>Ga0134103_1002379_pt1 | contig 14763 bp, 14 predicted proteins | sample 14_taG_2_FD_94445 | JGI IMG/M metagenome (GOLD analysis project Ga0134103, IMG submission 94445) | Switchgrass degrading microbial communities from high solid loading bioreactors in New Hampshire, USA - 14_58_20_212_A1 metaG | ecosystem: Engineered > Bioreactor > Semi-continuous > Anaerobic >...
ACCTGAGTCCTTCTATTTCCTGATCTCTCGAGCATTTCCATCACCATCTATATTCTACCATCAACAAAAAACCCTCGCGATCCATAAAACATGGAAAACGAGGGTTTTTCGACAGTCTGAGAGGGTTCCCCCCGGAACCCTCTTTTTTCTTGCGGTTTACGGTGAAGTTGGGTATCATTGGACTGAAAGGGGGGTCTGCGGTGGAGCGGCTTCAGAAGGTCATGGCCCAAGCCGGTATAGGTTCTCGGCGGGCTTGCGAGGAGATGATCCAGAGCAAGCGGGTGCTCGTCAACGGCCAGCCCGCGGTGTTGGGGCAGAAGGTCGATCCGGCAAGCGATACCATCCTTGTCGACGGCAAGCCTTTGGGCAGGCTTGAGCCCAAGCGTTACTTCGTCCTCAACAAACCCCGGGGATACGTGACCACCAGCAGGGACCAGTTCGCCCGCCGCAGCGTGCTCGACCTAGTTTCCCTTCCTGAGCGGGTCTACCCTGTGGGCCGTCTCGACTACGATTCAGAAGGCTTGGTTCTGCTGACAAACGACGGGGAGCTGGCCTACCGCATCATGCATCCTCGTTTTAAGCTTCCGAAGACCTACAGGGTACGGGTCAAAGGTCAGGTCTCCGAGGACGCGGTGGAACGCCTGCGCAGCGGAGTGATGCTGGACGACGGTCCGACCCAGCCAGCCAGGGTGGAACTCCTCAAGGCTGCAAGCGACGCTTCTCTCCTGAGAATAACGATCACTGAGGGGCGTAACCGGCAGGTAAAGCGCATGTGTGCTGCGGTTGGTCACGAGGTGATCCGCCTGATCCGCGAGTCCATAGGACCATTAAGGCTGCGGGGGCTGGCCGCGGGTGAGTACAGGGAACTGCGTTCCTATGAAGTCAAACGCCTCTATAGGGCGGTTGGCCTATGAGCAAGCCTGTTGTGGTCATCGGTGCAGGTGCAGCAGGGCTGATCGCTGCTGGTTTTCTGGCCCAGCGCGGCGCTCAGGTAAAGGTTCTGGAGAAGATGGCGCGGCCCGGTCTCAAACTGCGGATCTCCGGCAAAGGCCGCTGCAACCTGACCAGCAACCTTCCTGTGGACGAACTCATTTCTCATTACCCCGGCAATGGCCGCTTCCTGTACGGCGCCCTTCACCGCTTTTCTAACCGTGCGTGTATGGAGTTCTTCGCCAAGCTCGGCGTGGAGCTCAAGGTGGAGCGAGGGCAGAGGGTCTTTCCTGTTTCGGACGATGCCCATGAGATAGCCGATGCCCTGGAGCGGTTTGCCCGCAGCCAGGGCGCTGAGATCTATCTTGCCCGCAAAGTGGTACGCATTGAGCTTGCGCCTTCTGGTCAGATCGCCGGTGTGGCAGCCGTGCACAAAGGCGAGGAGCGTTTCTTCCCCGCGGAGAATGTCATCGTGGCCACCGGGGGCCTGAGCTATCCGGGTACAGGATCTACGGGAGATGGCCTGATTTGGGCCAGGGACCTGGGCCACACCATCGTGGAACCCCGACCGGCACTGGTCCCCGTTTCCGTTGAGGAAGGCTGGGCTGCTGAGCTGGCAGGGCTCAGCCTGCGCAATGTGGAATTCCAGGTAGAGAGCCCCGAAGGAGGAAGAACCAGGTACTTCGGCGAATTGATGTTTGCCCACTTCGGACTGACAGGACCCGTTGTGCTCACTGCCAGTGAGCAGATCGGCCTGTGGCTCAAAGAGAGCGGACGCGGGGTAAAGGCGTTCATTGATCTAAAGCCTGCCCTCAGCGAGGAACAGCTAGATCAGAGGCTGCTGCGAGACTTCACTGAGTTCTCACGCAAGCAGTTTAAGAACGCCCTGGATGCCCTCCTGCCCAAGCGCTTGATCCCGGTGGTGGTGAATCTGTCAGGGGTTGATCCCCGCAAACCGTGCCACCACATCACCAGGGAAGAACGGACTCAGCTGCGCAGGCTGCTCAAAGGCCTGCCACTCACCATCAACAGGACCCTGCCCATCGCGGCAGCGATCGTCACTGCAGGGGGCGTCGATGTTAGGGAAGTGGATCCGCGCACCATGGAATCCAAGAAGGTGAAGGGTCTTTTCTTCTGCGGCGAGGTCCTCGACGTGCATGGGGTTACGGGAGGTTTCAACCTGCAGGCGGCCTTTTCCACGGGCTACTGTGCCGCGCACGGCGTGCGGCTTGTTTGAGGTCCTGCGGGCCACTTAGTGATACAGAAGAGGTGAAGGTCGCTGGTGAAAATCGCCATAGATGGCCCCGCAGGGGCCGGAAAAAGCACTATTGCTCGTCTTCTTGCCCAACGTTTGGGATTGCGCTATCTAGATACGGGTGCCATGTACCGCGCACTCACCCTGGCAGCGCTGCGGAGAGGCGTCTCCTGCGCTGATGAAGAAGCCCTTCTCCGGGTGGCGACTTCCATGGATCTGGAAATCGTGTTCGATCCGGAGACCAAGGGCAACCTCGTGCGCCTTGATGGTCAAGACGTAACTGCGCTGATCAGGGAGCCGGAAGTGAACGCCAATGTTTCCCTAGTGTCCAGCCACAAGAAAGTTAGAGATTTCATCGTCGCCCTGCAGAAGGAGATAGCGCGGCAGGGCTGTATTGTTATGGATGGCAGGGACATAGGAACAGTGATCATGCCCGATGCGCAGTGGAAGATCTTTTTGCAGGCCAGCGTGGAGGAAAGAGCCCGCCGGCGTCAAAGAGAACTGCAGCGCAGCGGCCATGCGGTCGATCTCCAGGAGCTGGCAGAGCAGATCCGCCAGCGGGATCATTTTGATTCTACTCGAGCGGTTTCTCCTCTGCGCAAGGCAGAGGACGCCATTGAGGTGGACACCACCTCCCTCAACGTTGAGCAGGTTGTGGAGAGAGTCCTGTCGATAATTAAGGGAGCGGGCGAGGATGTATAAACTTGTTCGTGCACTTGCCGCTTTTATCTTCACCGTGTTCTGCGGGATGGAGGTCTCGGGCCTGGAGAATGTTCCCCAGGAGGGCGGGGCCATCATCGCCGGTAACCACAATACAATGATGGATCCCGTAGCTATTGGGGTAGCGCTGAGACGCCCGATTCACTTCATGGGCAAAGTCGAACTCTTTAGGACCCCGATATCCCGCTGGTTTTTCAGCAAGCTGAATGCTTTCCCGGTCCGCCGGGGGCTTGCTGACCGAGAGGCGATCCGCACTGCCATGGAAAGAGTTGAGGCGGGGCACCTCCTCGGGGTCTTCCCTGAAGGCACGCGGAACACAACTGAGGCCGACCTTCTGCCCATGCAGGGAGGCGCCAGCCTGATAGCCATTAAGACCGGTGCACCCATCGTTCCGGTGGTCGTTTCGGGCCTTAAGCCGTTCCGGCTGCGCCGGCCCATCAGGGTCACCTTCGGGCAGCCCATCGATCTGGGAGGTCCCCGCAAGGTGACAAAAGCAGAGGTTTTGGAAGGAACTAAGGCTATTTCCGCCGAAATTAGTTACCTGTTAAGCAGGAAAAATCGAGAAAGCAGAGAAATACAGAGACGTATGTTTGTTTAGAGGGCTTTTGCTGGAGGCATAATAAGGGAGGGGAATGGGTGGAGGTTATTCTAGCAGATGCCGCGGGCTTCTGCTTTGGGGTCAAACGTGCTTTGAGTTTGACCAATCAGGTTCTCAGTGAAATCGACCCTGCCATCCCGGTCTACACTTTGGGTCCGCTTATTCATAACCCCCAGGTCGTAGCCCAGCTCGAAGCCAAGGGAGTGCAAGTGCTGGAGCGGCCTGGTGACGCCAGTTCAGGAGCAGTCATTGTCCGCTCACATGGTGTCGCACCGAAAGTACTGGAAGAGCTGCAAGAACTGAGTTGCGATGTTGTCGATGCCACTTGCCCTTTCGTGCAAAGGGCTATGCGGTGGGCTGAGCAGTTAAGCGACGAAGGGTATCAAGTCATTGTTGTTGGTGACAGGCTTCATCCAGAGGTACAAGCTATTTTGGGTTATGCCGGTGAAACCGCACAAGTTGTGAGTGACCCTCAAGAGATCCGCGAGCTGCCGATAGCAAGTCGCGTCGGTGTGATAGCACAAACGACTCAATCAGTTCAAAACTTCAAAGCTTGCGTCGACGAACTGGTTGGGAAAGTGGAGGACCTAAAAACCTTTGATACCATCTGTACTGCTACCGAACAGCGGCAGAAGTCGGCACGCGAGTTGGCCGCCAAAGTGGATGTGATGGTTGTTATTGGAGGTCGGAACAGCGCCAACACAAAGCGATTGGCGGAAATATGTAAGGAGCAGGGGACGGCCACGTATCATATAGAGACACCAGATGAACTGCAGCGCCAGTGGTTTGCTGGTGCGCGGAGGGCTGGGGTTACGGCCGGAGCCTCGACTCCAGATTGGTTAATTGAGGGGGTACTTACAAGAATGAGCGAGTTCAGCGAAGAAAAAGTGACAGAGACTGTGGCAGAGACAGCGCAACCTGTCGAAGCAGAGCTGGAGGAATCCACACAAGCGGTGGACGAAGCAGCCCAAGGAATGGCAGAGGTTAACGAAGAGGCGGCCGAGCCCGTTCAGGGGGTTACCCCGGAAGAGGGCAAGACAAATGAAGTCCAGATGAGTGAGTTTGAGGTCAACATGCCCACCGTTGGGGCGATCATCAAAGGCAAAGTGGTTCATGTTTCCAACGATGAGGTCCTGGTGGACATCGACTATAAATCTGAAGGACGCATTCCACTTAACGAGCTCAGCTTCATCACCAACGCCAATCCCGAGGATATCGTGAGCGTGGGTGACGAGATCTACGTCAAGGTTCTCAAGGTGGATGATACAGAAGGTAATGTCATCCTTTCTAAGAAGCGGGCCGATGCCGACATTTCCTGGGAACAGTTGGAGCAGCTGTACAAGTCGGGAGAGACTCTGCAGGCTAAGGTTGTTCAGGTGGTCAAAGGCGGTCTCCTGGTCAACGTGGGCGTGCGCGGCTTCATCCCTGCCAGTCATGTTTCCCGCGGTTTTGAGAACAATTTAGGGAAGTACGTTGGCCAGACTCTTGAGCTGAAGATCATCGAACTCGACCGCTCCAAGAACAACGTGGTCTTCTCCCACAAGCAGGTGCTGGAAGAGAAGCATGCCAAGGCCAAGGAAGAGGCCTTCGCCAATCTCAAGCCTGGCATGAAGGTTCATGGCGTTGTCCGCCGCCTAACCGATTTCGGGGCCTTTGTTGATATCGGTGGTGGAGTAGAAGGCCTGCTGCATGTCTCTGAGATGGCTTACAGCAGAGTCAACCATCCTTCCGATGTCGTTGCTGAAGGCGATGAGGTTACGGTCATGATTTTGGGCGTCGACAAGGAGCGGGAGCGCATCTCCCTCGGGCTGAAGCAGACCGTTCCGGATCCGTGGACCACTGTGGGCGAGCGCTATGCCGTCGGTCAGAAAGTGACCGGCGAAGTAACCAGGGTTGTTGACTTCGGCGCCTTCGTCAAACTGGAAGACGGTGTCGAGGGTCTGGTTCACATCAGCGAGCTTTCCCACAAGCATGTGGCTAAGGCTGAAGACGTGGTCAAGCCGGGCGATCAGGTCCAGGTAAAGGTGATCAGCGTCGATCCAGATGCCCGCCGGATCGGACTCAGCATCAAGGAGCTCGAGTCGAAGCCGCAGGCGCAGCCGAAACCCAAGCAGCAGCAACAGCCCAACTTGGCGGAAGGCACCGACCGCGAAGAACTGACCACCAACATCGGAGATATGTTTGGTGACCTGTTCAAAGACGACCTTAGATAGCAATCAAACAACCACAGAAATCCTGTAGGTTCCGGCCTACAGGATTTTTTCTTGGATACGCCCGTTGCTGCCGGGAACAATAGAGTCAGGCGTTTCGTGAAAACACGGGAGGGATCCTCTTGCCTGTGGGAACTGTCCTGCTGCTGGTCATCGCAGCGCTGATCTACTTCGGAGTTGGCCAGCGCCTGCTCGACCGCATGCGCCTGACCGATACACAAGCCCTGATCGCTATCGCTCTGATGATCGGAGGGAGCTTCATCGTCCTGCCGCTGAGTGCCGGTCGCACCACCGTGGGCATCAACTTGGGAGGCGGGTTGGTGCCGCTGGCCTTGGTCATCTACCTGCTGATCCGAGCCGATGCAGCTCGCGAACGGCTGCGCGCCTTGGTCGCGGCCTTAGTGACCGGCGGGGTGATCTACGGGGTGAGCCAGGTTACAGACTTTGACCCTTCCAGTCCCTATCTTTTTATCGATCCCCTTTGGCTGTTCGCGATCGTAGCCGGCATCGTGGGCTATCTAGCAGGCCGCTCCCGCCGGGCGTCTTTCATCGCCGGTGTCTTGGGGCTCTTTGCCGTCGATCTGGTCCATCTCGTTCAGGCCCTGCTGGCTAACATGCCCACCCGGGTAGTGTTGGGCGGGGCCGGGGTGTTTGACGCCATGATCGTCTCGGGCCTGATCGCGGTGGGCCTCGCAGAGTTCGTGGGAGAAACAAGGGAGCGCTTGGCCGAGGGGGGTGAAGACCTGTGAGACGTTGCTCGCGCAAAGCTGCAGTACTCATCCTCCTTGGGGTGCTCGCCCTATCCCAAGCGGCCTCTGCCGATGAACGCCGGGACGGAGGTTTCTTCACCTTGTTGGACGACGAAGGCGAAGCGATCACCATGACAGCCCGGGAACTGGATCCCGGCGACAGGTACATAGCAGCCGATAACCGCCTTTTTGAAGTGGTCCAGACAGAAGGCGATACGGTACGGGTGCGCTACCTGGAGACGGTTGTCCTGCCGGAGATCGGGGAGGAACTGCTCAGGGCTGAAGTGGCCCAGGCCGCGCAGGCCTCGGGAGTGGTGGGCATCTACCACACCCACAACGACGAATCCTATGTGCCCACGAGCGGTACTGAATCCCGCGATGATGGCAGGGGGGATGTCCTGCGCGTCGGAAAAGCCTTGGCTAGCGCGCTGGAAGCGCAGGGACTCACCGTTCATTGGTCAGACAACAGCCACATCCCCCACGACGGGCAGGCCTATGTGCGCTCGCGGCGCACTGCGGTTGAGCTGCTGAAGGAGCAGCCCGACACCCTGATCGATGTCCACCGGGACGCGACACCCCCCGAGGTATATGAAGCCGAGGTAAACGGCGAACCGGTCACCAAGGTGCGCATCGTGGTGGGCAGGCAGAACCAGAACCGGGAGGCAAACCTGGAGTACGCCAAGCGCCTCAAAGCAGTGGCCGACAAGCTCTACCCCGGGATCGTTGAGGGGATCTTCGATGCCAAAGGGAACTATAACCAAGACCTGGGACCGAAGACCATCCTTCTGGAGTTTGGCGCCCACACCAACCGCTTGGATCACGCGGAGCAGGCGGCCGAATTCTTTGCCAAGGTCATTCCGGCTGCGGCCGGGCTTACCACGGGCAGCAGACAGCAGGCTGAAGAACAGATCGGGGGAGGAGCGAGCCGCTCCCTCCTCTGGACGGTCCTCATTGCCGGAGGATTGGGCGCCGCTTTTCTTCTGATCAAGCAGGGAAGGATCGGTACTCTGGCAGGGTTTTTCCGCCGGGAGGCGGGATTGGCCGAGAGAGATCACGATTCGGACGACGAACAATGAGCCATATCTTCAATCTCGTGACTGCCACAACAGCGGGCTTTCTGGCCCGTTTGTACATGCTTCGCCGCGACTACCGCCAGTATCCCAGTTACCCCCAGGGGTGGGCGATTCACCTCTTCGTGGGGTTTATCGGGGCCGCGATCGGAGCGGTGATCGTGCCGGCAGTGATTGAGAAAGAGTATGCTGCGGTTTCTTTCCTCATCTTGGCTGCCTCGCAGTTTCGCGAGGTGCGCAGCGTGGAACGGGATACCCTCGAAGCCATGGAGTCCACCGAGCTCGTCAAGCGTGGTACTGCCTACATCGAGGGCATAGCCCGCGTCTTTGAGGCTCGCAACTACTTGGCCATCTGGGTCTCTTTGGCGGTGGCTGTTGCTGCGCGCCTCTGGCCCGGAGGCGTCTTTGGGAATCTGGCGGTCTGTTCTTTGGTGGGCTTGGCCATGGCCGCGCTGCTGAGCCGCCTGATGCACGGCGATCGGGTTGGCGATATCGCGGAGGTGGAGTTGGCCGAACTCCAGTTTGACCAAGCCCTCCTGAAGGTGGAGGATACGGTGCTGATGAACGTGGGACTGGAGACGGCGCGAGCGGTCTACCGGGAGCGCGGTTTGGCAGCCAAGATCATCCCCAAAGGTCCCAACGCCAAAGCAACCCTTGCGAACCTCGGCCAGATGCAGGCCATCGCCCACGATGTTTCGGCCATGATCGGTGTGTATATGGACGTCGGTGAGCAGGAGTTCATCCCCTTGGTGCGGCGCAATCCGTCCAGCGGCTGCCTCTATCTCGTCATGGTGCCCTCGGAGGATGACCCCGACGCCTTTCTTACTGCGATCCGGAGAGTCCCGGTGCTGGAGGGTGCTGTGCGCAAGCCCCTCACCTCGGTAGCGGGAAAGATGTTAGATTGAGGGGAGTGGCGGAAGCTGATCCTTGCTGTAGTGGCGGTGGACAGGGCGCAGGTGGGGGGCGGAGCCCCCATCTTTTACGCGCGCGGTGCGGAGGAGCAGTACGAGGTGGCCCTTCTCCTGGCCAAGGTCCTGGGTGCCGCCGTGCACGATCTGCACAACGGAGTGCTGGTCATCGTGCGGCACTGAGGGCGAGAAGGATTTGCCTGGCAGATAGCGAAGGATCCATTCTATGATCGCAGGCAGTTGAGGAGAGGTTTATATGGATAGACCGATTGTGGCCATCGTGGGCCGACCGAATGTCGGGAAAAGCACGCTTTTCAACCGCATCACAGGAGGGCGGACGGCCATTGTGGAAAGCGTGCCCGGAGTAACCCGTGACCGCATCTACGGCGATGCCGAGTGGCTGGACAAGTGGTTCAGCATCATTGATACAGGTGGAATAGACTTTCAGGACGATGTCATTACCAGGCAGGTGAGGCAGCAGGCATTGGTCGCTGTCGACGAAGCGGACGTGATCATCTTCGTGGTTGACGGGCGAGAAGGCCTAACCGGCGTGGACGAAGAGATAGCGTCCATCCTGAGGCGCAGCAGCAAGCCTGTCGTTCTCTGCGTGAACAAGGTGGAGTCCACAGAGCAAACCTGGGAAGCATCTGTGGATTTTTACGCTTTGGGTCTCGGCGAGCCCATATTGGTATCCGCCGCGCATGGGCGGAATATCGGGGATCTTCTCGACGCGGTGGTCGAGCATTTCCCGGCCGATGCTGATGTCACGGAAGATGATTCGCTTAAGGTCGCCATCGTGGGCCGGCCCAATGTAGGCAAGTCTTCGCTGGTAAACAAGATCCTGGGCGAAGAGCGTGTCATCGTCACCGACATTCCAGGAACAACTAGAGATGCCATCGACACCAAGTTCGTCTTCTGCGACCAAAACCTGACTCTTATAGACACAGCGGGTCTGCGCCGCAAGAGCAAGGTTGACGAGAGTGTTGAATATTATAGTGTGATCAGAACTCTGCGCGCTGTCGAGCGTTCGGACATTGCCGTGATCATGATCGATGCTGTGGAAGGCCTGACTGACCAGGACAAGCGGATTGCCGGCATCGCGCATGAACAAGGACGGGGCATCATCTTGGCAGTCAACAAATGGGACTTGGTGCTCAAGGAGACCAACACCATGCGGGACTTCGAAAAGGGTTTGCGCGAGCAGCTTCTCTTTCTGGATTTCGCTCCAGTGGTGTTCATCTCAGCTCGGACCGGCGAGCGCATCGACAAACTGCTTGAGCTCTGCTTGATGGTGCACGAATCCCGCAACATGCGCCTGTCCACCGGGGTGGTCAACCAGATTATCCAGGATGCGGTCGCCATGAACCAGCCCCCGAGCGACAAGGGCGTCCCTTTGAAGATCTATTACGGAGCGCAGGTTCAGGTCAAACCGCCCACGTTTGTGCTGCATGTGAACAGAAAGGATCTGCTGCACTTTTCCTATCAGCGCTATCTGGAGAACCGCATCCGCCAGGAGTATGCTTTCGTGGGTACCCCCATAATGATTGTGGCTAAGGAGAGGGAAGAATGATCTATCTTATGGTCATGGCTGCGGCCTATGTACTGGGTAGCATCCCTTTTGGGCTCCTGGTGGGCAAGTGGTGGGCCAAAGTGGACGTACGCCAGTACGGCAGCGGCAACATAGGTATGACGAACGTTCTGCGCACCGCTGGTTACATTCCTGCGGCGCTTACGCTTATCGGCGATGTGGGCAAGGGGGCCGTGTCAGTGCTCATCGCCCAGAGGTTCTTGGAGGAACCCGTGTTGCATCTGCTGGCAGGCACCTTTGCCATGCTTGGCCACAACTGGCCGCTGTTTCTTGGTTTCAAGGGCGGAAAAGGCGTGGCTACTATCGCCGGCGTTCTGGCAGTCTTCCGTCCCCTGACGGCTTTGGTCTTGCTTCTGATCTGGCTCACCGTGCTCATTGCCTTTCGTTACATCTCCCTGGCCTCCATATCCGTTGCTGTTTGTCTGCCCTTTGTCCTGCTGCTGGCGGGTGCAGGGTGGTCCGAGATTGGGTTGGGCACATTCATGGCCGTCGTAACCATCTTCCGGCACCGAAGCAACATCGAACGTCTGCGCAGGGGTACTGAGTTCCGCGTCGGTCAGAGAGTAGAGCGTTGAAACGCAGTCTGGCTTGTCTCCAATTCCACGAAGGCTGTTATATTTCTCCCTCCGCAGTAATATAGTATACTGTCCACCCTCATGTCGGTGAGTGAGGGCGCCTATACTTAGGAGGGGAGCCGGAATGGAAAAGTTTGACGTTTTTTCCCATATTGCGGAGCGGACCGCTGGAAGCATCTACGTAGGCGTGGTGGGCCCCGTTCGGACGGGGAAGTCCACTTTTATCAAGCGCTTCATGGACTTATTCGTCATGCCCAACATAACGGACGTTTATCTCAAGGAGCGGACCAGGGATGAGCTGCCTCAAAGCGGGGCAGGGCGGACCATCACAACGACTGAGCCCAAGTTCGTGCCTGACGACCCGGTGGAGATCACCTTTGTGGAGAACATCAAGGCTAGGATCCGCCTTGTGGACTGCGTGGGCTACACGGTCGAAGGTGCCAAGGGTTATGAGGATGAGAGCGGTCCCCGGCTGGTACGGACCCCCTGGTTTGAGCACCCGATCCCTTTTCAGGAAGCCGCGGAACTGGGCACCCGCAGGGTGATCAACGAGCACTCCACGATCGGCTTGGTTGTCACCACCGATGGATCCATCGCTGACCTGCCTCGCAGTGAGTATGAGGAACCGGAAAGCCGGGTGATCGAGGAGCTCCAGGCTCTGGGCAAACCCTTTGCTGTTGCCCTCAACTCAGCGCACCCGAGCAGCCCCGAGACTCAGGCTCTGGCTCAGCGCCTGCGGGAGATGTATTCGGTTACCGTTGTGCCCCTTGACTGCCTGCGCATGACCCACGACGACATCCTGCGCCTCTTTGCCGAGGTGCTTCTGGAATTCCCCCTGCGGGAATTCAACGTCCGTCTGCCCAAATGGGTGCGAGAACTGAAGGCTGATCACTGGCTGCGGCAGCTCTATGAAGAACTCGCATGGGAAACGGTGCTGCGCCTAAAAAAGGTCAAAGACGTGCAGCAGCTGGCGGTGGGGAGATTTGAGGCCTCTGAGTATGTTCAGGCAGTGCAGGTGGAAGCCCTCGATCTGGGTACGGGACGGGCTACCCTCGCAATCAACCTGCAGAGCCAGCTCTTTTACAACATCCTGGCCGAGATGACGGGCCTCGAGGTGGAAGGTGATCACCACCTCATGCGGCTGATGCAGGATTTGACTGCGGCCAAACGGGAGTACGACAAAATCGCGTCAGCTCTCCAGCATGTGCGAGAAACTGGTTACGGCATCGTCATTCCCAGTCTGGAAGACATCATCTTCGAGCAGCCCGAGCTGATCAAGCAGGGACGCAACTTCGGCATCAAGCTGACAGCCAGTGCGCCTTCGATTCACATGGTTCAGGCCAGTATCCAGACTGAGGTTACCCCCTTTGTGGGAACGGAGAAACAGGGTGAGGAACTGATCCGCTCCCTGACCGAGGAGTTCGAGCGGGATCCGAACGTACTGTGGGAACGGGATTTCCTGGGCAGATCCCTTCAAGACCTGGTTCGGGAGGGGATCAACAGCAAGCTCTACCGCATGCCTGAACACGCACAGGAGAAGCTGCAGGAGACCTTGAGCAAGATCATCAACGAAGGCAGCGGCGGCTTGATCTGCATCATCCTCTAAACAGCAGGCTTAAGCAGGTGGGAGCAGAGTTGTTCTCACCTTTTTTACTGCCCATTTATTGTTACCTCTGCCTGCTATATGTTATCTTAATATCAGGTGAGGGGGCAGAAGACATGGGCGTAGTTGTTCAAAAATACGGTGGTTCATCGGTAGCTGACACCGAACGAGTTATGGCTGTCGCCCGCCGGGTGGTGGAAACGGCCAGGCAGGGGCATCAAGTGGTGGTCGTGGTCTCTGCACAGGGAAAGACCACGGACATGCTTATCGCCAAGGCCAAAGAAATCTCCAAGAATCCACCCAAGCGTGAGCTGGACATGCTTCTGGCCACAGGGGAACAGGCTTCCATAGCCCTCCTGGCCATGGCAATAGACTCTCTGGGTGAACCGGTGATCTCGCTCACCGGGCCGCAGGGCGGGATTCTTACTGACACGCAGCATACCAAGGCGCGGATCCGAATGGTGGACGGCGCCCGTATCAAGACAGAACTGGAAAAGGGACAGGTAGTGATCGTCGCGGGGTTTCAGGGCCTGACTCCCAACAACGACATCGCCACCCTGGGTCGAGGCGGGTCAGACACGACGGCGGTGGCTGTGGCCGCAGCTCTCGATGCTGACGTCTGCGAGATCTACACGGATGTGGATGGAGTGTACAGTGCCGACCCCCGCATAGTGCCTGAAGCCAGAAAGCTTAGGGTTATCGACTACGGAGAAATGTTGGAGCTCGCCTTTCAGGGTGCCAAGGTTCTGCAGCCCAGGTCGGTGGAGGTCGCGGCCGTTTATGGGGTGACCATCCACGTGCGTTCGAGCTTCTCCAACGATGAAGGGACTCTGGTGAAAGAGGTGGACTCATTGGAACGGGAAATCACGGTGACAGGCGTAGCCTCCGATGAGAACTGGGCGAAGGTTACGGTGGCGGGAATCCCCAGCGACGTTGGTACGCTGCATCATATCTTTGCCTCCCTGGCCAAGGCCGGTGTCAATGTGGACATGATCGTCCAAGCCGCTGCCGCAAAGGGCACAACTCATCTCAGCTTTACCGTTACCAGGGAAGACCTGGACGAAGCGCTGAGCACCATCGCCAAGATGAAGTCTGATCAGGATTGGGAAATCTTCGCCGACGACAATGTGGCCAAGGTGTCCATCGTCGGTGCAGGGATGATGACCAACCCCGGCGTGGCTGCCCGGATGTTTGAGGCGCTTACCGAAGCCAACATCCCCGTCTCTGTGGTGTCCACATCGGAGATCAAGGTATCCTGCCTGATCCCCCGGGAGCGGCATATCGAGGCTGTAAGGGCGCTGCACAAGAAATTTGAGCTAGACGCTGGGAAGTGACTTGCCTTTTGCCGTGAAACGTGGTATTCTTATAAATGCGTCGGGGCGTGGCGCAGTTTGGCTAGCGCGCTACCTTGGGGTGGTAGAGGTCGCCTGTTCAAATCAGGTCGCCCCGACCATTGTTTTCAGAGATTCGGATCCGCCAGGTCAAGCAAAAAGTCAAGCAATAGAAATTCAAAAAAACGGCCCTCTCATGTCGAGAGGGCTTCTGTTATTCTATGGCAAGATGGGAGTCCAGTTTGTCTACCGCCGAGCGTTTGACATCCTGAGATACATGTGAGTAGATGTTGGCCGTTGTAGTGATGTCTGCGTGGCCCAATAGCTCTTGCACCACCTTCAAGTTCTCGCCTTCCTCAAGCAGCCGGGTGGCGAAGGTATGGCGCAGAGCATGTATGTTTGCCTCTACCCCGGCTAACTGACAGATCCTTTTGAAGCGGCGAAAGAATTGCGGGTACTGCACATGTTTTCCTGTGCTGGTGCGAAAGACGATGTTTTTGCTCTTATCCAAGTGAATCAACTTCTGCTCTTCCTTGAGCTTCTTGAGTTCCGTTGCCACAACGCCCGGCATAGGGACGGTTCGTTTGGACTTGTATGTTTTTGGATCTGTTATTTCATACCCTCCGCTGACTCTTGACACGCCTTGCTCCACTCGGATCTCCCTTTTCACCAGATCGATGTGATGCCACTCCAAAGCGAGCAGCTCCCCGACTCGCAGGCCGGTACCGACAAGGGTGAGCATGGCCGCCTTCCACCGTTGCTGTTCCTCTGCGTAAACCTCTTTCAAGAATGACTCCAGGGCCTCGTCGTTCAGCGGTTTTATTTTCTTGTGCCTAATGCTTGGCCGCTCCGTGGCCTTGGCCGGGTTGACGTGAATGTCACCTTTTCCACTGCTTTGTTCAAGCAGCTGTTGATTATGGAGTGTACCTTGCCTATGCTGGCAGAGGACATTCCGTTCTCCAGCATGGTGACGTACACTCGCTGGATGTCATCGGTGGTCAGATCCGACAGCTTGATATGCCCCACCACCGGCCGGACTGGGGGTTTTTGCAAGTTGAAGTGTACGAGGCCGACTGAACCTAAGCCCCACCAAAACGGTGGGGTCAGACTGTCGAAAAACCCTCGTTTTCCATGTTTTATGGATCGCGAGGGTTTTTTGTTGATGGTAGAATATAGATGGTGATGGAAATGCTCGAGAGATCAGGAAATAGAAGGACTCAGGTTCA
>Ga0134103_1002384_pt1 | contig 14746 bp, 16 predicted proteins | sample 14_taG_2_FD_94445 | JGI IMG/M metagenome (GOLD analysis project Ga0134103, IMG submission 94445) | Switchgrass degrading microbial communities from high solid loading bioreactors in New Hampshire, USA - 14_58_20_212_A1 metaG | ecosystem: Engineered > Bioreactor > Semi-continuous > Anaerobic >...
ATATAACCGTACTCCGCCAGCCGCCCGAGCGCTCTCTCGACCAAGGAGGCTGAATAGCCCTTTCTTAGGAGGTAATCTCTTATCTCGAGAGCACTCCTAGCCCTAAACGACAGAAATCGATATGCGTGATCTAGTGCGTCTCTTAGGTCGGGCGAATCAACAGTCATGACAGCATCAGCTCGAACCGGGCGACCCGCAATCCGGCAGAAAAACGTGCAGGCGGGTATACAGGCCCATCAGCCGCCCAGAGTCAGTAAATGAACAGTGGCCGCAACGGAAACGGCCACTACAAAGCTACACAGATGTAGGTGGTGCCCGAGGTGGGACTCGAACCCACACGAGCTAAGAAAGCTCAAAGGATTTTAAGTCCCTTGCGTCTGCCTATTCCGCCACTCGGGCAAAACAACCAATAACATTCTATCACGGTTTCAAATAGCCCGCAAGAAATGACCGCATTTGAAAATCACGCAGGAAAACGGCCCAAAAGAACTAGACAAGCCATTCCCTCTAAAACACCGTATTCGCTGACAATGACGTGATCAGCTTCGGCGATCTCCATCAACGACACGAGGATGGCGGTGCCACCAATAACGCTGTCAACGCGCTCTTCACTCAGCATGCCGGGCATTTTCAGTCTCTCTTGTCTTGAGCGTGAGCACAACTCCTTCAACATTGCGACTGCACTATTGTAGTCAATGCGCCGACCGTGGACTGCGTCGAATTGATACTCGTCCAGTCTAAGCAACAGGGCAGCGAGAACCGTCACGCTGCCGCCTGCGGCCGCAAAAGCTCGCCTCTTGAAGAGCAGACCTTGTCCCGAATCTCGGAGCAAAGTGCGTGTCTTCTCCATCAGCTGCTCCAAACCCCCGGGAGTCAACCGGCCCGCATCGTCAAAGTCTACCCCGGCCAGTTGAAGTGCTGTGAGCGCACCGACTGCGACACTAGTATATTCTAGCATAGTTCTATTTCTACCAATTGCAATCTCGGTGCTAGCTCCGCCAATATCTACAGTTAACGCGAAATCCTGGTTAAAGGGGTCGTCTAGTACGTTTGAGGCAGCTGCAAATGACAGCCCTGCCTCTTCGCGTTCACTGATGACAGCGAGTTTCAGCCCAGTTAGGCTGCAAATCGCCCGCACCAATTCATCCGGGTTATCCGACTGCCGAACTGCAGCAGTACCAAAGATAGTCAAGACTGTCGGGCTGTGTTTACGCGCCTCGTCGACCAAACTCGCAACGGCACGGGCGGTTCGCCTCACAGCTTCGGGTTTAAGCCTGCGCTCAGGTACACCTGTGTCTGCGCTTTTAGCCATATCCTCTGCCAATCTAGTTACAATCACTCGCCTTACTATTTCAGACAAACAGCAGGTGTTCGGGGAATCCTGTGTTAATCGAGCTACCAGTAGTTTTACCGAGTTGCTTCCGACATTGATGACTGCTGCAGTATCTGCACAAGGGCAACAAATCCCGGTCTCACACTCCAGCGGTATGCCGTCATCCTCCAGGAAGCGCAGGACTTCCTCGCCTATAGGGTTGTCCCCACCGGAGAGGTAGTCTGCAAAATGCAGATGGAGGCACTTCACTCCCGCCGAATGCCCCACGCCACCTATGCCCAGTTTCACCAGACGTCTATAGACGTTCGGGTGATTAGCCTTTAGGTGCGTGAGTTGATCAGAATCTACCAAAGAGACTCTCTCACGAGCATACTGTCTATGCCGAGACGCGAGTCTCTCCCTAAATACGGGGTCCTCAGCAACCCGCGATCGAATCGCTCCTATCAGTTTGCGGCTCTCGAGTGTACCCACTGCTCGGCACAGATGAGGGCAGGACAACCAGTAGGTGGTTGGGAACAACTCCGGAACGGGCGAAGAGCTCGTGTACAGAAGTGGCTCAGTGACAATTACCTGGGGGCAACCAAATCTACAGCGCTTGGATACCCCTATCATTCCCCTCGGCTCACGGCCGATCTGCCGTCGCGCGACGTCTAGATCGCGAACAGTCGCAGTGGAAAACCGCTCCACTTCGTGCATCCTCCTCTTATGCTTGTTATGCTTGCGACCGCAGGCGCGACGCCCTGGGCCGGACGACAAACAATGCCAATCAAATAGGCACCCGGGTCCGGGTGCCTAACAATCGCTCAACAAGCACATACAGCAATCAGACGTTACGCATTAGCAAACACTTAAACAAAAGGTCAGCTTCTAGCGGTAATACCGGGAGCCCCTGCCCCCGCGCTTGGACTCCGTATTTCTGTTCAAATCAGCAAGCCGGTCCTCACTATCCTTGAGAAACTTTAGTATTTTCTCTTCGAACGACGGGTTGCTCCGCGATGCCTGGCGATAACCGCGGCCTCCACCTGATTGAGTGCTCGCCGTAGCCATCGAGTAATTCGGATTGGCCTGCTTTATCGACAGACCTATTTTGCCATCTTTCACTGAGATGACCTTTACTTTCACATCGTCGTTGATCTTGAGATAATCGTTGACGTCTCGAACATAAGTGTCGGCAATCTCTGAGATGTGGACTAAGCCAGTGGGACCGTCTTTAAGTTGAACAAATGCTCCAAAACTAGTAATTCCAGTAACCTTTCCCTCAAGAATACTTCCGACTGGGATTGACATCCGCTAGCATGACTCCCTATCTATCACAGTGGTTAATAGTACCGCGTACGCCGTAAAAAAGGCATCCGGGCACAATTAATTATACTTTTGCTGCGGTGCACTGTCAATCAGAATTCTCAGGCGGAACCACTGCAACAGGCTGCAAATCCCCGGATTAATGAACGTTTGACACGCTCATAGCGAACGATTGCTCACCTGTATCGGGTTTAACACTCGTAGGTTCATCATTGACTTCAGGCAAGCTGGCGACATACAGAATAGCCCCTCGGTCAACCAATCCGAGTGTCTCCCGCGCCGCCCGTCTGACGAATTCGTCTGTACTTGCATACGATATATCCGCCATCACCTGTGCGTTTTTCTGCTGCCATTCATAATATTGGGCTTGCAAACTGCTGATCTCTTGACGGATCTGACTGAGCCTGTACACACTTGGAACGTACAACCATAGGCAGAGAATCGTGCAACAAACGATTGCGAGCTTGATATCACCCACAAGACGGGCCCTGCGCAACTCTTTTCTACGCCTCAACCGTCTTCTTCGCTCACTAGGAGTCTCACCAAAAAGCCCGCTCACGCCGTACTCTACCGGTTCTAAGTCACCGCTGTTGAGAACGAGAGAAGCCATACTACTCGCCCCCTTCTTCATCGTCGGTTATTCCTAAACCGAGTACATCGCCAGGCAAAACGATTACGACCTCGTATCCTTTAGTGCGGGCACGGTTGTACAGCGTCGCGACGGTACTCGAACTCAATCCAAGCCGCTTGGTAATCTCGTCAGTAGAAAACCCCATCTCTTTGAGAGCGACCACCTGACGCTCACGAAAGCTCAGTTTCTCTACACCGCGAATTTCGATCTTCATCGGGAGTCACCCAGCGCACAGTTCGAAGTATCCCCGTCAAGCCCGCAACACTGACAAGATCAACTGATTACTACAAGGTGACTACAAATTTTCTACAAAATTTTGCGTTCTCCTTCTTTAGATTGATTGGAAAAACAGGCGCCCCGGCAAATGGAAGATTAAGAGGCGCAAGGTACAGGTCTATCTCTTCATCCTATTGCGGTTGAACGCTCTTCTTATATTCATTAGCCAATAGGATATCCGGAATGGGCTGCGTACGCGCGACCTCTTTCTTGCAATCGCACTGCTCTTTAACTGACCGGAAGGACTTCGATGGCGGCGCTTCCACCGTGACGCGAGGCGATAGCGTGCGCGGTATAACGGTCGTGCTACTGTTCTCCGGAACCGAGTTTGAAAGCGCGACAGGCCGTTCATAACTTTGCTGCACAGTTCGGCCACAGCAAGAACAACGCTGATAACTGCGTGGCTGAGCGCCGCCCGGTAGAGCAGAAACCCAATTGCCCAGCCGAGAAACACATAAATGCGCACCTGGCCCCAGTTGTCGCTGACTAATATGATGAATATGATAGAAGCTACAACTAACCAAAACAGCAGGTCTCCTATATCGGTCAGTAGACGTCGAGGCCGAACCACCCCGCGGATGAGGCGGTACAGGTCAAAGATAAGGCCGGTAATAAGCCCGCCGACCACCATGCTGACAAGAGTGGACAGCTGATCGCGGACAGACTCCACTCCCACCACCTCACGCAAAGGAGTCATCCACAATCTACGTGTATTGCCACTCTTGCATGACTATGACGAAATGGGAAAGTCTTTCGATGCGGAAAAAATGGCGGGCGTCGCAAGTGAAGATCTATCTGTCGACAACTCCTGATTTCCTGATGATCCAGATGAAGAAGACCATCCAAAGTGTGGCGCTTGTAATAATCAGCCATCGCTGCATCTTCTTGGCAAGGAGGAATTTAGCTACGTCAAAGCTGGCAGCACTATGCCGAATTCCGGACCAGTAGTTCACGATTTTCTGAACATAGTTGCGGGTCTCTCGAATCGGAGGCACACATGAAGAGGCCGCATCATCCTGCTCATAGACCTTGGAGGCCCCGGCATTGTATGCTGCGAGTGCCATTATCACATCCCCATTGAAACGGTCGATTAAGGAGCGCAGGTATGCAATGCCGGTGCGCAAATTCGCGTCGACGTCGAAAATGCAGTCATTGCCGCATGCAGGAGGATCATGCAATCCGTCGCACTGAGAATTCGGATTGAGCTCACGCCAGGTGACCGGCATTATCTGCATCAGCCCGCGCGCACCGGTAGACGAGACCGCAGTAGGCTTAAAGTGGCTCTCTTGGCTGATGATAGATGCCACCAGCGAAGGATCGAGATCATACTTGATAGAGTACAAATTGATCTGATCAGAAAAGGGGAACGCGGTAACCTCGCTGCGAACGCGGGTGTAACTTGCGAACACTGCGGCTGCCTTATCCGCCTGCTGATTCACATACAGCACGCTAGACCAAGACATTCCAACGATGATTCCGAGAACAACCATGAACCAAGCTGACCAGGCCCGTGAAATCCTACTCTTGGGCCGAAATATGTCGATTAGGATTATCAGTGGGCTAAACACCAGCATTACAGCTGACATCAGGACAGTCTTTACGATGACAAGCAAAAAAGCCAAAGGCCTCCACGGCGAGCGAGTGGACCTAGACCGAGCCACAGACTGCCCTCCTGCACTTCAAGTCTCGCGCCGTTATTCTGTAACGAGGACGGGTTTGAGATTACAACCGCTAATAGCGGTCACCGGCGCATACTAATACGTTCTCTGCGTCTCGGCAGCATCCCTTCTGCAACCTCAATGATAAGCCACGCGACTCGCCTAGAAGAATTAGCAAGATACTGCTGGCTGAAGGAGTTCAGCGAAACATCTTATTAAACAGGCCTTTTTTCTTCTCCTTTACTTCTTCGTATTCCAAAGAATGCAGGTGCCCCTCCAAAACAGCATTTCCCGATTCAAGATTGAGAGACTTTATGTGCAGTCCACTTCCGCGTATTAGCAGAGTACCGGCGCTGGTTTGAAATACCACCTCCTCGTCGTCGAAACTCTCGACCTCCAACACTCCCTCTATCCCCACTGACCGGCGATCGGAGATGAGCAGCTTATGCAGGCGCTGAGGCTCCCGACTCGGATTTTCACCGTCTCGGCCTTCGGGTCTCACTGCGATCCCTCCCTAGTGAGCAGGTGTAGATTCAACCCACCACTATGACTATTCGCAGAGGGATCAGTACATGATCATCATTCCCAGAGCTTGATAACTTCTACGTCTTTGAAGAAATACTTGACAATCTCCTGTGGGCTGGATCCCTCCTTTGCCATCCCGTATGCCCCCCATTGACTCATACCCACTCCGTGGCCCGATCCTCTTCCTGCCATGTATACCTCGGTAGCAGTACTGTCTAGGCTAGTAACCAACGTAGACCGCATTCGGTCCGGCCCTACGGCATTGCGAAAAACAGCCCCGGGCAAGTCCGTCTGACCTTGGCTGTGAATGACTCTAATGACCGTCGCACGGCCGGTCTGGTCCCTCTCGACGATCGAAATGCGTTGGACCTGTCCCACAGAATGCCCTGCCGCGTTAAGCAGGTTCGTTATTTCGTTCAGGGAGTAGCTTGTCTCCCAGTTCAACTCCTCACGAGGAATATGCCGCAACTCGGCCGGCACCTCTACGCTCTTGGTATATGGAGGCTCGTCTCCCTCGTAGGCCAATCCATCCTTAGCAAGAGTGGTGCGGCCGCCGCTGGAGGCATGAAACCAAGCTTTCACGTACCTCCCGTTGTGAGCGAGGATCATTCCCCTTGTGGATTCCACCGCTTGGCGGATCACGTCTGTAACAGAGGCCGGATCATACGCCTGGGTTTCTTCTTTATCTGTAGACATATCTGTGCCGTACTTGTCGTGCATACCGCCCTCGCTCATCTTGGCAAGGGTAAACGTGCGCGCCAAAATCGCCTGTGCTGCATACGCGTTCACCGGCCAGTCCGGCAGCATCTCGCCTGCAACTACGCATGCAATGTACTCCTCCATCTTGAGCTGCTTTCTCTCGCCGGTCTCGTTCACATAGAGGGATATAGTCGGCTCGCTTTCGAACTTGTCCACTACTCGGTCCTCAGGTCGGGAGTCGCTCCTGATGCAACCCCGCAGGGCGAATACAAGAGCCCCCAGCACTATGAGAAGGGCCACTGCCAAGACGACCGAGTATTTCTGTGATCTCATCCTATCACCCTCTTACGAGATAGAATTCCTGGCCACCGGCTTTATTATCTCGCTCGAGGGTTCGTTTATGCTCGACTCACTTGTTCTGATCCCTGTGTAGAACGCGTTTCGATTCCTCCCAGAGTTTATCCATATCCTCCAACGTCATATCATAGATAGCAGTCCCGGCAGCTGCAGCCTTTTCCTCGATGTACTTAAACCGCGATATGAATTTAGACACAGTGCTCTTCAGAGCATCCTCCGGATCAATATCAAGAAGCCGAGCAACATTCACAATGGCAAAAAGTAGGTCGCCCAACTCTTCCTTAACGAGACGATTTCTGTCATTACTCGCGGTAGCAGAATTCAACGAATCAAGGGCCTCCTTGAGTTCTGCAATTTCCTCCTCAACCTTTGAAAAGGCCGGTCTGAAGTCTTGCCAGTCAAATCCGACCTTTGATGCTTTTGATTGAACTATTTCTGCTCTCATTAATGCGGGCAAAGCTACCGGAACAGAGTCAAAAACTCGCGAGAAACGCTCCGCTTCTCCCCTTTCGGCCGCCTTGATTTTCTCCCAGTTCCGAAGCACTGCTTCAGCACTGTCGACCTGTACAGTCCCAAAGACATGTGGATGCCTGCGTATCAGTTTCTCTACTATGCCGGAAACTACGTCCGAAGCATCAAAGTAGCCTTCCTCGTTCGCAATTTGAGCGTGAAAAACTGTCTGCAACATTACGTCGCCCAGTTCTTCACACAACTTGTCCATATCACCCCGATCAATCGTATCCAGCGCTTCGTATGTCTCCTCAAGCAGGTACTTCTTGAGCGACTCGTGAGTCTGCTCCCGATCCCACGGGCACCCATTATCTCCCCTGAGTTTCGCCATAACCGCTACCAGCTCTGAAAACGCAGCGGCAGCTTTCTCATACCCGCACACGTCCAGCCGCGGTTTTAGCGGAGGCACGATTAACGTGGTCAGGTGATCTAAGTCATCGGTTCTATCTATCTCATACAGCTTAATATGCGCAACGCGCTCATGGCCGGTGCCTGCGGCAGTGACGAGTACGGCCGGGTGCTCGTCAGGATATACCTGCAGCAAACGCGTCTTGACTGCGCTCGCAGTAATCCTGTTGTACACCTGCGGCACTAGAAGCACGACATTAACGTTGATCGGGACGGCATCTATGGACAAGGCATCAACAATCTGCAACCCCTCAAACGGATCTATTCCGGCGCTCGAGTACACCGAATCAAGAAAACTCACTGCGGGAACAATCACCACCTTGACACCCGCCTTATCAGCTATATCTCTGAGAAGACTGACAGACCTCTCACCAATAAACGGGCTACCCGGCACAGCATAGACCAGATAAGCGGAAGCGTCGGCCTCGAAAACCCGTCGGGCCTCCTCAATCACCCTAACCGCGATAGACCTGTAGACGGCCTCAAAATCGTCTGCGTCTTCATATAGTTCATCGAGTGCTTCATAGGAAATGCCTTGGTTAGCCAGTTCTGAGACCGTGGGGTGTTGCGCAGTGCGGATGAGCACTCGAGATGCACCTTTCAACAAGCGCAACGTTCCGATAGTCATAGCGTCCATGTGCCCTGGACCTAAACCAACGACATATATCTGCGGACAGTCAAACTGCGGCAACGGTTTCACCTCCAAGGGCTCGAAGTGTGTCGGCAATGTACAAGACCGGTGTAATGACTTAGCCGCTGATCCAGTTTGTCCTGCAGCAGACTTGAGTAATCCATTAAGTGCGCTCGAAATCATCGTAGATACTTAGAGAGCCTGCAATTCCGAGAGATTGATGCCGAACAGTCGAGATTAACGGACGGCAATTGATCAGAATTGGTCAGAATAATGTTTGTAACTAAACCAATTGATGCTAATATATAGTTGCAAGGTCAATATTGGTCAAACACCTCAAATGTGAAACTGTTTTCAATGGTCAGTGTGCTTGGCACTTGCGTCGATCGAAAAGGGGGTTGTGGAAATGAGATCACTAGTCCCTAGACGCTTTTTCGACTCGCTGTTTGACTCTAGCTTCCTGCCGGACCTAAGCTGGCCAGACTTCTTTTCCAGCTTCTTTGAGCGGCAGCACCCACTGGTGGATATCGAGGAAGACGACTCTAAGTACATCGTCAAAGCAGATCTTCCTGGATTCGACAAAGATAACATAGACATCGAGCTTAGAGACAACGTGCTCAGCATCTCGGGCAGAGTCGACGAAAGGTCCGAGACCAGCGATACCAATCGCGGTTACGTGCGCAGAGAGAGACGCTATGGGGCCTTCAGAAGGTCGTTCTTGTTGCCCGAGGAAGTTGACCCGGACAACATCAAAGCGTCATTCAAGAATGGTCTGCTGCAGATCGAAATCCCCAAGACCGGCCGCAGGCCTTACAGGAGAATCTCCATCTCGTAGCAGCCGCTCACACGCTGAAAACGGCTCGAGCAGTTTTGCTCGAGCCGTTTTGTCGTTCTGCCCCCCGTAGACAATTTAGTATAGGCTGCTGTGGTATGCCGGGGCCTGAATACCCCATTGCCCAGCAGTTATTATTACGGGAGTTCCGATGTGTACTTCACCATACAGGAGCTCTACATCCTCGTTTCGCATCCTAATACAGCCATTAGATACTGCTTGCCCGATCAACCACGGTTGATCAGTTCCGTGAATTCCGTGCCCCCGATCGGTAAATCTCATCCATCTTGTTCCAAACGGGCCACCCGGATTCATCACCTTCTCAAGTATCCTAAAATGCCCAACAGGGGTAGGTGTAGAAGGCTTCCCCACGGCTACGCTGAAGTCGTAGACGACCCAGCCGTCCCGCATCAGTCTTAGCCTTCTTGCTTCCGTGTCAATGTATATTACAACCGCCTCTTCCCGCATATTGGTTCGCACTGCGGTCTCCACCTGCCCTACAACTACTGCCTCACCCCGTTCGTCAGACTACTCGCAGCATTGTATGCGACTGACGCCCCCGGTGCTTGGTTCCAGGCGACTAGGATTGACACGTCCGGTATGCGATGCCAAGATAGACTTGATTGGAGGGATTTACATGTCAACTCGCCTGCTACTTACCGGCCTGACCGTCATCACCATGAACGAAAGCAGAGAAGTGATCGAAAACGGCTCGATCGGTGTTGAAGACGGTAAAATACAGTTCGTCTGCGAGGCTGCAGCTCAACCGCGTGACTGGCAGGCTGACGCGACGTACGCGTTGGATGGGCGGATCGCGGTACCCGGTTTTATAAACACGCACACTCATGCTGCAATGACTCTTCTCAGAGGGTATGCTGATGACATGGCCTTGATGGAGTGGCTCTCGAAAAAGATTTGGCCGTTCGAGGCCCGCTTAACGCCTGATGACGTGTATTATGGCACTCTATTGGCATGTGCTGAAATGATTCGCAGCGGGACCACTACTTTTGCGGACATGTATATGCACATGGATTCGGTGGCAGAGGCTGTAAAGGCTTCCGGTCTAAGAGCGCTCTTGTCTCGCGGCCTCATCGGTACATCCCCCGGTGCCGAGACTGCTCTATCGGACGCTGTTCGGTTCTGCAAACAATGGCACGGAGAGGCCGGCGGTCGGATTATGACCTGTCTATCGCCCCATGCTCCGTACACGTGCCCGCCGCCCTTCCTTTCTAAAGTAGCTGCAGAAGCCAAGAACTTGGGGCTCATGATTCACACCCACCTCAGTGAGACCTTGGATGAGATCAAACAAATCAGACAGGCTTACGGTCAGTCGCCTGTAGAATATATGCTTGAAAGAGGGGTTTTTGACTGTCCCACTCTTGCTGCCCATTGCGTTCACCTCGACGGCAATGACATTAATATCCTTCGCGACCGGGGAGTTGCTGTGGCGCACAACCCCGGCAGCAACATGAAACTCGCCAGCGGCGTTGCCAAAGTAGTAGAGATGCGAAGTAAGGGCATTGTCGTTGGGCTAGGCACGGACGGCGCTTCGAGCAACAACAACCTGGACGTACTCGAAGAAGCAAGGCTTTGTTCGCTCCTTCAAAAAGTCACTCTCAATGATCCGACTGCCATTACTGCAGAAGACGCACTGGCGATGTCAACCATTGAAGGAGCAAAAGCCCTTAGAATCCATGACCAAGTAGGATCACTAGAGGTAGGAAAACAAGCAGATATAGTTGTGTTTAAGACGGATACTCCCAATATGGTTCCTACGTTCAACCCGATTTCAAATCTGATATATTCAGCCAATCCCGGGAATATTGAATATGTATTCGTAGCCGGTCGATTGCTCCTAGATAAAGGAATGATTACAGCTTTTGACGAGAACGCAGCAATGGACGAATGCCGCAGTCGAGCCGCGCGGCTGGCACACGAGGCTAAATCCAACTTATAGGCGAGCTCGTGCTATCCAAAGAGCGATTTGCATCGATAAATCCGCCGGCTGCTTCGAAGAATAAGTGTGGTGGCTCTGAAGATCAGTCAAAAGGAAGGTGCATCGATGTTTCTCGACTGGCTACGTGGGCAAACAGGCACTGGAAAACCTACGCGATCTACGAACAAAAACAACACAGACACTGACCGCAGACGAACGCGCGTCACACCTCGAGGCGATATCTCGGAGGAATTTGCCGAAGAGATCATAGACGACGATACCAGACTGTATCGACCTTCGAGGCACGACTACGAGTTTGCTCGGCCAGTGTCACCGGCCAGAACCGATACTAAGAGAACGACTGCTCGGACTGCCACTGCGACTGAGGCTATGGAGACCACAGCTACTAGGAGCCGCACAAAGGCCAGGATTGCATCAAGAATGTCCGATATAGGAGGCGGCGTGTTTGTGTCTCCGCTCCCGATTACAAAGGGAGACAAGGTAACGTTAAAATACAACGGACTGCTTTCTCGGGCCGGGGCAACTCAAGTGTTCGCCCATATCGGTTATGGGACAAAGGACTGGATAGGAGTCCAAGACATCCCCATGACAAAAGAACCGGACGGCACGTGGACTGTGGACATTCAGATAGCCAAAGACCAAATATCCCCGCTAAATGTGTGCTTCCGGGATTCTGCCCACAACTGGGACAACAACTACGGCAACAACTGGAGTTTTCAACTGCATGGCGGTCAGTCCTAGCGAGCTCAGTCTCCCGCTTCTTCCTATCAAACCCCAGCTATCCGCTGGGGTCTTTGATTTGTGACTGATAGACCCCTTGACAGTGCCTTGGACTGCTTCGTATAATGTATTTGAATAACCGGTCAGTCAGGAGGAACTTCTTAGTGGAACTTTCAGATACAACAATGGATGCCAAGGACAGAATCTTGGAAGCAGCAACCCGTCTATTCGCGTCCAAGGGTTTCGATGCAACGAGAGTGAGCGAGATAGCCGATGCTGCAAACGTGACAAAGGCGCTCATTTACTACTATTTCAAAAGCAAAGAGGACATTTTGGACCACTTGATTCGCAGGCTTATGGATGATTACTCTGCGGTCACCAAAGATTTCGTTCATGAAAGCATCCTCAAAATGATTTCAGACGGCCAGCTAGACATTAAATCAGATAGATTGAGCTTCGTAAATGAAACAGCGAAGGATCAATTCTTAAAAAGCACATATATCTATTATGAACGCATGCTTGACCGGGCACTTGCCCATAGGTATACGTTGCGCATTCTCGTTCTAGAGTCACTAAAACACAACAGTAAACATCGCAATATACTTCTCGGAACTATAGAATCAGCATATAAACAGAGCAACACAGAGTTGTACCAAACCATATTTGAAGCAGATAGGGATTTCGTGTATTCGGACGATTTTAACATTTTTCGGTCTTTCTTTACAATTGTTCCTATAATATGTTTCGCGTCGTACTACGATGACTGCAAGAAAATCAGCCAGTTGAGTGATAAGGAGCTTCGCGAATCCTTTTTGCGGTCGCTGCAGACCATTGTCAATTCCATGGTATCCGGAAGCGAAATACTGCTGCGCACGAGACACAAAGGAGGTTGATTGGATTGCCAGCCGAAACCTAAGAACCGGCAGAATCCGTTGTCTCCTTTCTTTTCCGATTAGTCGACCAAACGGTTAGTCAATAATTCTTGCAGTCCGCGATTGCCTAAGAGGAGGGTAATGACATGAAGGCGTTAAGAAGCACTGCGGTGGACATCCTAATGCGTTACTTATCTAACGATCCGATGAGTAAGTTGCCGTGGATGTTTGACGTCGCCGAGAAACTTGATCGTGGACACTTGTACACATCTGAGATTCGTAAGGTTCGCGAGGCTGTGCTTGATGAAAACAATGTCTGGCACCAGTTTGTTAAGAAGGCGTTTGAAGAGATCGATCTACGGCATCTTAAGAAACTTGTAGAAACGTTCTTCATTAATTCCATACTGGACGGCAGAGCGCGCGCACGCGAGGCCGAGGCAAAATATGGCTGCTATATTCCTTGGGCCATTCTCATTGACCCAACCAGCGCTTGCAATTTGTCCTGCACCGGCTGTTGGGCTGCTCAGTACGGCCGCCACAGCTCGCTATCGTATGAGACTCTCGATTCAGTCTGTAGGCAGGGCAAAGAGCTGGGGATTCACTTCTATATATTCTCGGGCGGTGAACCCCTGATTCGCAAGGACGACATCCTTAGGCTATGCAAAGAGCATCAGGACTGTGCCTTCTTTGCCTTTACTAACGGAACTCTGGTAGATGATGAGCTCTGCGAAGACATGCTGGAAGTCGGCAATTTCTCACTTGCGTTTTCGATCGAGGGCGATGAAGCTGCTACCGATATGCGCCGCGGGACCGGCACATACAAGAAGGTCCTCGAGGCGATGGAGCGCATGCGTGCGCACAAACTTGTTTTTGGGTATTCGACATGCTATCACCGATACAACACTGAAAGCGTTGCCTCAGACGAATTCGTTGACGACATGATAGCCAGAGGCTGTCGTTTCTCATGGAACTTCACATATATACCGGTCGGCAAAGACGCACGTGTTGACATGATTGCCACTCCAGAGCAGCGCGCCTACATGTACAGACGGATTCGAGAGATAAGAGCAACCAAGCCTATCTTTGCAATGGACTTCTGGAACGACGGCGAGTACACCGCAGGATGCATTGCCGGCGGCAGGAGCTACCTGCACATTAACGCCGCGGGCGACGTCGAGCCGTGTGCTTTTATTCACTACTCCAACGTCAACATCCACGAAGTCTCGCTGTTAGATGCGCTGCGTTCGCCGCTGTTCGCAGCATATCAGAAGAGACAGCCGTTTAACCAGAATCATCTCCGTCCGTGCCCGCTGCTGGACAATCCCGAGGCGCTCGTGGAGATAGTGAAGGAGTCCGGTGCGAGATCTACGGAAGCCGAAGCGCCTGAGGATGTTGAAGTGCTGTGCTCCAAGACGCAAGAAGCCGCCAGAAAATGGGCGGCGGTAGCAGATCGTCTGTGGAAGGAAGCGGGCCATGACCTTTCAACCGAACAGAAGCAAGAACATGCAGCCGCTTCAGTGGCTAGCTGAGGTTGAGCAGAACCGATTGCTTGATCCACCGGGACAAATTGACTCCGTCTTACTGTTTACAGAGATGAAATTGTGTGATATACTAATTCACGGTCAATTTCTCTGCACTATACAGCGCAGATTGTCCCGGTGGGGAGTCGTCTAGTGGTAGGACGCCAGACTCTGGATCTGGTAGCGAGGGTTCGAGTCCTTCCTCCCCAGCCAAATAAAAAGCCCGAGATCTATTTGGATCTCGGGCTTTCTCCATTCAATTCAGATTTCGTTCGGAAAACAGCACAGGCATTCCTGTTCTGTTGGACTCAAATCCGGCTTCCATCACCTTCATGACTTTGCGAACCTCTTCCGGCTTCACAATCAGCTCAGCCCCGTCCTCGATGGCGGCTTTGACATTGCGATAGAAATCGTTTGAATCCGTCTTCGGGTCTTCGAGCGGCGACCTACAGACCTCCACCCCGTTGACCTTGCCGAACGTCCGGGTGGGACCGGCGCCGGTATCAACCAGAGGG
>Ga0134103_1002389_pt1 | contig 14730 bp, 13 predicted proteins | sample 14_taG_2_FD_94445 | JGI IMG/M metagenome (GOLD analysis project Ga0134103, IMG submission 94445) | Switchgrass degrading microbial communities from high solid loading bioreactors in New Hampshire, USA - 14_58_20_212_A1 metaG | ecosystem: Engineered > Bioreactor > Semi-continuous > Anaerobic >...
AAGAGAGTTAACACCTTTAACATCTTCATAGGTTATATAATTTTGATCAAAAATGATATTTTCATCTTTCAAATTAAGGGATAATAAGATACAATTATTGTGAGACATATTTCCACTCCTTGGTTTAGTTTGTTTTATTCAAATCATATTCTATCAGGGTATTGGAAATATGTCTCATTTTTTTTATACAAAAATGGTGTGAGTTGATTCACCCAGACCAAAAATTATAGAACCAAAGATAACCCCACCATACGGTGGGGTCTTTACTATTTCTTCTTAATTATTTAAATCAATATTTGAAATTATTTTTAATATATACTTCAAGTTTTCATATGGTTTAAGCTTATTTCCTTACACAGTTTCTATAATATCACATTAGTTTACTATGGCGTATTGTTAAATTACCAACCTTTTCTCTTCTATCATAAATGTTAGTAATAGTAAAGTTGTCTCTTAACTTACAAATATCATATTACTTACATTGTGTCATGTCAGTAATATACTCTTTACTATATTCCTCGCTCTCACACAAAAAAATAAAAAATGGCTGAACCATTGATTAGTACAGCCATTTAATTCATTATAACCTTATGCTAATACTTTGTGTGTTTCTAAACGATGTGTTGCGTCTTTTAAGCAAGGTATAATAAATTCATATTTACCATCTTTAGTTGTTAGTACTAAAATATTTTCATATGCTGATAAAGTTAAGATGGTTTTTAATATATTTTTCTTTCGTCTTACGATTTCTAGTTTAACTTCATTGGTTGGATACGTAAAACGAAGTGATTTGTCAAAGAGTTGATAAAGGCGATATTCAACATTTTCTTTTGAGATTATTAATACTCCATGAAAGTTTTGTAGAGCACCTTGATGGAAAATAACAGGGATAAAGAAATCTGTTTTACCTTTACGTTCTAGATTGGAATAATAGGTATTCTTCTTTTTATTTAACGATGCATAAACAATAACAGTAGATAGTCCTTCGACAAACCCTAATATTAAACCAATATAGAGCGTTGTATATTTCACTACTACCAATAAACCTAATAATGAGTAAATACCTAAATAAACTAAAAATAATACAGCCCCAAAAATAATCGCTTGGATAAATGGTAGTAATAAGAAAGTGCGAGCATAGTAGTTTTTCACTTCTTTGTATGTAATGATGCTTTTCATAATTCATTCACTCCTTTAACTCATAGATACATTATATAAAGAATCTCTTACTTTTTCAATCTCTTTTTTGATGGGAGTTAAATTTTATTGGTAGTAGTCGCGGTATGGTGTTGATTATTTCTTGATAATCAGGTTTTCTTTGCAGTAATCGTTTTTCCATTGCAGGTATGGAATAAAGATTAAACAACAATACCATCGCGATAAAACCAGTAATTGTAAAGTAATTATTAATATTATAAGACAATCCAATTAAATAATTACTAAACCAAAAGAGTAGTTCCCCAAGATAATTGGGGTGTCGTGAAAACTTCCATAATCCTGTTCGAATGGAAGTATGAGCTTTATCAGAATTACGGTGCTTATAAAGGGCAATATCGGATAGTAATGAAATGATGACACTACCAATACCTAAGCAAACACCAAAAACATATAATTGAATAATTAATCTTCCTTCATGACGGAAACCAAAATAGATAGGCAGCATACTTAGAAAAACAATTAGGGTTGGAAAGAAATGAATACCAAGAAAACTAACTAACCAGTAATACTTCCCTGTTTTATTTCTAAAGTATTGATAGCGCCAATCTTCATGTTTAAGTCCCTTCCAGGCGATTAAACAGTTCAAAGTTAGGCGTAAGGACCAAAAAAGATACACAGCGAAAATAAGATATTCAACATAAGAATTTCTATTAAGTTTTTTCATCCACAAGATAAGAATAAATGGGGGAATCAAACTCCAATAAGGGTCATAAATACTTGAGTTATTCGCAATGACACTAAAAATAAAGATAATAATAGTACATACTATATCCGCTATTAGAGTTGCTAGTAGTATATCCAGGTGTTTATTTAACTCAATAAAACATAAGTAACTACCTAGTAGCGCTACTAGGTAACTTAACAATAAATATAAGTAACTTTTAACTTTCATCTTACTCCACCGTTAAAAGATATACTCTAGCTTCATAAGGTCTAGTGATAAAATCTTCGATATTACTACTAGCGTCAGGATAGTTAGATAGGAGTAACTCACAAGAAGTGTATTTAATATCTTTTGGTACGACAAATTTTTGTAGTTTATCTGAAAAACTTGTAATAACGATTAGTTTTTGCTTATTAAGATTTCTTTCATATACATAAAGGTGTTTATGTTTTGGATATAACTCTTTATAGTCACCATATACGATAATTTCATGTTCTTTGCGTAGTTTAATTATCTTCTTATAGTAGTTTAGGATAGAGTTAGGATCTTCTTGCGCTTTTTGAACATTTATTTCTTTGTGATTCTTATTTACTTCAATCCAAGGGATTCCAGTCGTAAAGCCAGCATTTTCTCCATCGTCCCACTGCATTGGTGTACGAGCATTATCCCTGCTCATCTTTTGGAGTTTATGCATCATGCGTTTATGACTTAATTTCAGGTATTTCCTCATCAGGTTATATATATTTAATGATTCAATATCGCGATATTGACTTAGTTCTGTAAAGTAAGCGTTAGTCATTCCAATCTCTTGACCTTGGTAAATATATGGTGTTCCTTGTTGGAAAAACATCATGGTCGCAAGCATTTTTGCACTTTCAACGCGATACTTTTTATCGTCACCCCAACGTGATACGATACGAGGTTGGTCGTGGTTTTCTAAATATAAACTATTCCAGCCTTTTCCATTAATGGTGTACTGCCAATGGGAAAGGATTTTCTTTAGTCTTCTTAATTTAAAAGGACGGAAAAACCACTTATAAATATTATCCACAAACATATGGTCAAAATGGAAGATCATGCTCAACTCATTACGATCTTCTCTGACATATTTGAGGGCTTCTTCAGCACTAGTGAACACTGTTTCGCCAACAGTAAAACAATCATATTTAGATAAAACATCGCGATTTAATTCTTGAAGATACTCATGAACATGTGGACCATTGATGTAATGTTCACAACCTTTGATGCCAATTCTAAATCTACCATTCGGTAACTCGGGATTCTTAGAGATAATATTGATAACATCACAACGGAAGCCATCGACACCAAGGTCTAACCAGAATTTGGCGATCTTTTTGACTTCTTCTCTGACCTTAGGATTATCCCAATTTAAGTCAGGTTGTTCTTTACTAAAAAGGTGGAGATAATATTCATCAGTAGTTTCGTCATATTCCCAAGCACCACCGGTAAAGAAACTTGACCAGTTATTTGGTGCTTTCTTGCCATTACCTTTACGCCAAATATAGTAGTCTCGATAAGGGTTATCTTTACTTTTTCTACTTTCTAAAAACCAAGGATGTTCATTACTAGTATGGTTTACCACTAGGTCCATTACAAGTTTAATTCCCCGTGCATGTAGACCATCGATTAATTCTTTCCAATCATCAAGGGTACCATATTCATAATGAATATCATGATAATCACTGATGTCATAACCATTATCGACCATCGGCGATTTATATACTGGACATAACCAGACTATATCAACGCCTAAATCCTTAATATAATCGAGTTTTTCAATAATACCACGGATATCCCCTATTCCATCGCCATTACTATCTTTAAAACTACGAGGGTAAATTTGATATACGACACCCTCTTTATACCAAGTCTTTTTCATAAACCATCCCTTCTTTTCGTAATTTTACTTCTTCAACATACATTTGTTGTTTCTCTTTAGTTATATCATAGAATAACATAGGTATCGTGGCAAGGAAAAATGCAATGGCTGGTACAATTGTGACTAATAACCATATACCCTTAAGAGCCTGTGGTGTTTGTACATTAGCACCTTCGACAAAGCCAAACGCATCTAGCACCATACCTGCAACGAAAGTAGATAAGGCACTACTTAACTTCGTAATAAAGGTTTGTCCAGCAAAACTAACACCTTCCGCTCGTTGTCCCGTTTTATATTCGACATAATCCACGCTATCCGCAATAATAGAAGTTTGAAGAACAGTAAAGAACCCTAATGATAAAGAACTTAAAAATAAGAAGATGCAAGTAAGCCATAACTTTTCATAGCCAACTAAAAACATCACAATATACATCATTACTCCAAAGAGATTAGCACCAACAAAGATGGTACGTTTTTGGAAGACCCGATGTAATAACGGGGTAATAGAAATGGCGATGATGACGGCTCCCATTAGCAATCCTCCTAAAATGGAGAAATAGCCATAATCGCCAAGATTGTATGTCGCAAAATGGGCACCGACTATTTCCGCCATGTTGTGGCCAAAGCCAACGAAGGACGCAATCATAATTAATAAGAAAGGTTTATTAAGTAAAAGTTTAAAGTTCTTGATAAAATCAATTTTTTCTTTCGGTGGAGTCACCCGCTCTTTCGTCTTAAAGAAAGATAGAGAAAATAGACCACACCCAACAATGGAAACGACAGTGGCACCGATGAAGAAGGCACGCTTATCAGCACCGAGAGCATCAATGAGTAATGGAACACCAATGATACCGATGGCACTACCAACCATCGTCATTACTCTGGTAAAGGAGATGATGTCGTTCTTTTCTTGCACATCATCGGTAAGAGCTGCTGATAAACCCCAATAGGGAATGTCACAAGCAGTATAAGCCATATCCCATAAGATATAAGTAGTGATGATATAGGCAATTTTTAATCCATAATCGAATTCTGGGGCAGTGAATAGTAATATCGTTAATACCGCTATCGGTAAAGGTGTGAATAAGAGGTAGGGTCGCATTTTTCCCCATTTGGTGCGGGTATTATCTACAATATAACCCATGATAAAATCATTAAACGCATCCCAGATTTTAGCAACAGCCATAATAAGCCCTACAGTTACAGGTTTAATCTTGGCAATCTCCGTATAAAAGAAGAACAATTGCGTTGAAAATAAAGCATATAATATGTTTTGACCTAAACCTGCTACCGCATAGGACACTTTTTCTGTTCTACTTACCTTGTAACTCATAACTTCACTCCATTACTTTTTATTTCGATTTCTCTTTAAAATTCTTTTTAATCCCTTAAAGTACTTACCATTTATCATAAATAATAAACCTTCGGCTAATTCTTCTGTAAACATACCTTTTCCATGACTAAATAGACCACGATAAGGCATATCTAGGAAAGAATTAAGCATCATTAAGCGGGTGGTTTTATCTTTACTAGATTTCGCTATTTCTCGCTTCGCAAATAAGTATAATAGTTTACCTATGAAAGTAGTTCGTACTTCTCTCATGGTTGAATTGTAGTGATACGGTCGTTTGGCTACGCGATTTAGAGGTGTTAGTTCGCGGTTAACTAGTTTCTTAAAATCATCGATACTAAATCCTTTGGTTAAATCATAATATGAAGGTAAAGCTTCTCTTTCATATGGTGAAGGGATATCTTGATTAATGGTAACTTTTATGGTGGTTGTTAAATGGATATCTTTGGATGATGAACCAACACAGATCTCATAATCACCATATTCAGGTATCCACGTTTTCTTGTTTACATTATAATAACTAAAAGCTTTTTTATCTAAGATAATCTTTACTTCCTTTTCTTCACCTACATCTAAAGCTACCTTCTCAAATCCTTTTAATTCTTTTACTGGTCGGAACACTTTCGAATTTAATGGTTTTACATATACTTGACATACTTCTTTACCAAACATCGTACCCGTATTTTTTATCCTAAAACTTACTTCAATTTGGTCATCTTCATGATCAAAGATGTCTTTATTAACTTGTAAGTCATTATAACTAAATGAAGTGTAACTTAACCCATAACCAAAGGGGAATAATACTTCTTTATTAGCTTTTTCATAATAACGATAGCCCACATAAATGCTTTCCACATAGTATACCGCATTATTACCACCCGGGAAATACGGATAACACGGGGTATCTTCGAGTTTTAAAGGATAGGTTTCTGCGAGTTTACCACTGGGATTAACCCGTCCAAATAGAATATCAATGATTGATAATGCCCCAGCTTCACCACTCAAGTAGGCATTTAATAAACCGTTAACTTTATCTATCCAAGGCATTTCGACTGGAGCACCACCAAAGAGTACGACAACCACATTAGGATTTACAGATGCGACTTCTTCAACTAATTTATCATGCACTCTTGGAAGTTTTAAAGTAGTGCGATCATATCCTTCAGATTCATACTCATCAGTTAAACCGATAAAGATAATCGGTACATCCACTTGTTTCGCTACCTCGATAGCTTCGAGGATTAAACTTTCATCATTATTATCTATGTAATATCCATCCGCATATTTAAAACTTATGCCTTGCTTAACTAAACAGTCATAAACATTTTCTAACTTAATAGGATTAATCCTAGAACTACCGCTACCTTGATAACGCGGTATTTTCGCTAATTTTCCAATAATTCCGATGGATTGATTCTTTAATGGTAATACTCCTTCATTTTTGAGAAGAACCATGGAATTATCGCTAACTTCTTTCGCTAGAAGATGATGGTCGCTATGGTTTTTCACTTTTTTATTTTGATGTTTATATACTAAAGTAAGAATACGTTCCACAGCTATGTCAACAACCTCTTCGGAAATTTTACCACTTCGTACTGCTTCTAAGACTTTCCGATTATTAATTCCGAAACTAGATGGCATCTCTAAATCTTGACCATTTTTCAAACCATCTACACGATCGTTACAAGCACCCCAGTCGGTGACAACTAGACCTTGATATCCCCATTCATCACGTAATATTTCTGTTAAGAACTTCTTACTTTCAACCACATATTCACCATTAACTCGATTATAGGAAGCCATAATTGTGTCGGGATTGGTCTTAACTGCTTCCTCGAAACCATATAGATAAATCTCTCTTAAGGCTCTTTCATCTACTTCACTACTACTGATAAAACGGAGGGTTTCTTGATTGTTACAACAGTAATGTTTTACCGATACTCCTACTCCCTTACTCTGTACACCTGTGATATATGCTTTCGCCAGTTCTCCTGTTAAGTAAGGGTCTTCTGAAAAGTATTCAAAATTGCGACCACATAAAGGACTACGTTTAATATTTATACCAGGACCTAAGAGGATATCCACATCATTTGCGATACATTCCTCTGCGAGCGCTCTTCCCATCTTCTTAATTAACTCACGATCAAAACTACACGCTACTAAACTTGCGGTAGGAAAACACGTTGCAGGTACACTCTCGTTTACACCTAAATTATCTTGTTTATCATATTGTTTACGTAAACCATGTGGCCCATCAGCCATCATGATTGAGGGTATGCCTAACCTTTCAATATCCTGAGTTTCCCAAACATTTTTACCTGATAATAAACTAACCTTTTCTTCAAGGGTCATTTGTTTTATTAATGCTTTTATGTCCATAATTTACCTCCCCTCTATATAGTTAAATTATATCATATTAAGTAAAGCGCTTGCTAAAAAGATGTTAAAATGTGAAGATTTTGAGAAAATTTATGAAAAAGTGCTTTGAAAGCGCTTTTTTCATGTTATAATGATGTCGGAAGAATGCAAGGAGGGAACTACATGTACGAAATTATTCGTAAAGAGAAGTTGAATCCAACGATAACCTTACTTGAAATAAAAGCACCGTTTATAGCGAAAAAAGCCCAGGCTGGTCAATTTATTATTTTAAGAATCGATGAGTACGGTGAAAGAATTCCACTTACAATCGCTGATTTTGATAGAGAAAAAGGGACAGTAACGATTGTTTTCCAAGAATTAGGCTACTCAACCAAGCTGTTAGGAACACTTAATGCAGGTGATCATATTCTTGATTTTGTTGGACCATTAGGAGTTCCAACCCACTTTGGTGATGCTAAGAATGTTTGCGTCATTGGTGGTGGAGTTGGCTGCGCCATTGCCTATCCTCAAGCGAAAACTCTTTACCAAAATAGCGTTAATGTTACTGGTATCATGGGATTTCGGAATAAAGAATTAGTTTTCTTTGAAGAAGAAATGAAAAAAGTTACTAATAAACTATACATTTGTACCGATAATGGTTCATATAAAGAAAAAGGCTTAGTTACAGATGTCTTAAAACGACTCATCGAAGCAGGAGAAAACTTTGACTTAGTTATTGCGATTGGACCTGTATTAATGATGAAGTACGTTTCATTACTCACGAAACAATACAACATTAAAACCATTGTTAGTTTAAATCCAATTATGATTGATGGTACTGGTATGTGTGGTGGCTGCCGTGTCGTCGTGAATAACGAAACAAAGTTTGCCTGTGTCGATGGACCCGATTTTGATGGTCATTTAGTGGACTTTGATGATCTCTTCATGAGGTTACAATCATATAAATCGCAAGAACAAGAAGCTAACTCCCATGAATGTCGGTTATTAGGGGGAAAGAGAAATGCCTAATATGTCTTTAAAGAAAGTACCAATGCCTGCCCAAGAACCACATATTAGAAATCAAAATTTTGATGAAGTAGCTTTAGGTTATACACCAGAGATGGCGATTGAAGAAGCTACGCGTTGCTTAAATTGTAAGCACCGTCCCTGTGTATCAGGCTGTCCTGTCCAAGTCAATATTCCTGACTTTATACAACTTATCATAAAAAGGGATTTTGAAGGGGCTTATCAATGCATTAGAGAAACTAACCTCTTACCAGCCATTTGTGGACGCGTCTGCCCCCAAGAAAATCAATGTGAAGCTAAATGTGTAAGGGGGATTAAAGGAGAACCTGTGGCTATCGGTCGCTTAGAACGTTTTGTGGCTGATTATCATTTGGCGAAAGGTGAAGAAAGAGTAGAGAAACCTGAATCCAATGGCATTAAAGTAGCAGTTATAGGTTCTGGTCCAAGCGGTTTATCTTGTGCTTATGACCTGGCAAAATTGGGTTATGAGGTTACCATTTTTGAAGCTTTCCATTCCCCTGGTGGCGTATTAATCTATGGAATTCCTGAATTTCGTTTACCAAAACGAATTGTTGAACATGAAATCAATAACTTATTAAAATTAGGTGTTAGTATTCAAACCAATATGGTTATTGGTAAAGTACTCACTATCGATGAACTCATGGAAATGGGGTATAAAGCTGTCTATGTTGCGACTGGTGCTGGTACACCAAACTTCTTAAATATTCCTGGTGAATCATTAATTGGCGTTTATTCAGCCAATGAATACTTAACAAGAATTAACCTTATGAAAGCTTATAACCCTCAATATGATACCCCGATTAGACAAGGAAAGAACATTGCGGTCATCGGTGGTGGAAACGTAGCGATGGATGCAGCAAGATGCGCTAAACGTCTAGGTGCTGAAAATGTTTATATAATTTACCGCCGCGGTGAAGAAGAAATGCCAGCTCGCTTAGAAGAAATTCACCATGCGAAAGAAGAAGGCATTATTTTTAAACTATTGACTAACCCTGTTAAGATCCATGGTAATGAGAAAAACGAAGTTAAGGCAATTGAATGCGTCACCATGGAACTTGGTGAACCAGATGCTTCAGGTAGAAGACGTCCTATTCCAGTTCCCGATTCCAATCATCTTATTGAAGTTGATACAGTAATTGTTGCGATTGGTACCTCACCTAACCCACTTATCCGTAAAACCACCAAAGGTATCGAAACAGATAAATGGGGTTGCATCGTTGTCGATGAAAAGATGGCCACTACCCGTCCTGGAGTATATGCTGGTGGTGATGCGGTAACTGGTTCCGCAACGGTTATCTTAGCGATGGGTGCAGGTAAGATTGCTGCGAAATCGATTCACGAATATCTTACAAACCAATTAAGTTAAAGCATCATTTTATAATATAAATATTGTTAAACTAAAACAAGCGTGGTAACCCACGCTTGTTTTTATATTTACAATTAATTTAGATGATAGCAGACGAAAAAATTACATGCACATTTTTACATATCAATATCACGTATTATTCACCTTTATTTGGTATATCTATATAAAATGTCATATTGGATTTTCACCATTTAGAATTTGCACGCTTAATATTTAAGTCCATTATTAATTATAACATTAAGTTTTTATTTTATATCATTAATAAAGTCAAGAAATTGATTATCAAGTATACTTTTATTTAGAATAGATTTTTCAATCTCAATACATAAATCTTTTAAGTTCTTTATTTCTCTGCCTATTGTAAGAATTCTTTTATTATTTTTATCGTATAAGTAAACTTTTTTTCTTTTTTCACTATATATTACACGACCTATATCAGTCCATTTATGGATTCTTTTATATTCCGTTGTAAACAATTTAAAATGATTATATATTGCATTAGAGTCAATAAGTAATTTCCATGAATAAAAATACTGAATAGCCAGTACCGTAACTATAATATAAATTAATGTCATTATAATAAGATAATCGCTTGGTATAACTATCAGAAGAATACATTCTACAAATATTATTACAAATATATTCATTATAAAATGAAATTTACTTATTACATATTGATTCATAATATTAACCCTCCACTATTCAATATCAAACACTTCATAGAGTTTCTTTTGAATTTCTCTTATAACAACTATATTCAAAGTTACAATTATTAATCCCCCTATTTCCTGCAGTCCCAATATATCCAGCTGATATTATTGCACTAATACCGAATCCTACTAATTGAATTCCTGTTTTCTGTAGCCTTTGTCATCTCGTATTATTATTTGCGGTCCATGTATTTGGTAAATCAATTAACAACAATATTAATGGCAAGATTGGGTTCGCTGGATGTGAAAGATTAGATGATACTTATCCTTCAAGAAGCAGTCAAAACTCCAGAAAATGGCTTAGTAATAACTTTTGTTTAGAGGGAGGAGAGAATCTCTACAAAATTTTTTATAAACAAAGGGTGGGTGGCACCACACATAAAGTTGCAGTTTCAAACGGGGTATATGGAAAGTAATTATGTCGGTACAGTAAGATCTGGAGAAATAACATGAAAACTAACTCGCTCATTGTTTTCATAGAACTGAAGAACACGTTTTTTAACGGTAATTGAATTTAATACCGTTATTATAACCGCCACAGTAGGAGTAAAAATCGGTGTAACAACCTCTGAACTAAATCAATATTACATTTGATAAGGTTCTCAACTTAAGACTAGACTATAGGGATAAGCATTGTATGGATAATAAATGATACGGTTACACTTATTTTAAAATATAGTTAAATAGGTAAAATCAGAATAGACATCTAAATTCTTCCCCTTTTATACTTATTTTTTGCGTAATCATCAAGCTTAAAATTTAATTTAATAGCCAAGAAACACCCTTTTTTAATGTTTTATGATTATTTGTGCCTTAAATATGTAATCCTTGAGATAAGATGTTAATTGTTACTGTATGAATTACCCATATTATTATTAAGACCAATCCCAAAATCCCAAAGACCTTGTTATTCATAAAATCATATACAAACACATCTATTAAGAAAAGGGGAATACTAGTTATGATTAATACAGTTTGAACAAATAATGGAACAGCTCTAATATATAGAAAATATCTATAACCAATTACACGCCCTTGGTGCATAATTTCCCCTTCCTTTAAGGGAATAATTTTTCGTAAAAATGATTTATCACTAACTCTTAATTTATTTCTTGTACAATGTGAAAAGTGTGCATCAAAATTGTTACCTAACATATCAAAAAAATAGAAGATCCAAGGTATTACTAACCCACTACCGAACAACCAAATCATTTTATTCCCTCCAATAATTACAAGCACAATTTAATCCAGTTTGAGCAAGGTTAGAAATAGGTGTATATATAATAATATTTCTAGCACTATTCATGAAAAACATTTTCATTGTTCCAGGAGTTGCTGCCTGAACAGAATTAAGTGCAGTTTTAGCATATATATTTAGTGTACTCTGAAATCCTTGTTTTGATATATCTCCCGTTGCATATCTATTTGCAGCTTTTGTAAATGCTCTTATAGCTGTAACACCATCATCACTCATTCCAACCATATTTTTGCAATATTTGAGGAATTACGTGCTCCAGCTCCACTAATTAAACCACCTAGAGCTCCAAAACTTATATAAATTTTAGAACCTGCTAAGGTTAACTTTTCTATATGAAATGCAGAATCTATTGCATATTGACCAAACCCCATAGCTGCTCCTAACCCAATAGATAATCCTAATCCTACTCCAGTTACAGCCAAAGCGGTTGAGCCTAGAATAAATAATCCATCAACACCTGCTTGCCAATAGTTTATGTCATCCCAACCATATGAAATACTTTGGCTTACAACGCTAGAACCATATTCTACTAAAAATGAACCTCCTGGTAATAATGTAGCTAAAATAAAGGTATTACCATTAAAATCTGAATACATAACTGGATTGTTCCTACTATAAATATAAAGGTTTAATCCGTTTAGCAAGCCAGGTTCTAAATATCTGACATCCGCATTAATAAACCTGCCTATCTTATGATTATAATAACGACTGTTTAGATAGTACCAGCCTGTCTCGACATCCTTGTAAAACGGACCCGAGTTATGAATATAGTTAATCATTTTAATATCAAGAAAAATCCAACTATAAGAGTTTTTATAATCGGATTTTTCTCTTCTAATTAATATTAATTAATATCTACCATGTTAAAACAAGGTGCTTTGTCTATATCTATTCTACAACTACTCCGATTTTACTATTTTTTAAATATAAAATTTGATAGTTTCCACCCTTTTCTACTTTACCTTTTATAGATAATGTTATTTCTTCTCCACTTTCAATATCTTTAAAAATTGGATAAGCTAAGATTGGATCTTCAGGTGAGTTACCTTCTCCTACGATGGCAAAATCAATCACAATTGCATTCATTGTCAGAAATTTTCTATTTCTTACATTGTCTAAATCTTTAAGGAAATTAATATATTTAACACCTGTAATAATACTTCCTACAATAAATATGGTAACCGTTAAATATACACCTATTTTACTCACTAAAGAATTCGAAAAGTGGTCAAATAATCTTTTTCTAAATGTAAATATTATTACTGATATGAAGGCTAATACAAAAGTACTTGTTAAATATAACCAAAATCCAGAGTAGAAGTAATCTATTAATCTTTGTTCACTCATTTTTTAATCCTCCACATCAAATAAAATTATCATAAGATAATAGATATTGATTATTGCTTTTAAGAGAGTCATAATATCCAGAAAATAGGCCTCTTGCGATTGGTTTTTAATCATTAGGCATACCAAATGTTATCGATCTACTAATTACATCATAGCTATATTTTTCCATTGACAAAGACTTTCCTCTAGTTCCCATTTTAGATAGTTGTACAGCTGCAGGACGTACAAATACATCTGCTATAAATTTTTCAGTATTTCCAAAATTTAACCCCTTAGTTAAACCACCGAATGAAAATGCTATTGCATAGTCTTCCCATTTACCAAATTCTTTTCCAAATGTTATATATGCTGTTAAATCTGATACAAATTTTGTTCCTACTGATTTTAAACCAGCGAGTATGGCTCCACTTCCTAATCCAACGACTGCGCCTACTGCTCCACCAATTATAGCTCCTGTTACAACCCCACTTAAAACATCTTGACCATTTGAATAAGCGGTAATACCACCTATAGTTCCTCCCGCAAGCATTCCAACACCAACACAAATTTAGAATGTTGTGATTGCAAACTCCCCATTAGGATCTACCATCATCACCGGTTTATTTTGAGTATATGCATAAATGTTATGACCAAGAATATCTCCTACAGATCCTATCAACCCATCTGCATTTAAAAACCGACCAACCTCAGGATTATAATATCGACTGTTGAGATAGTACAATGATGTCTCTTCATCATAGCGATAGCCACGATATCGATATGGATTGATTTTTGCTAGTTCACTGCTAGTTTGATATACTATATTACCCCATGCATCATATACATATTCTACTACAACGTTACCTGATTCATTTACTATTTTAGTTATATCACCTTGTAAATTTCGAATATATAAATAAATATTATTATTGAATTTAAACCCTATTAGGGTACCATCAACATCATATAAGTAATCAACATATTTATTTGATTTAATCTTAATAACCTGTCATTGGCATCATATTCATAATTTTTAGTAATAGTTTTCCCACTTGTTTGAATTACTGTCTTATCGTATAAACCTTTTAAATTTCCATATGCATAGTAATAGTAATATACATATGTTTTATATCAACCTATTATATAATAATCATTTAGTTATCCTTTACTATTATTATAATCTATAGTTACGAAGTAGTTCAACTGGTCGGTTATTGATTTTAATCTAGCACTTAAATTATTATAGTAGTTAAATATGTTTCCTGATAAGTAATCATAAACAGTTGCTATTAGAACAACATAATCATATTCATAACTATATGGTGTTTCATTATTTATTTTTATCTACATAAATATGTCATCACTATCATAAATAAATATATGATTGTAAATGTCAACACATTTTCCAAAAAAATGGCGGTATAAAAATCCATAATTATGTTGACTGATTACTTTCATCCTTTCTATCTAGATTATTAATGTTTCTTATGCGATATGATGGACCGGTAATGTTAATCACATGTGAATGATGA
>Ga0134103_1002397_pt1 | contig 14701 bp, 25 predicted proteins | sample 14_taG_2_FD_94445 | JGI IMG/M metagenome (GOLD analysis project Ga0134103, IMG submission 94445) | Switchgrass degrading microbial communities from high solid loading bioreactors in New Hampshire, USA - 14_58_20_212_A1 metaG | ecosystem: Engineered > Bioreactor > Semi-continuous > Anaerobic >...
ACAGACGTTGTCCACATCAAATTTTTTCACTTGACTTTTTGTATTCCAGCGGTTAAAATATATTTCGTTGTTGACTTTTTAAGGCCCATTGGTCAAGCGGTTAAGACACCGCCCTTTCACGGCGGCAACAGGGGTTCGAGTCCCCTATGGGTCACCAGAACGTAAGCGGGAAGCGTAATGCTTCCCCCTTACAAAACAAAATACGGCCCAGTAGTTCAGTCGGTTTAGAACGCTAGCCTGTCACGCTAGAGGTCGAGGGTTCGAGTCCCTTCTGGGTCGCCATTATAATATAAGCTGGTGTAGCTCAGTCGGTAGAGCAGCTGACTTGTAATCAGCAGGTCGGGGGTTCGAGTCCGTCCACCAGCTCCAAAACAAAACCCGCTAAGCGCAATATTTTGGCGGGTTTTGTGTTTTAGTATAATTCAAAAATAGAGGTTTAAAAGTGCTGTGAAACTCTTAAAAATCTTGTGAAATGTTGTGAAAAAATATTGTGAAACTATTTCGACGCTACCTCTTTTTTTGATTGCTTTTTTGTCTTATACAACGCTTCAATTTTTTCAACCGTCGCCTTTTCTCTGTGCTCGGAAATGTGGGTATATATCTTTCTCATTGTTCCCACGTCATGCCCCATGATCTTGGCTGCGGTTAATTCATCTATTCCTGCATCATATAGGGCAGTGCAAAACGTATGTCGGAGCAAGCGTGCGGTTAAATTGAAGTAATGCTCATCGGTAAACGACTGCGCTTCTTTAAGCCTTTCCTCTAACTCTTTTATTATTTCAGGTTCAGTAGCCTTTTTAAGCTGTTTTTCAATAGTTTTTTCCCTGCCAATAAACCAGTTCTTAATTCGTTTTTTGGCAGACCTCCATATCCTGTTAAGCTCAGTCAATCCCATTAACCCGCCTGCGTGGCCAGGAAAAACATATATACTTTTTATTTTCTTTTTGCGTTCCTGGAGAAAATTCACGAGATCTTCAGACATGGGTATATCTCGTATGCCGTTTTCCGTTTTAGGGGGTTTAACCCGCGGTTTAGAATTCTCGTATTCCATGGCCTTGGTGACGCAGATAATTTTGTTTTCAATATCAACATCGGTCCATGTCAAAGCTAATGCTTCACCCTGCCGCATTCCGGTGTAAAGCATGGTGTATATGAGTGGATAGATCCTGTGCCCCTGAAGGACTTCAAGAAGCAGCTCTCTTTGATCGTCGGAAAGGAACTCCCGTTTGGGCTTGTCCGGCGCGACTATTTTTGTGTTCCCTACCGGGTTAAAGTCAATGATTTTATCAGCTACGGCAGCTTTGAAAATTTGGTTTAGAGTTATGCGAACTTTGTGAGCTAAGCTTTTTGAACTTGTGATGCTTTTTATTAATTCCTGGCAATCAGTTGATGTTATCTCTTTTACGCGCCTTTTGCCAAGAGCGGGGTTGATGTGTTTATTAATGCAATTTCTATACATGCTTTGGGTTTTTAGCGCGCCCTCGCCCTTTTTATAGGCATTGAACCATTTTATCATATACTCTTCCAGCGTGGGATCGTTCTTCACATCATGCCCACGACTGGCCTTGTACCTGAGCTCAATATACTTTTCTTCAACCTCTTCAGGGGTAGATCCGTAGATAAATTTCCCCTTGAATGTGGTGTAATAATTTCCCCTGGCATGTTTGCTGATTTTCATAAAATCGACCTCATTTGTATACTTCTAAAATTTGATTACCAGAACCATCTAATGCCTTTACTCTTATTAGATAGTCTACAGAATATAAAATAGCCCTGGCGATTTGATTACATTTGTCTTGTTCGGAAACGCTTAAAGTAACCTCTGCCCATTTATTCTCTCCGTCCGTATACACTTCGATTTTATCAATATAATCATACCATGATGTTTTATATTCGGGATTCCCGGCGCCGCCAAAATTCATGTTCATTACATCTGTTACTTCCTTTGTGGCTTCTTCATCTATTCTTTTTTCAGCTTCTTTTAGTGCTGGTTCCATAAATTCTACATTTGACCACGAGTATGTAACTTTATTGACTGGATAGGTAGTTTCTGCCATCATAACCGCATATTTTTTTTGGCCAGGCTTTAAATCATCAATGGGGAAATTGTCAATAGCCAAGATATGATCATCGCGGCTTTTTATGTCTATTCTCAAGTTGCCTGAGAGTATTTTATCAGAGTCGTTTGAAACCCAGATTACTACCTTTTGCTTATGTTCATGAATGTCCTGCAGTTCATGCGTTATTTCAATTTTTTTAAGGTCTTCTTGAACGGTTTCAAATGTTTCTTCTCCGCTATCGCTCCGCTGAGACTCCGCCGAGACTCCGCCAACTTCCCCAACCTTCTCCGGCTCAACGCTGCCGCAACCAGCCATCAGAAATATTGTGCATGTCAGAGTCAGAATCAAAAAAATAATCCTTTTCATGCTAAAACCTCCTTAAATTTTAAACTGTATATTTCAAAAATCCTTTCGCAAATAGCCAAATGGGCTGAAATATATTATCCAATCATCAATGACTTTGCATATTCCATACTTCCGGTAATATACTTCAATAACTTTGTCTAAGAATTTTTCCGTAGTACCTAAGAATTCAGCTACTTCATATTTATTACAAGCACCTGATTTAAATGCTCTTATGAAATCATTTAAATTCACTAACCTATGTACAGCCCATCTTTTTGCTATTTCTTCTTGTTTCCTGTTGGTTGTGATTTTTTGATCAATGATGTTGCCGTATGAAGTGTAATAATGGCCGAGTTCTTCGGCCAGGATACATGTTCTTTCAGCAGTGGTAGAAAGGTCTTTGTTTATTGCTATAACACCGTCATAATAAAGTCCTTTTGTTTTTCCATGAAATGGCCATGAAATTACTTTTAAGCCTTCTTCCTCAGCTTCTTTTAGAAGTTGTTCGTACATAGTAACCCTCACAAAAACTGAAAGTTGCGTATTTGTAAAGTTGGTTTATTCTTCTTATTATACTTTATACTAAGTTATTTGTAATAATCATTAAAAGCAATTTTTAATGATGTTTTTATAAATTTTATCATCCACTTCTATTAAACTCCGTTTACCATCTTTAAATTCAATAGCAATTGTATAAACACCTTTGCTTTTTGCTGATAGTGCACCAGCTATCATACCGGGAGCTCCAAGAAGGAGGTTCCCTACTAATCCTCTTAAAGCGCCACTTGCGGCACTTTTTCTGTGCTCATCGGTAACCAGTTCATAACTTTCAACTGTGGTTTTATCGATTCTCCGTGGCTTAAAGTCTAAAGTTGAAATTTGTACAATGCCTAATATTGATTTAACCGGTCTTCCGGCATAATCACCGGCGATGACTTTGTTTTTAGCTCCCATATACGACACCTCCACACTAATGTTTATTTATTATCTTTGCCGAGTTTTTTCTCCAGTCTTTCTATTCTGCTCTCAAATCCACCTTTTGTATTATCAATTAAGCCATAACTTAATTACTTCTTATTAATAAATTCCTGAGCTTCATCAGCAGCTAACTCAGATGAAATAAAATATGCCAATGCCTTTATAAACTTTTTCATGTCATTTACGTCTTTATCGGCATATTTCTTTAAATAATGAGTTTCATCATTACCCAGCCAAGCAGAAGCCTTTGCCAGAGCTTTAATTTTTGGATTATTAAGTTTATCTATAGCCTGTGAAAGCGGCATTCTGGAGATAATATCAGCTTCTTCTTCTTGATAATTAATAAGAAAATCTTTTATTAAGAATTCAATTGCTTTACGATATCCAATTCCTGTTATTTGAGATAAATTATAAGCTTCTGCAGTTAAAGTTTGGGTATAAACTTCTTTAAATGTACTAGATATACTTTCTATTTCCTCAGGGAGATCATAGTTGATGAAAGGTTGATAAGAGTACGGTATTAACTCAGAACGATAAGCTGATATTGAATTATCAAAGGAATTTTCAACTTTATAAGCATTTGTAAAATATCTATTACATAAAGGGCATTGAAAAAGAATGGCTACTGGTTGTTTTAACTTACTATCAAAATCTGTTGTATAAATAATATCTGGCATAATTCCTTTATGGCAATAAGGACAAGTATCAACAATATCAACCTTGATTCCTGTCACAGCATTCGGCTGGCCTTTTATCCTAAAATTAAATATTTCTGTTGGCATATGAACACCTCTTCAATTATATAATCATTTTGAAGAACTGTTATTTTTATCTTTTTGTTGACGTTTCATTCTTACGAATTCCTTAAACCTCTCTATTTCCTTCAGCTCTTCCTCGGTCCATTCCTCACCGTCATGGTGCGCTGCTATGGTTTCAATAGGAGTTCGGATGTTGGTTTTTCCTAAAAGAAAATCAGTGGAGACTCCAAAGTAACTTGCAAGTTTTGTAACTGTAGCAAGGTCTGGTTCACTTTTTTCTGTTTCATATTGGGTATATGTAGTGCGACTAACGCCCAACATTTCTGCTATATCTACTTGTTTTAAACCTTTTTCTTCTCTGAGCAATTTGAGTCTCTGTCCTATCATTAAACTCACCACCAATATTTGTATCTATATTATACGTGTCAAAAATATTGACATCAACAAAAGTCAAGAAAATTGACAAATTTATAAAAATACAGTTGACAAAGTCAAGGTTCTTGACATATAATAATATTGAGTCAAGCAAATTGACTTACGGAGGTGAAAGATATGAGACAATGGCTAAAGGAATTAAGAAATAAGTCAAATAACTTGACACAAGAGCAACTTGCAAAAGCAGTAGGTATTTCAAGGACAATGATAACTGAAATCGAGAATGGTAACGCAAACCCTTCTGTTGAGGTAGCCAAAAAAATAGCTGCAGTCCTCGGCTTCGATTGGACACTATTTTATCAGGACGAGGACGACTTAACCAAAACCGGTACGGAGTAAAGGAGGATGATTCCACATGTCTACAACTTACGAATATCTGCTGCAAAAATACGGCACAACCCTAACCTTCGAGCAGGCAGCGGCGGAGCTTGGCCTATACTGGCAGACCGTCCGGGTGATGTGTGCCAGGGGCGACATTCCGGCAATAAAGGCGGGGCGCAAGTGGGTGCTGACTACAAAGGCATTGGCAACATACATCGATGAAGGATCTCAGGCTCCCATTATACCGCCACAGAGGAATCGCCAATATCGCAAAATTGTTTAATTTTCAAGGTTCTATTATTGTTTATATTCTACATGAAAGGGGGTGATGAGGGAATGAAGCGACACTGCGAAAACATTTACAAAAATGCTAGGAAGGTCGCTGGTTTGACCCAGGAACAAGCAGCGGAGCAGCTATACATATCAGTAAGGAGCTTGGCAGAGTACGAGGCTGGCAGAACGATACCGCCGGACGATGTGGTATGCAGGATGGTGGAGGTCTACAAGGCAAAACACCTGGCGTATTTGCACTTGAAACAGTCAACAGAAGTTGGGCGTAGATTCTTGCCGGAGTTGCACATCTTGGACCTGCCACGGTCGGTGCTGAGGCTCCAGAAAGAGGTCGCTGACGTGAACGGCATACATCGGGAAATGGTAGAGGTAGTTTGTGATGGGATGGTAGAGGAACATGAGCACGAGACATGGCAGAGCATCGAAAAGGAACTCATGGAAATGATAGGCGCTGGCCTATCGGTAGTATTTGCGAGGTGATTTTATGCAGGAAAGGCGGTTGACAAGGCGGATGAAAGAACTGCTGAAAAGAAAAGGCCTTAACCCGAACAACTGGAGGTACATAAGGCAAACAGCAATAGGATTGACAATCATACATAAGGAAACAGGCAGAACAAGAACTATCGAAATGAAAGGAGCGTGAGAACGTGAAAAAGAAAATGCCAAAACCGGTCAATCTGAACGACTGTGTATTACTGTACCAGATGGGATATGCAACAATAGTCAACGATGGGAAGGTCGTGGCAGTAGTAAAAGAGAGTAAAAAAAATAACGGCTTTATAGCCGCAATAACACCAGCTTCATTGTATCACTGATGCAATGGGGTGTCAAGGAGGTTGATTGAATTGTCAAATTGTTCAATATGTCAGAGAAAACTCTCCGATCCGGAGAGCGTCAAGAGGGGCATCGGTCCTGTCTGTTACGGAAAAGTAAAAGCAGAATTAGAAGAAAAAAAGGAAGAGCAGCAAGAGCAGTTCATTCCCTTCGAAGGCGACATCATATGCGCGCGCACAAACTCAGGTCCACAAGTCAATATCCCGCACCGGATAGTGAAACACAGCCCCGACGGCTTCGAGTGGGGCTATGGTGGCAGCGGTCCGGCTGATTTAGCCCTGAGCATATTGGCTGCATACATTGGCAGAGAGGCAGCAGAAAAGGACGGGCTTTACCAGGAATTCAAATGGGATTTCATCGCTCCGATGTCGTTCCGCGGCGGAACAATCAAGCGTGAGGATGTGGCCATCTGGCTTGCGAAACGCGGTATAAAGATGCCGGGGGCAAGGGAGTTGATTTTACTATGAAAATACTTGATTTGACGCTTCACAATTTCAAGGGTATAAAACATTTCCGCTTATCAACTCAAGGCAAAGACGTTAATGCATTCGGCGACAACGCAACAGGCAAGACAACTCTTGCAGATGCATTCATGTGGCTGCTGTTCGATAAGGACAGCAGCAACCGTAAGGACTTTGAAATCAAAACACTCAAACCAAACGGCGAACCCGAGCACGGCCTCGAGCATGCGGTTGAGGCTACTCTGCAACTTGACAGCGGTGAGCTTATCCAGCTGAAAAAGGTATACCAGGAAAAGTGGACTAAGAAGCGCGGCTCTGCTACAGCCGAGTTCACTGGGCATACAACAGATTACTTTATTGATGGTGTTCCCGTCCAGAAAAAAGAATATGACGCCAAAATAGCCGAGATTGCCGATGAAAATATCTTCCGTTTGCTCACGGATCCCCGTTACTTCAATGAGATCATGCACTGGACAGACAGGCGCAAACTGCTCTTGGAGGTATGCGGGGATGTCAGCGATGATGAAGTGATATCCAGTCAAAAGGCATTGAACGCGCTGAAAGACATCCTCGGGAACCGAACCATAGAACAGCAGCGCAAAATTATCCAAGCACGTCTGACTGAAATCAACAAAGAGCTACAGAAAATCCCGGTTAGGATTGATGAGGTTAAGCGCGGTCTGCCGAGGATTGACGACATCACGAATCCGGAAGCACTACCCAATGATATTGCAAAGCTCCGGGGAGAACTCCTGGCAAAACAGGAAGAGCTTGCCCAGGCCAAAGCCGGCGGGCAGGTTGCGGAGAAAACAAAGGAGCTGCGCATGATTGAGGCTCAAATAATGGATTTGAGAAATAGGCATCGTCAGGAACTTGATGCGACGCTCGCTGGAAAACGTGAAGAATTATCAAACATTCAATTGAGCTTGAATGATATAAGGTTTAGCATCGGCTCTTTGAATCGCAGTATTCAACACAACGAAGCAGAAATAAACAGGCTGAATGAAAGGATAGCGAAACTTCGCGAGGCCTGGCACATACAAAATGATGCACGCTTTGAGTTTGAGCAGTCTGAAACATGCCCGACATGCGGACAAGCACTTCCCGCCGAACAGTTAGAATCTGCTAGAGAAAAGGCACTGGCTGACTTCAATCGGAAAAAAGCTGAAAAACTTGAATCCATCAATGCAGATGGAAAGCGGCTTAAGGAAATGAAAACGTCCCTGGAAGAAAAACTTGAAATTATGGGGCACGAAATCGAGAAGGCAAAAGCTGAACTGGCAGAACTCGAACAGAAAGAATCTGTCATAAAAGCCGAAATCGACAACATTATACAAGGAGCGAAGTCGGTTGAAACTACGCCGGAATACGTCCGCCTGCAGAAACAGCATGAAGAACTCCAGGAGCAGATCAGGCAGGCGCAAGCGGATGTCAGCACGACAGTCGCTGCTATCCAGAAAGAAGCTGACGAAATATCCGGCGCGATTCAGGCACTTGAACAAGCAAAGGCACGCTTCGAGGCCAGGGAAAGCGGCCTGAAGCGCATCGAGGAACTCAAGGCAGAAGAGCGGAAGCTGGCTGCAGAGTATGAAGAACTGGAGAGGCAAATCTATCTTACCGAGGAATTCATTCGGACGAAGGTAAAGCTTATCGAGGACAAAATCAACAGCAAATTCCGGATGGCAAGATTCAAGCTGTTTAACACCCTTGTCAATAGAGGGATCGACCCTTGTTGCGAGACGGTATATAACGGTGTGCCATATAGCAACCTCAACAATGGCGCCCGTTTGAATATCGGCCTTGACATTATCAACACCCTTGCAGAGCATTACGGTTTCGCGCCGCCGGTATGGTTGGATAACGCCGAGAGTGTTACGGATATATTGCCGACCAAGGGCCAGCAGATCCGGTTGATTGTATCAGCCGCTGATAAAAAGCTCAGGGTTGAGCTTGCGGAGAAAAAAGAAATGAAGGAGGTTGTATAAGCATGGCACAGAGGGAATACAGGCTATCGGTCAAGGTTATCCGTGAGGGTCAGCCAAGGCCATATGCGGACAGTGAATACGAGTACGAAATAGAAGCTGAGGGGTGCAATGAATACACTGTAAAGGAATTTTGCACAAGATTTCTGAGACCATGCAAGCAGACGAGAGCTGAGTGGAACACAAAAAATGCTGATAGCTATTTCCATGGATATTACGAGTTTTCGAAAATTGGCGAGAACAAGTACCGGTATTACAAAAAAGAGCCATTTTGCGACTAAAAGGAGGATGATGTAAATGTCAACTGCAACAGCAGAAAAAACTACAAGCACGGGCAATGCGCTTGCCTTAATAAAAAAAGACGTCGTAGACGTTGTTGGAAAGAAAGTTCAGGAGTTTGTTGCTCGTGGGGAACTTCACCTGCCACCAAATTACAGCGTAGAAAATGCCATGAAGTCAGCATGGTTGATACTCCAAAACACTGTAGATAAGGACAAAAGGCCAGTATTACAAGTTTGCACAAAGGACAGCATAGCCAATTCCCTACTTGACATGGCCGTACAAGGTTTGAACCCGGCGAAGAAACAGGGCTACTTTATAGCCTACGGGAAACAGCTGGTGTTTCAGCGCTCCTATTTCGGCACCATGGCCGTTACCAAGCGAGTGGCCGGGGCGAAGGACATATTCGCCGAGCTGGTATACAGGGGAGATGAATTTGAGTACACAATCAAAAACGGCAACAAATACATCATGAAGCACATTCAGAGAATCGAGAACGTGGACCCCAACAATATCGTAGCCGCATACTGTACCATCGTATTCGACGATGACAGGCAATTTACAGACGTAATGACATGGGACGAAATCCAGAAAGCCTGGTCTAAATCGAAGATGAACCCGGACAAAGAGGGCTCCACGCACAAGGAATTTGCCCAGGAAATGGCCCGGAAAACGGTCATCAATAGGGCATGCAAACGGTATCTGAATAGCTCCGATGATGGCAGCCTCCTGATGCAGCATGTGAACCGTGAGGATGAAGTCATAGCCGAGGCCGAGGTTGAAGCTGAAATCGAAGAAAACGCCAACCAGGAGCTCATTGACGTTGAGTATGAGATTGAGGACGAACCCCCTGCTGCGGAAGAAGCAAAAGAAGAACAGACAAAGGAAGAAATCGCAGAGAAGCCAAAGCAAGAGAAAAAACAAGATAAACCGCAGCAGGGTAAACAACAAACCGTATTTGAGGAAGGACCTGGATTTTAGATAAGGAGGGATATCGAATGGGTCGTCCACCAGGACCGCAATTAGAAAAACAACGCATAAAAGTTATGCCTGGACAGAGATACGGCTTCTTAACAGTTATATGTGAAGCAGATGCCATTCATCTCGGGAAACGTCGCTGCCGCATGGTGAAGTGTCGTTGCGACTGCGGCCAAATTGTCACAACTAGACTTGAGTATCTGCGAAGCGGTCATACAAAAAGCTGTGGTTGTGCACGACACACTATATCTGCAAAAGCAGGGGTAACGCATGGCAAGACTAAGACCAGACTCTATGGGGTATGGGCTGGAATGCTAAATCGCTGCAGAAACAAAAATGTTAAATCCTATAAGCACTACGGAGCTAAGGGAGTCAAGGTTTGCAGAGAATGGTATGACTTTGAAAACTTTTATAACTGGGCGACCCAGAATGGATACAGAGACAATCTGACCATAGACAGAATTGATCCATTCGGCAATTATGAACCAAACAATTGCAGATGGATCCCTAAAAGCGAACAATCTCGCAACAGGCGTGATAGGGTTGGTGTTAGACATGCTTGAATTCAAAGCATTTGCAAGTGGAAGCAGCGGAAATTTATACACTCTGAGTGATGGGAAAAGCAAATTATTGCTCGATTGTGGGTTGCCTTACAAAGAGATCCAGCGATCTTTAGAATTCAAAATCAGCGAGGCGTCTGGATGTTTGCTCACGCATTGCCACGCCGATCACAGTAAATCGGTTGCAGATATAATGCGGACCGGAATTAATGTTTATACATCGCAGGGCACCATTGACGCATTAGGTTTATCCGGGCATAGGCTCCATGCTATAAAGGCCAAACAGCAATTTCGGATCGACAACTGGAGGATTATGCCCTTAGAAGCAATTCACGATTCTCCAGAACCGCTTGCTTTTCTTATTGCAAACAGCCAAGGAGAGCGTTGCTTGTTCGCAACCGATACGGCGTATCTAAAAAACCGCTTTGCGAACTTAAATGTGATTGCCGTAGAGTGTAATTACAGCCTGGACATTCTCAACCGCAACGTGGAGGCCGGGGCGGTGCCGAGGGAACTGAAAAGCAGGCTACTCAAGAGCCATTTTAGCCTGGAGAACGTTAAAGAGTTTTTGAAAGCGAACGACCTATCGAGGGTCCAAGAAATCTGGCTGCTGCATTTAAGCGACGGAAACTCGGACGCAGAAAGATTTAAGTGGGAAGTGCAGGCAATTACAGGGAAGCCGGTTTATATTGCATGAAAGGAGGATATGCATGAGCAGCACATTAAAGGTTATTGTGCGGGATATAGATGAAGAGGACAGTATGGAACTTGGAGAGTTTAGCATTACAGATATTAAGCCATTAATAGAGCTTTATAAAGCCTATAGGGCATTTATGCCTCAAGGTGTAGCCAAATTCCATAGTGCCCAGATGATCCCAGATGAAAAGGCGGTTGAGATTATCATGATGTATGAATAACTTGAACCCACGAAGCCCATGGCCGATGATTTTGGTTACCGGTTGGTATGAGGTCAGGGGCAATAACTATGAGATATATCTATGAGCAGCCTACCCCCAGGGCTTGCGCCAGCCGGGGCCGCTGGGAAGGCTGGAAAAGGGAGTTGAACAAAAGATGACAACAATGATCGAGAAATCTTGGATTCAGCAGGATTTTATCCGTATCGGATTTACTCGTCTAGGCTTTCTGATAGCAATAATTATCCTCCTGACATATACGCTATTTTGGTATTCGCTGGGCTTGGGGATCGCAAAGAAACTGTTCAAAAAGTTTTGGTGGTGGGCGTTTTGGTGGATATACTATTGGTTGTGGTAACAACTGGAAAAACCGACGCGCCAGAATCGATTTAGAGCGGCTTTTCGGGCGGGGGTAATGATATAACACTTGGAAATCAACACAGGGCATTTTAGGGCGGTGCAGGAATGTAGGCTGCAGGCGGGTTATAGCTATTCAAAAAATGCCCCGCTTGTGGCGGGAATCAATATACAGCATGTGATACAGCGGAAGGGTGTATATATTGCGGAAATCAGAAGTTAGAAAAGATGGATAAGTTAGAGCCGGAGGAGAGTGAAGAGTAGAAATGAAGCCGATCATTTTCAGCACGCCTATGGTTCAGGCGATTTTGGACGGAAAGAAAACACAGACAAGGCGGGTTATTAAACCGCAGCCGGACGGTGAGATTAAAGCAAACATTCCGTATGAGTTTTATGGGACCAAAACAGAACGCATTTTTACAGATACCAAAGCATATCTGGCACCCTGCTCTGTTGGCGACATTCTTTGGGTGCGGGAAACGTGGGCAAAGAGAGTTTATAGTGACAACCGCTATTATTACAAGGCAGATGATAATCTTGGTGCAATCTTTAATCGAGAAGGTGACAAATGGCGACCGTCCATCTTCATGCCCCGTGAAGCCGCAAGGATATTTTTGAAAGTGACAAATGTTCGGGTTGAGAGGTTGCAGGAGATTACAGCAGAGGACGTCATTAGAGAGGGAATAAAGTATTCGGATAGCGGGCCTTATCATTGGCATGTTCTGGACACAAAGTTAAATGCCTGGATAAATTTCCACTTTCACGACGAGGCATTTAAGCATCTTTGGGACAGCCTCAATGCCAAGCGTGGCTACGGATGGGACACAAACCCGTGGGTGTGGGTGATTGAGTTTGAAAAAATCAACAAGGAGTGATAGAGATGATAGAAAAAATTTACAAAAACAAATACATGGCAACATGCGACAATTGCGGAGAAGGTCAGGAGTTCGACACTTGGACAGATGCGCTTGAATATATGTTTGAAGAAGGCTGGAAAAAGAAATTGGTTGACGGGGAATGGAAGCATTATTGTCCTGAGTGCGGGGAGGCCAAAGAACCATGACGCACAAAGTGAAATTCACGCACAGCGACAAGAGTCGTGCAAACATCAACCGCGCAGAGCTGCGAGAAGGAAGGGAAGTATACCGGCATCCTGAAGGACGGTATATAGTGCTGGAGTTCCAGGGGCAGTCAGGGAAGTTCCGGGAGAGCTTTTGGCCGGAGGAGATTATAAAAGATAAGTTGTTTTTGTGAAGGTGGAGGGGTTGAAATGGCTCAAGAATCAAGATATTCAAAAGTGTTTGTAAAGATTTGGCACTCTAAAGACTTTAGAACATTGTCGGAGGAAGGTAAAATGCTCTTTTTATACCTGCTTACCTCTCCGCATCGTAATATGGGCGGATTTTATTATCTGCCATTGCCTTACCTTTGTTTTGACGTAGGTCTCGACGAAGAAAGAGTTTCTAAAGCCTTTGAAGAGCTAACCGATAAAGACATGGCCCTATATGATTATAATACCCAGGTGGTTCTCATAAAAAAATGGTTCTGTTACAACCCTATTGAGAATGAAAACCAGGCTAAAGGTTTGAATAAACAATTAGCCGAGATACCTAAAAGTAAATTGTTTAAACCCTTTGTAAACTGCGTAAAAGAATACTGCAAATACATAGAAAGCATACTTAAAGGGTTTGATATACCCTCTGAGAACCCTTCCGAAACCCTTTCAAAACCCTATACTAAACCAGGAACAGGAACAGGAACAGGAACAGGATCAGGAGAAGAAGATAGTCCGAACCCTCCGGGCCCGGACGCGCCGCAAGAACAACCTGATGAAAAAATAAAAGAACTAGAAAAACCTAAAAAAACAAGGCAAATACCGCTTTTTGATGAAGCTACAGAGCAGTATAAGCTTGCACTATTTATGCGAGACTGTGTGCTTAAAAACTTGCCTAATGCCAAGGTGCCTGATTCGACACCTGAAGGCTTACGACGATGGGCATATGATATTGACCTGATGATGCGTATAGATTGCCGTAGCCCTGATGAAATACGAGAGCTCATGGATTGGGCACATCGTGATCCGTTTTGGAAAGCTAATATACTCAGCCCGGGCAAGCTCAGGGAGAAGTGGGATACCTTGACGGCGCACAAAAAACGAGATGAAGAAAAAATCAGGGGCGCGCCTCCGGTACAGGCGACAAACTTCCCGCAGCGTACATACAGCGACGAATTTTATAAAAAAATCTTGAATCGCCTTTAGCGGAAGGGATGAAAATGATTGTTTACAGGTCCGGATTTAGTACGATACGAAACATCACCGTGCAAACGCTGCTTAGGTTGTCAAAGAATGGAACAGGACAACTTTGTACCGCCGAAGAAATGCAATCAAGCGGTGTTGGTAGCAGAAAACGAACAGATGCGGATGGAGGAATTGAAATGCAACAAATGATGATTACAGGGGAAACAGAACTTGAATGCAGGGATGAGTGGAAAAAGGAAAGCGAGGTCGAGGAAGGATGATATGCAAAGAATGCCTGTATTACGAGCCTGATTATGGCACGTGGGGAGTTTTTGGGTGGTCTGGAGATGGCTCAAAAGGGTATTGTTGCGTAGAGCCAAAACGAGTATTTGTTGACGGTAATCGTATAAAGTGTAGATACTTTCTGTCGAAAGAGGAAAGCGAGGTCGAACACGATGGCTGAATGGATAAAGAGAAAAACAAGAACAATGGTTGAATGTGATGCTTGTAAGGCTCTTATATGTTGGAACAAAATGAACGGTGCTAAGTTTGACGAATATTGGCAAAAGGGCAATGGAAAGAGATTATGCCTAGATTGTTATTTGCGGGAGGTCGAACACGATGCCTAAAGCGATATTGGAGTTGGAGATGCCGGAGAGTTGTTGGGATTGTCCGCTTGTACAAGGGAGAGAATTATCTCCTACTACAAGGAGATGGTGTGGATATAGTGGAAAAGATTGCCCTGCTCCAGCATACCAAGGCAGACGGCCAGACTGCCCGCTGAAACTGGTGGACGAACATTGCCGTAACGCTGAATGGGTGAATGGTAAGTGCAGAGGACATCGGATAAGCCCATACACTTATGAGGTTTTAGTACAGTGCAAGAATTGCAAGGATTTTGAGGAATAC
>Ga0134103_1002421_pt1 | contig 14526 bp, 17 predicted proteins | sample 14_taG_2_FD_94445 | JGI IMG/M metagenome (GOLD analysis project Ga0134103, IMG submission 94445) | Switchgrass degrading microbial communities from high solid loading bioreactors in New Hampshire, USA - 14_58_20_212_A1 metaG | ecosystem: Engineered > Bioreactor > Semi-continuous > Anaerobic >...
CATGAAAAGACCTGCAGCTGTTACTCCTGCAAAAAACTGTATCATGTTCATGGGTACGCTCATAAGTGCGGCAATAGGACTGTACATGAATGACTCTGCAATAAAATAACCTATTACCATGCACATTCCGGCGCTGCTCATACCCAATATTGCTTTCATATTGTAAATATCATTGCCGCCTCGTTTAGAAATAAAGTATGACAGGACCGATAATGTTATTATCAGGACTGCAAGACCGACAGTCAGATAAACTGGGAAATTATCAATGGTTTTTGATGTTTGCTGAATTGTTTCCAAATCGGCACCCGTACCGGCAAGTGAGTTTACAAGATTCTCTTTGCCAATATCTGCGATCTTATTCTTTAGATATATGATGCTGCCGGCCGAAAAAGCAATCCAAACAGCAAGAGAAGAAAGTATCGATGCTACTGTGGATTTTTTTGTCCTGCCAGAGAGCAATAATCCCATAATTATGGCCATTATGGATTTTATAATCAAAGTCGGGACTGCATAATGAGCATAACCTGCAAGGAGGTCGGCAAGCATGGAACCCACTCCGGAGGCAAAAGCACCGAAAAACGGTCCGAGGATAATAACAGATAAATATATCATACTATCGCCGAGATGAATATATCCGGATGTATAGGGAACAGGAATATGAAACACGAAAGTCAAGGCAAATACAAATGCCGTCATTAACCCAGTAATAATATACTTTTTGGTATTATTACTCAAGGCAGCACCTCCCGGGGTAACTTTTGATGATAGTATATCATTTTATAATTAAAAATGAAATCTATGGCATATAAAAAAAATAAAGTTTCAAAAGCTTTGATTTATGCAGTTTTTATCTGTTTTACTCTCCTTCTGGAAATAATCATGTTATTGTATTATGATATTAAGTAAATGTATAGTTAACAAAGTGGGAGAAGTGATGCAAATGTTTAAGAAAAAAGATGATAATAAACATAATCCACCTGTTGAAGGCCAGGTGTTCTTAATTACTGCCGGCGACAGTATTGAAGCAGATATTATAGAATCAAAACTTTCAACAGCCGGAATTCCTGTATACAGAAAGTACAGAGAGCCGGGAGCTTATCTGGAAATCATTCTTGGAACAACTACTATGGGAATCGACTTATTTGTCCCGGAAGAGAAAATTGAAGAAGCAAAATCTATTTTAGATTCTGCGTCTGATGTAAGCGACGATGAAATCCTTGCTGATCCATCTTTTAATGATGAATCAGTAAAAAATCAAAATGAGCAGAACCTGAATAATCTTGCCAATAAAGCTGTTATAATGGCCTCAGTTTTTATTGTTTTAATTATTATCTTAATTGTTCTATATGCAGTAAGCGCTAAATAACAATTAGTCGACAATAACAGTTCGATTGGAGTTTACAAGATATTCACCCTGAGGTACGTTTACAAACAGGTAGATTCCCTCGTTATTAGTTCTTGTATAGGCTACAGGCACAGGTGATTTATCATTCCCCACCCGGTACAGGAAAACATCGGCGTTTGCAAGCGGAATTTCATCACAGTCACTGACGACTCCCATAATAATACCATTTGAAGCTTTAAGGTCTTCCTTCAATGCAATGTTTACATGACATATGGATTTAGGTTTCTTAATCTCTACAGGGCGGTATTCGCTGAAAAAACCTGTGGCATTTATTTTTAAAAAATATGAGCCTGATTCTGTAACGCGGAACACGAATTGGCCAATATCATTGGATAAAGTAATGGATAAAAGTTTTGAATCGTTTTGTGTAACCTGATAAAGTTCGACAGATGCTGATTTAACGGGAAAACCATAGGAGTTCAGCACGTCGCCTGCTATAATTGAACAGGTATTTAAGTCATCAGCAATAAGCGTGAAATCAATTTCGATTCTTTGATTTATTCCCAGGCTGAACGAAACGGCATTGGACAATAAAAAACCAGGAGCCTGTGCGTAAGCTCTGCAATCAATTTCTGAAGGGATAATGGGAAAACTGTATCTGCCGGCGCTGTCCGCATAGGTATTGGCAATTACAGTACGGTTTGCGTCCAGAATTACTACAACGGCATCAGAAACAGGTTTTCCATTTGCATCTCTTACGGTGCCCGTAACTGTACCGGAATTAATATGAGGATTTCTGGAAAGTGTTAAATCAAGACGTATAGTTTCGGCAATATCGCTAATATTTTTTCTTATTGACTGAGTGGGAATGAATTCATCTTTAATGATTGACATAGCAAGCCTCCCCAAAACCAATCGTTATATAATATGTGTATACAACCCTGAAAAGTGCATATACATAGGTTTCACAACGAATAAATTAGAATCATATACTGTTTTGTGAAGGATAAATAGGGGGATTATAAAGTTGAGTAAGACTGTTGTTCCAACTCTGTCCCAGACAGTAGTCATTTCTGATGAGAATCAGGAGATTCTGGAAAAAGTAGTTCTAACCGAAATGACCTGGAATGAAAATACCATCATGGGTAACGTAAGCGACAAGCATACGGGAAAACCAATTGAAGGTGTTTGTATAAAGGTTTGTGACCAGGAATACAATCCGATTGCTTATAATTATTCCGACATTGACGGTAATTTCAGCATAGAAGGAAATTTTACCTCGTCTATCAGGATAATAGCTGCCAAAAAAGGCTATGAAACAATTTCAAGTGATGTCATTCCTATTGGCAACCTTTATAAAAAGGCGTTGAATCTGGAACTTAGTCCTGCGCAGAATCATGGCCTTGTCATATTTGGCAACATAAAAGACACACAGCAAAAGCCTATCCCGGCTGTAAGGGTTACCATTTTCAGAGGCCAGAGTCTTAATCCTTATGACTTCACTTTTACTAACCAAGAAGGGCTTTACATTTTTGATAATATAGAACCGGGGACTTATCGAATTTCCATACAGTCTCAGAATTATATTGAAAGGCTGATTAACATTGAGGCAGTTAAAGAACAGCCAATTCTCACGTTGGAAACGATATATCTAAAAAGAAAACTTTTAAAGGGAACCATATATGGTATTATTACCGATAAAAACAATGTTCCGATAAGCAATGCTCTGGTTGTCCTGTGTAACGGCAATAATTTACCGGTTCAGTTTACATATACGAATGAAGATGGCGTATATATGTTCTACAAACTTGAACCAGGTACATACAGTATTATCGCGAAATAGCAAAACAGTTCAAATAAAAACTCCCGGTTTACGGGAGCTTTTATTTGAATTATATGATTTAATCAATCTTCCTGTTCTTCTTTTACGGGAATCTTACTTAGAAGATTTATCATTATATAGAATGCGATCAGAGCACCAAAAACACCTGCTAATCCAAGTACTGTAACCTCAAGGCCTTGTAATAAAAGCTCAATTTTCATTATTAATTCTCCCTTCTATAACGAGTTTCCATAGGTCCCGTCATTAACGACGAGAGGGAACAAACTCCGGGTCGGTGCCGGAAAAAACATACCTCGAGTCTTTATAATCAACATTGATTTAGAATATTATAAACCAGCTATTCTTCCTATCAGGACAAGTATCATACTACCAGCTATAACTGAACCTAACTGACCTGATACATTGGCTGCCACAGACTGCATAAGTACAAAGTTATGGGGGTCTTCTTCTTTAGCCAATTTCTGAATAACACGGGCCGACATGGGGAATGCAGAGATACCTGCTGCTCCAACCATGGGGTTGATTTTTTCTTTTCTGAAAAGGTTTAAAAATTTAGCAAATAAAACTCCGCCTGCTGTATCGAAGATAAATGCAACCAGACCCAGTAACATAATTAAGAGAGTATTCTTGGTCAGGAAGTCTTCGGCGGTCATGGTTGTACCAATTGTAATACCCAACAGGATGGTTACCAGGTTAGCTAGGGTTGTTTGTGCTGTTTCAGAAAGTCTTGACAGCACACCACATTCTCTGATCAGATTACCAAACATCAAAGCACCGATGAGCGCAACACTTTCAGGGGCAATAATACCGGCAATAACAGTAACTATGATAGGGAATATGATTCTTGTTAATTTGCTTACTTCTCTTTGCTTGAATTCCATACGGATTTGTCTTTCTTTCTTTGTGGTCAAAGCCCTGATAACAGGAGGCTGAATGATGGGAACCAATGACATGTATGAGTATGCAGCAACCGTTAAAGGTCCCATAATACCTTTGCTTAAACCGAAAGCACTTCCGACATAAATGGTTGTAGGACCGTCAGCAGCGCCAATAACACCTATTGCACCGGCTTCTTTAAGATCAAAGCCCAGGAGTAAAGCTACCATCATTGTGGCAAAAATACCAAACTGTGCGGCAGCTCCGAAAAAGATCATGGAAGGTGTTTGGAATAGTGGTCCGAAGTCACACATTGCACCAACCGCGATGAATATCAAAACAGGTAAAAGTTCGTTTGCAATGGTCGCATCATATAGTATTCCGAATATTCCAGGTTCTCCGTTTACAGGATTTGTTACAATACTTGTAAAAGGTATATTCGTCAAAATCGCACCAAAACCTATCGGAAGCAACAAAGCAGGCTCATAATCCTTCTTGATGGCCAGATAAATTAAAATACCTCCAATTGCAAACATTATTAGCATCTTAATAATGTACTCAGTAAGAGTAGTACCGGCAGGTAAACTTTCGACAAATTGATTAAAATTGAATACCATTTGAGTTCCGTCCTCCCTGAAAGTAAATTGTTTTAATTCAACTCGTTAAAATCTTGTTTATTATATCATTCGCATATACAACGGACAATAGAAAAAACAACTGAATTATTGTCTATTTATGCGACTAAACACGCATCATGCTTACTTCTGGCTGATCATGAGATAATATATCCCATCTATGGTTTTATTCTTACAATCAATACTTACGCTTTCCTGAGTAAACTTGTTTTTATAAAAGTCTTCTGCTATTTTCCCGTAATCCCCGGCTTCTTTGGCATCAACGCTTGTATCTATATAAGAATTCAGGTCATTGAAAATCGTGATTATTTTACCTAAATTCTTAAGGTTCATGTGCTGTTCAACAAATGCTTTCACAAAGGCTACCTGATTGTTCTTTCTTTCGATATCTCCGATGCTTTTATACTTGCCTTTTTCATCGATACCCTGACGATACCGGACAAACCCTTCGGCAGCTTTTCCGTCCAGGGTCTGTACACCTTTTTTGATATTGATTTCAAGATTTTGTGTCGGATCACTGTATTTCATAAGATACGGAACATCAATTGTGACTCCTCCGAAGTAATCCACAATTTTTCTGAAGCTTGAGGGTTTTACATAAACATAATCGTCTATATAAATGTCAAAGATTTCTTCGATCAAATCTGCCACAAAATCATATTCCGGATTGCCAAAACGGCCTTTTCCGTCCAGATAATTCACTTTTTTGCCAAGAAGATGAGCTGCGTTTATTTTATAGATTCCTTTTGACTTGGAATAAGAAGACCAAACCTTCTTAAGATCCGATTTGAATTTATCGCTGTAGTCAATGTAAATATCCCTTGGCAAATTTATGAATTTAACGACATTATTCTCATCGTCCAGGCTTACTATAAGAAGAGTATCATAATTGCTGCTTGTTTGATCAGAACCTATGACAAGTATGTTGATATTCTTATCATCTACCAGATCTTCCTTATATTTCTGATTATTGGTCAGATTATATGGTTTAATTGAGCTTTTTCTGCGGGCTCTTATAGCATCCGCACCGCTCTTGTTACTTACAACCCGACTTATAAACTGGACTACAGGGGCATCCTTAACAACATAGATATAAACACCGATAACGCATACCAGGATTATGGATAAGATTATTACCAGTATTAATAGTCCGTTACCTTCATTTCTTTTACTCATTTTGTCTCACCTTAACTGAAAAATTTCTCTACACATTTTTGCACACAGTGTGAATCGTGTCAATCTTGTTTACATTACATCCCAGATATTGTATAAAAAGATTAGAGGTTTGTTTAGTGAACTAGATGGTAATGAGTTTCAGAATGGTTATTCATGTTCTCTTGTACATTTATCAATTCAACATGGTGAAACTATATTCCTGGTTTTATTATCAAATAAGGTGGTGATTAGGATGAAAAAATTTATCGAAGATTTTAAAAAATTTGCAATGAAAGGCAACGTCGTAGATATGGCGGTGGGCGTCGTAGTCGGCGGCGCTTTTGGTAAAATCGTAACTTCTCTGGTTAACGATATTATTACTCCTCTGATTATTATGGTTACAGGAAAAACAAAACTTGCCGAGTTAAGTATTCCCCTGGCCGGTTAAAAAGGCACAGAGAGCTATGTGGGTATAATGTACGGACAGTTCATTCAAACTGTAATAGACTTTTTGATTATCGCACTTAGCATTTTCATTGTTATAAGGGTCATTGGCAGATTCAGAAGAAAAGAAGCAGAAAAGGAAGCTGAAGAAAAGAAGGAGATTCTCACAAAGGAGCAACAGCTTCTGACAGAAATAAGAGACCTGTTAAAAGAGAAAAAAGAGTAGTTAACAAGACTGCAAGATACAAAACAAAGTACAGAATATAATGAATATAACTTAAAATATACCGGTACTTTGAAAAGTAGGCTGGTTAATTATCATAATAGTTAAGAATAATGGGAAATTATAAATGAAACATTTCCATGTTTCATTTTTTTATTAGCCAGGCATCGGTAATTGACGTTGACTTTTGCTAATTGCGGTGCTAACTTTATAATGGTTATCAGGATGTTTGATAAAAGTTACGATTTTTGCTACATAACGTATTATTGTGATTTTTATCACATTATTTTACCCGGTTTTAGTGATAAGCTATTTTTTAGAAACAGAAAGGGATGACTAATATGGAAAATAGAATTATATATCTTGATCATGCTGCGACAACATATGTTAAACCGGAAGTATTTGAAGCAATGAAGCCATATTTTACCACGGATTATGGCAATCCGTCATCAATATATTCAATCGGACGTTCCAACCGAAAAGCAGTTGAGGACGCTCGTATCAGTGTTGCAAGATCCATCGGAGCTGCTGAACCTTCCGAAATATATTTTACAGGTTCAGGCACCGAATCAGATAACTGGGCTATTAAAGGCGCAGCGTTAGCTTTGCAGAAAAAAGGAAAACATATTATAACATCCAACATCGAACATCCTGCGGTCATGGCAACATGTGAATTTTTACAGAAGCAGGGTTATGATATTACCTATGTTAAGGTTAATGAAGAAGGCCTTGTTAATCCTGATGACGTAGACAAGGCAATCCGGCCTGACACGATATTGGTCACCATCATGATGGCCAACAATGAAATTGGCACCATACAACCTATCAAAGAAATAGCGCAGATATGTAAAAAACATGGTGTGCTGTTCCATACTGATGCCGTACAGGCTGCCGGGAATATCCCAATTGATGTAAAGGATTTGGGAGTGGACCTTTTATCGATATCCGGACACAAATTCTATGGTCCTAAAGGAACCGGTATGTTGTATATCAGGAAAGGTGTTAAAATTGAGAATCTTATACATGGCGGGCACCAGGAAAGAAATAGGCGTGCAGGTACCGAGAATGTTCCGGGAATTGTAGGATTTGCCAAAGCATTGGAGCTGGCAAATGAAAATATGGAAGCCCACTATAAGAAACTGAGCAGTCTGAGAGACAAGGCTTTGAAAGGAATTACAGAGAGAATTCCATATGTCCGTGTAAATGGAAGCATGGAAAAACGCTTGCCTGGAAATCTGAATTTATCATTCAGATTTGTTGAAGGTGAGTCGGTTCTTTTGATGCTGGACATGAAAGGAATCAAAGCCTCCAGTGGTTCTGCATGCACTTCCGGATCTCTTGATCCTTCTCATGTGCTACTTGCAATAGGTTTGCCTCATGAGATTGCCCATGGATCGCTGAGACTGTCGTTCGGAGAAATCAATACCGAGGAGGATGTTGATTATTTGATAGACTCCCTGGATGAGATTATAACCAAACTTCGTAATATGTCTCCTCTGTATGAGGAATTTGCAAAAGGAGTGTGAGCTATATGATGTATAGTGAAAAAGTAATGGACCACTTTATGAATCCGCGAAATGTCGGAGAGATAGAGGACGCTGATGGTGTAGGCCAGGTTGGTAATGCCAAATGCGGAGATATAATGAAAATGTATTTAAAGATAGAAGACGGTATAATTAAGGATGCGAAGTTTAAAACGTTCGGATGCGGAGCGGCTGTGGCAACAAGCAGTATGGCTACCGAACTTATTAAAGGCAAAACAATAAAAGAGGCTGAAATGATAACCAACAAAGCAGTAATGGAGGCCCTTGACGGACTGCCTCCGGCAAAAGTGCATTGTTCGGTATTGGCAGAGGAAGCGATTGCTGCCGCCCTGCAGGATTATAGAAGAAGAAACGGCCTTTTGGAAGATGACAGATATGAAGGCTGTCAGGGTTGCTGCGGAGGTTGCGGCGGCCAGGATATTCGCCACGAACACCTTCATGAAGACGGTGAAGATGAATAAGTAAATAAACTAAATCCCGGAGAAAACTTTAATTAAAGTTTAATCCGGGATTTATTTTATTTGGCATATTTTTATGATAGAATAATGGCTAAAATCAAAGCCTAATTTTATAAGGATGAATTAATAGGATGAGATGTTTTATTGCCATAGAATTTGACGAGAATACCCGCAATTTTCTTTCAAAGCTTCAGGAAGAATTGAAAAATAAGGGAGTACAGGGAAATTACACCCGTTTCGAGAACCTTCATCTCACCATAAAGTTTCTGGGTGAGATTGATATGTCTGTATTCCATGATATATGCGATTTGATAAAGAAAGTTTCTTTAAAACATAGAAGATTCGTTTTGGAGCTGGACAAACTTGGTAAATTCGATAAAGGTAACAAGAGTATAGTATGGGCCGGGATATCGGAAAATAAATATTTAGTGAGCCTTTTTAATGACATAGAATCAGGAATTGAAGCCATAATGCCGATTAAAAAAGAAAACAGGTATACACCTCATATAACATTGGTGAGAGAAGCTGTATTGAAGCCTGACAGTATTGGTACAGATATGCATGATAAACTGGGATATTCATTTGAAGTGCCGGGGATATCCCTTATGGAAAGCACCAGAATAAACGGAAAGCTGACTTATATAAGACGGGCATTTGAGAGTTTTGCCGTGTAGTATAAAAAAGAATAAAAGGAGCGTTTATGTCTGAAAGAACAAGAACAATACTTTCAAGTATCCTTAGAATACTTCTTGGAATAATTTTAATTTTTCTGTTTACAAAGATATGGAAGTATATTTTGCCATTTATTATTGCGTACTTCTTCGCTTCTGTAATTGAACCGTTAGTAAAATTTATCGAGAGAAAATTAAAAATTCCAAGAAAGATAGGATCGGTTTTTTCAATATTGTTTGTTTTAGGCACAATCGGCTCAATAATTGGGCTATTGATTTCCAGACTGATTAAGGAAATACGGAATGTTTATTTAAGCCTGGAATTAGACATGGAAACCTTAACAAGGTTCTTTGAGAGTATCATTCAGAAACTGGACGGTTTTTTCGTAAAGTTCCCTACCATACATTTTACTGATTTGATCGATAAGGCCATTGAAGAACTTACAAATAACTTGCAAACTGTTTTGGGGAGAATCATCAATTGGGCGCAGGCATCGATCCAAATTGCCCTGTCTCTGCCTCAAATACTGATTTTTATATTAGTAACAATACTAGCGACTTATTTTATGTCCAGCGACAAGAACAATATAATGCGTTTTCTGGATTTGCAGATACCTGCAAACTGGCTTAATAAAACTAAAAACATAACCCAGAACGTATTTTCGGCCTTTTTTGGCTGGCTCAGGGCACAGCTTATTCTAACCAGCATAACTTTTACAGAATTATTGATTGGACTTTTGATTCTTCGTATAAACAATGCTCTTTTAATTGCGTTGCTGATAGCCTTGGTTGATGTGCTTCCAATATTGGGAGCGGGAACTGTGCTGGTCCCCTGGGCTATAATCACTCTGTTGCTGGGAGATACAAAATTAGCGCTGTCTCTGGCCTTACTTTACCTGATCATTCTCCTTGTAAGACAACTGATAGAACCTAAAGTACTAGGAAAACAAATAGGGGTGCACCCCCTTTTCACACTGGCCGGCATGTATATCGGTCTGAAAATCTGGAAAGTTCCGGGTATGTTTATCGGTCCATTATGCATTGTAGCGTTTAAATATATATTTGAAGGAGTTGCCAAGGCAGACAGCTTTAAGAATTGGATAGCGCATAATTTCCCGAATAAAAATAAGGGTGTTTCCCTTACCAATGCTTCAGGTAAGGAAAGCGACACGATTTCCGTTGAGAAGGATGCGTAAGTACGTTTACTTTAATCCTTCATGCAACTTTGTCAGCGCTTTTTTTTCAATCCTGGACACATAAGAACGTGAAATACCAAGGCTTTCGGCTACTTCCCGCTGCGTTTTTCCGCATTTTCCGCACAATCCGTAACGCAGGCGGATAATAACCTGTTCTCTGCCTTCAAGCACGCATTTTATAAGGCGGTACAGTTTTCTGATTCTTTGTTTTAAATCAACCTTTTCCTCGACATCTTCGTCTTCACTTCCCAGAATATCAATCAGAGCAATTTCATTACCTTCTTTGTCAGTTCCCAGTGGTTCGTTCAGGGAAATTTCATTCTGGAATTTCTTTGATGCTCTAAGGTGCATAAGTATTTCATTTTCAATGCAGCGGGCAGCATAAGTGGCAAGACGAATGCCCTTGTTGGGGTCGTAGCTTGATACCGCTTTTATAAGCCCAATAGTACCTATTGATATCAAATCATCCGAATCGGAAGTATTAAGGGAATATTTTCTTGCTACATGCGCGACCAGCCTCAAATTATGCTCGATCAAGATATTTCGAGCGTTTTCATCGCCTTTTCTGCAGGCTTCAACATATTTCTGCTCTTCATCACTTGAAAGAGGCTGAGGAAAAGATTGTGGGCCGGTTATAAAACCAGCCAGAAAATATTGTGCTAAAAATCTTAGAGTAATCAAATGAAGGGACGCAAAAAGCATACCATACCTCACAGCCTTATTTCATAATAATATATGCAGGGAATAAAGTTATTGCTACTGATTAAAAAATGACATTTTTGCATTAATGAAGTTTTTGACTTGCAAAAATATATGCTGTAAGATATAGAAAAAGACAAAACAGAGGTGTTTCAATGGATAATCTTATAGATAAATTGAAGGAACTATATCCCACATTCAGCAAAGGCCAAAAATTAATTGCCCGTTACATTATTGATCACTACGATAAAGCTGCTTTTTTAACCGCTGCAAAACTGGGGGAAGAAGTAGGAGTAAGCGAATCGACTGTGGTGCGGTTTGCGAATGAAGTGGGGTATGACGGATACCCTAAGCTTCAAAAGGAATTACGGGAAGTTATTAAGAGTAAACTGACATCTACCCAGAGACTTGAAGTATCTTCAAACAGACTGGATTCTGACAGTGTATTGAAAACAGTTCTGCAATCTGATTTGAATAAATTACGACTTACATTGGAAGAGGCTGATGTTGAAAACTTTAATCAAGTGGTGGAAGAAATCCTGAACGCTAAAAAAATATATATCCTTGGTGTAAGAAGTTCTGCTGCTTTAGCCAGCTTTCTGGGCTTTTATTTCAATCTCATATTCCCGAATGTGCGACTGGTGCATACCACCAGTGTCAGCGAAATGTTTGAGCAGATAGTAAATGCCGGGGAAGGAGATGTGGTGATCGGTATTAGTTTTCCTCGCTATTCCAAAAGGACGTCCAAGTCAATGGAATTCGCCAGAAAACAAGGGGCTACTGTAATAGCCATAACCGATAATGAGACATCACCTCTTGCAAAATGTTCGCATTATTCTCTGTTTGCAAGAAGTGACATGGTTTCTTTTGTTGATTCTCTTGTAGCGCCTTTATCAGTTATAAACGCGCTTATTGTAGCAATTGGTTTAAAGCGAAAAGAGACTATCCATAATACTCTTGAGAAACTCGAAAAACTATGGGAAGAATATGAAGTATACGATACCGGAGACAATCAGAACAGACTCGGAAAAGATTAAGGACATCGGAGGAATTAACAACTGATGGCAAAAAGAATCGGGATTATAGGAGCAGGAGCGGCAGGCCTTTTTGCTGCAGGGAGGGCTGCTTCTTTGGGAAACCATGTTATGGTTTTCGAAAAAAACAAAAGAGCAGGTAAAAAGTTATTGATAACCGGTAAAGGCAGATGCAACATTACCAATAACTGTTCTTTGGAAGAACTTATCAAAAATATTCCAGGAAACGGACGTTTTCTCTATTCCGCTTTTAATAAATTCAATAATCACGATATAATGGATTTTTTTGAATCAGTTAATGTCCCCGTTAAAACCGAACGTGGAAACAGAGTATTTCCTGTTTCTGACAAGTCTCTGGATGTTGTAAACAGCCTTGTTGATTATGCCCGTAGCCAGGGGGCCAAATTTTTGTACGAAGCGCCAGTTAAGGAGATTGTATGTGAGGGGAACAGGGTTAAGGGCATATTGCTTCAGAATAATGATTATTATGAGTTCGACTCTGTCATCCTGGCTACCGGCGGAGTTTCATATCCAATGACAGGTTCTACCGGAGACGGATATAAAATGGCTGAACAATTAGGACATACGGTAATTGACCTAAAGCCTTCGCTTGTACCTTTGGAAGTGAGTGAAGGCTGGGCTGCCCGTTTGCAGGGGTTAACCCTGAAAAATGTATTGCTTACAGCATTTGATAATAAAAATAATAAAGTGTACTATGAGCAGGGTGAAATGCTGTTTACTCATTTTGGCGTATCGGGGCCGATGATTCTGAGCGCCAGCCGTCATGTGATGGATTGTGGCTTTGCCGGATCATATTTGTTGATTGATTTAAAACCTGCTCTTGATGAAGAAACGTTGGATCAACGTTTGCAAAGAGATTTTGCCAAGTATTCAAGAAAGCATTTTGGGAATTCACTGTCGGACTTGCTTCCTAAAAGTCTGATACCTGTATTTGTAGAATTGTCAGGTATTTCGCCCGATAAACCGGTTCATCAGATAACAAAATCGGAAAGAAAGGATCTCGTCAAACTCCTTAAAGGCTTAAAACTGACGGTTACGAAGCCTCGCCCCATAAGCGAGGCAATCGTTACAGCCGGAGGGATCTCAACAAAGGAGATAAATCCGTCTACAATGGAATCCAAATTGGTTAAAGGTTTGTTTTTTGCAGGTGAAATAATAGATGTGGATGCCTATACCGGCGGGTTTAACCTCACCATTGCATTTTCCACAGGGTATGTGGCAGGAAGCAATGCATAGGTGGCACTTCCAAGAGGCTTATGCTGGGTGGTATCAATTGTAACCAATAAGGGAAAACTCTTAAGTACGCTCAAATGTGTACTTGGGGGTGAACATGTGGACGGTTTGTTAAAATTCCTTGCATGTCTGATGCTATCCGCTCTGGTAACTGTGCAATTACTTTTGGTCTCTCCTTACAGAAGCAGGCTTACAGATGATTCCATTAACGGTAAAATACTTGAAACATATGAATCGGTTATAAGCAAAGGAAAAGTAGTCCTGGACGCAATGGGGGAGTATGAGCCTAATACCGCTTATATCCTGATTAACGGGGAAAAACAAAAATTAGTGGGCTCCTTTCCCGTAGAACTGGATCTTCGCGACGGCGACGTTGTGGGAATACAATTGAAAATGGAAAGTCCAACTTTTTATGTATTCTTGTTGTCCAGAAAAGGTCAGATTAAAACCGATCTTAAAGGCAGCACGATTCAGATAAAACCGGGTATTAATACGTTATTTCGCGTTACTGACGATACTAACAGAAGATAATTTTTACAGTTTTATCTGTGGACTTTGATTAATTCGTGATAGAATATAATATGTTGGTTCTTGAGTCGTGAAATAAGATCAGTAGAGTCAATCATAGTAACTTGCCTGAATAAATTAAAAAATTAATATGTTTAATAGGAGGCTTTTTTGTGGTTAGTGAATTTGTAAATAACGGAAGCAAGGAGGTAGTTAAAGCGGCAATAATGATGGCACTGACCAGTGACAGGGCAGAAGAAAAGTCTTTAAAAACTCAACTGGCAAAAAACGGTATAAAGACTGCGGCCGTTGATTATGGCGGAGAATTTATCAATTCAATTATGAAAATAGTGGAAAGAGCCGTGGTTTCTTCAAAACGTGAAGGCGTTATCGCAGAATGCCATAATGAGGAAGGTGCGGTTGCAGGAGCGGCAAGAGAAGCTCTTTCACAGATTATGCCAAAAGCATTGGGCTTAAATGTAGGCGGTAAGATTGCTGTTGCCCGGTCCGGTGAACACGTGGCAGTTGCTGTCTTTTTCGGAATAGGATTATTACATTTGAATGAAATCGCAATAGGAACAGGACACAGGGTTGTTTAGCAGGAGGTATTATACTTGAAACCAATACAGATAGCTATAGACG
>Ga0134103_1002425_pt1 | contig 14512 bp, 13 predicted proteins | sample 14_taG_2_FD_94445 | JGI IMG/M metagenome (GOLD analysis project Ga0134103, IMG submission 94445) | Switchgrass degrading microbial communities from high solid loading bioreactors in New Hampshire, USA - 14_58_20_212_A1 metaG | ecosystem: Engineered > Bioreactor > Semi-continuous > Anaerobic >...
AAGGGTGTTGACGTCATGTCGATAATACGTGCGTACAACATACCTTATGAGTTTCCCGATGAGGTTATCAAGGAAGCACAGGCTATTCCTACAACTATTTCAGAAGAAGAAATAGCAAGAAGAAGGGATCTGAGATCTCTCAGAATGGTTACGATTGATGGGGAAGACGCCAGAGATTTGGACGATGCGGTATCAATTGAAATATTACCTGACGGTAACTTCAGATTAGGGGTTCATATCGCAGATGTTACACACTATGTAAAAGAAGGATCTCACCTGGATAAAGAAGCCTTAAAGCGTGGTACCAGCGTATATTTCCCCGACAGAGTAATACCAATGTTGCCCAAAGAACTGTCAAACAATATATGCAGTTTAAATGCGCATGAGGATAGGTTGGCATTCAGTGTAATCATGGATATAGATCATTCGGGGAATGTCATTGATCATGATATTTTTGAAAGTGTTATCCATATAAATGAACGCATGACATATACAAATGTTTATAAGATTCTTGAGGAAGATGATGCCGAGCTTAAAGAAAGATATAAGGAGCATGTGGATGATTTTGAAAATATGAAGAAATTAGCCTTGATCCTGGGAGAAAGAAGAAGGCGCAGAGGTTCTGTTGATTTTAATTTTGATGAGGCCAAAATTATAGTAGACGAGAACGGAAAAACAATTGACATTAAACGTTATAAAATGACCATAGCGAATAAAATAATCGAAGAGTTCATGCTGCTATGTAATGAGGTCGTTTCCGAGCATTTTTACTGGATAGGTATTCCTTTTGTTTATAGAATACATGAAGATCCTGATCCGGAAAAAATGGAGAATTTAAATCAAATTCTCGGAGCTTTTGGGTATAGATTAAAAGGATACAGGGATGTGCATCCTAAAGCTATCCAGGATGTATTGAACCAAATAAAAGGAAAGCCTGAAGAGAAAGCCATCAGTATGACCATATTGCGTTCTTTGCAAAAAGCTCGATACAGCGATATCCATGATTGGCATTTCGGTCTTGCTGCTGAGTATTATTCTCATTTTACATCGCCTATTCGCCGTTATCCGGACTTAATAATCCATCGCATTATGAAGGAGCAAATAAACGGTAGGCTGGATGAAAACAGAATAGAACATTATAAGAGTATTTTGCACAGCATAGCACAACACAGCTCTGAAAGAGAGAGGGCGGCGCAGGATGCCGAGAGAGACTGCGATGATTTAAAAAAGGCCGAGTTCATGTTGGATAAAGTCGGTCAGTATTTTGAGGGCACAATATCCAATATTACAGCTTTTGGTTTGTTCGTTGAGCTTGATAACACCGTAGAAGGACTTGTAAGGTTAAGTTCAATGGATGATGATTATTACACTTATAATGAGCGCTCCCTTTGCCTTATTGGAGAAAGAACCAGGAAGATATATCGTATAGGGGATAAGGTCAATGTTCAGCTCATAAAGGTAAGTGTAGAAACTCGTCAGATAGACTTTATTATCATTGATGAAAATGAAGAAAACCTGTCTAAGAATGACATAAAACAGCCTGAGCGTATCAAAAATAAGGCGTCAAAGGATAATGAGCGGTTATTGAAGCATATCGGCGCAGTCAATAAGAAGAAGATAAAATAATAATCTTTAATAAACTTGTGATAAATCGCTTGACAAGAAGGGGAGTACCCGTTAGAATATTCATTGTTCGGTTTTTTCCGAAACAATGGCCCCTTGGTCAAGCGGTTAAGACACCGCCCTCTCACGGCGGTAACAGGGGTTCGAGTCCCCTAGGGGTCACCATTATAAATAAATATAGATTTTTGTGCTGGAGTAGCTCAGCAGGTAGAGCAGCTGACTTGTAATCAGCAGGTCGGGGGTTCGAGTCCGTCCTCCAGCTCCAAAATCCTTGTAACAGGCTAGTTGCAAGGATTTTTTATTATTCTGTAATGCTTTTTTGAGCAGATGATTTCTTCAAAAAAATTTTGTTTTGGAGGTAATCATATGCCCATTATTAGTATGAAAAGAAAGCAACAAGTAACCCTTGAAAGTGCCTTTGAGCAATGGAAAAACTATGCAGAAGCAAGGAATTTATCAAAGGCAACAATTCGTAGTTATACTACTCAATTTCAAAAGTATTATAAATGGTCAAAAGATAAAGGATATGAAATTGAAGATATAAGCACCAGTATTATTGAAGAATACATTATTGATTGTAAAAAGTCTGAAACAGTAAGACCAGTGTCAATTAATACATCCCTAAGGCATTTAAAAGCTCTTATAAGCTATTGGCATGATTTAGGATACATCAATACTGTAGTTAAAATAAACTTCTTAAAAGCCCAAGAAACTCCCAAAGATATCTATACAGAAGAAGAGCTAAAAATATTACTAAAGAAACCAGATTTAAAAAAATGTGGATTTCAAGAATTAAGAACATGGGCTATTATTAACTTCTTTGTTGGTACAGGTGCAAGAGTTGGTACTGTAACAGCAATACAGATTGGTGATTATGATAGAAATGCAGGAGTAATCCGATACAGACATACAAAAAACGGAAGGTTACAATATATAAAAATACCGTCTCAGCTTCAACAGGTATTACAAATCTACTTGTCACATAGAGGTGGAAAACCAAACCATAGGGGGGATTTAGATAATTCATATAAGGAATAATTAAAACCCCCTCTTTCTTTTGCTGAAATAACATACATGTATAATTAATGGACAGAAATATATTAAGTTGTTTATATTGGGGGGTAATCTAAGTTATCGAATAAGGAAAAATTCAGGTGAATAATAGCTATTTAGTTAAGAGCAAAAATAGGTATTAAGTATTGGAATTTTGTATTGAGGAAATTTTAAAAGATTTAAGCAGAGTAAAATACGAAGTCTTGCATTATTTTATTCTAAGCATGATGATAATAAATATCTAAGGCCTGATGACACTGCCTATATATCGACATATCAACTTGACTTATTTTTTTTTACAATATATCATTTAAATGATTTATTAATTAATAGGAAGAGATTCAAAATGGCTATGATATGTTGTATTTGTGGTAAAAAACAAAGTGGTTTTATTATGGATTATCCGTTATCAGAGGATTTAGTTTCATTAAGAATTTGTGCTACCTGCTATGAGAAAAAGGAAAGCATGATAAAGAATGCAGAATTTAATCAGGAGGAATTTATTCAATACCGCCAATACTTTATTGATATTATCCAAAATAAAAAAACATCTAGTGAAGTAAGTAAATATATCGAAGAAATCATATGTTTATGTAACAACAAAGTAGAGATTATCAAACAAAGAGAATTGGAGAAATTACAAGAAATTGAACAGCGTGAATTAATGGAGCGTAACCATAAAAACCTTATCGAAAATTTCTTAATGACAACAGGTTTCAATTTTGAAGGATACAAGATTACATGTTATAACAAAGTAATATGCGCAGAAACAGTTTTGGGAACAGGATTTTTAAGTGAATTTACAGCAAATCTTGCAGATTTTTTTGGGGTAGAAAGTCAACGCTTTGCGTCAAAACTTGAAGAAGCAAGAAATATAGCGATACAAAAACTTATTGATAAAGCAATAGATTTAAATGCCAATGCTATTATTGGAATTGATTTTGATTATACCCTATTTGGGGGAAATATTATTGGTGTGATTGTAAATGGAACAGCAGTTACAGTAGAAAAAAATTCTAATATAGCTTAATTTTTGCATTATTTTAAAAATATAAAGTATTAAGGTTTTATGATATACCTTAACACTCGTATGAAACCAACTCATTAGAGGACTAGATTCTTGAAGCGGCTGGAAGTTACTTTCAACTTGACACAATAGATTCATACGAATTTTATATGACTGATTTTAAATATGATGAGCGTGATGAATTGGTACTAAGGAACAATAGTGCAAGTTATTTTTTGCATTCATTAGAGAAAATCAGTAATAAGTTAAGCTGTTCTTTTATATTATCACAAGATGATGATGGTAAATATTACAATCTATTTAGGAATCATCTGCTTATATAAGCAAAAAATCATTTGCTTATGTAAGCAGAAGTTGGCTTAAACAGGGATATAAAAGTGCTGGAGTAGCTCAGCAGGTAGAGCAGCTGACTTGTAATCAGCAGGTCGGGGGTTCGAGTCCGTCCTCCAGCTCCAAAGAGAAACCGCTAAATTCAATGATTTAGCGGTTTCTTTTCGTTTATACTTAATTGTTTGTGAGAGCCAAAAAGTATTGTAAATGCTAAAAAATGCCCATTGTTTATGTCCAAAGATCATCCATCAGTTTATTCACACGCATTTTTCTTCTGTTAGTCTCATCTTTATCTATTTTGTAACCTTCAGAAGTCTTGATAATTACATCTCCCTCTTTAGCCTCAGAAGGTAGTATTGATCTTTCTATATTGATCATGTTTTTATTCTCTGTCTCACAAATAACCCAATTACCTTCAAACCTATCTATTATCAGTTTCATAATAATATCACCTCATTTTGTGCATACATCGCAGGGATCTTTTTTGGGACATTCAGATAACGTTCCTTGCCGGATTGTTTTGCTCCTTGACAGTGTAGGACAATTCTTTGTGTAATGATATGATTTGCCCCCATCAGTCCAGTATACTATTCTAACATTATCTGTCGAGGGATTTGGTTTATTACCCGTCGAGGTATTTGGTTTTGCAGTTGGTTTAGGTGTACTTGTATCTTTAGAAGTTTCTTTTTTACCAGGAGTGTAGCTTCCGGGATTGACGTTAAACTTTATCGTTTGGCCGTCTGTAGTGCAAACGATTGTACCATTTTCATCAGTCCTATAAACAGTTATATTTTTTGATTTTAGTTTATCCATAGTTTCTTTATGAGGATGCCCATAGTCATTACCTGTACCAACCATTATTATTGCATAATTCGGGGATACTTTATTTAAAAATGATTCAGTAGTTGAGCTTGAGCTGCCATGATGGCCAACTTTCAATACATCAGCTTTGAGGTCATACTTCTTTGAGATCATTTCCTGTTCGGAAATATTTTCGGCATCTCCAGTAAAGAGGAAAGACGTATTACCATATTCCAACTTTATAACGATAGAATAGTTATTGAGATCGTCATAACTATTGTTATTAGGAGCAAGCACGGTGCATTTTGCTTCACCTATAACAAAGATTGTATTAGGTTCCGGAGCAGTTACTTTTAATCCTTTATTCTTTATTGCTGTAAGCACATCTTCATATGTTTGGGTTGTATGGCTAACTTTAGGCATATAGATTTTACCAATATCAAAGTTATCAATTACCATATCAAGTCCGCCAATGTGGTCCTCATGCGGATGTGTGCCCACAAGCACATCAATTTTATTTATACCTTGATTTTTCAGATATGAGACCACAGTGTTGCCATCAGCATTATTACCAGCATCGATGAGCATGGATTTTCCATTTGGTTCCTGGATTAGTATACAATCAGCTTGTCCCACATCTAAAAAAGTAACCTTTAGATATTCCAGAGAGGAAATGGGTGTTGATGTAGGTGTGGCAACGGGGGCAGGTGAAGCTTCAGATGTTGATATTGCTTCTGGAGTGGGTGTAGATGAGGGTATACCAGTTGCAATATTATTGTCAACATTTGGATCTAAGTTGCTTTTAGGAGAAGAAATCGCAATCCCTGTGATGAAGAACACTATACTTAAAATCAATATACGTAGGGGTTTCTTCAGGGTCTTGTTACGCACTTTTGAAACTATAAATGCTACAATGCTGTAAATAATACCAACTAAACCGATAAGACCTAATAGAGCAGCCATGTTGTCATTGTCCTCCTAATCTTGTGGCTGTAACTATATATAAGTATTGCAAGATATAATTGGTGTAATTCTGGTTATAATATCTAGCAGTACGAACAAATGTTCGGCATATAATAAATCTTGGCAATACCAATGAAGGCTATAAACAAGCATGTGGAAATGATATATTACAACACAGAAAAAGGAGATCTCAAACCTTTAAAATACTGGGCAATCACGGAGAGATATAAATTGTTAAAATTGACTTCGGGGGTTCGTTTACGTCATCAGCTCAAAAATAAAAGCCGCAGAACTTAACAATTCTGCGGTTTTTATTATTTTAACGTATAAGGGTACCCGATGGTCTGTGATATCTGTTAGGAAGTAAAGGGGCTAATTGATTAACTAATTGTTATTCTCTTTTTGAGATTTTATTACTTGCTTATGAATTTTATCGTACATAAGACAAATCTTATTTGCTATTTCTTCGAAATTACTGCCTGAGACGCCATGATTTGATAAATAAGCAACAAGAATATCCTTAGCTATAATGTCAGGAGTTTGAACCCGAGTATCATCCATAATTCCACACCCTAATAATTAGCCCCTTCACAACATAATTTTACCATAAATACAAAATTTCGCAAATAAATAATTTTATACCAGATAAATTGTTCGATTTTTGTAGGTCAAGAAATAAATGAGATATCTGAAGTCATGCAATGCTTGGTAAGATCAAAACTTAAGGCGAGGTGCTTGCGAAATGCACAACAATAATAAAAATACAAGAGAAAAATTTGTTAGATATGACAGTGTTAAATTTTTATCAATTTATGTTAAACTATTAACGTAGAATGATAATTATTTAATTATCCAGGCATTGACAGTGCTGAGGGAGGCGCATAATATGTTAGAGTTTTTAACATTTATACTTGTTATAGCCGGAACATACTTATTCTTAAAAGCTATATGGAATTATGAAATTAAAGATGCTAAACAGAAATAGTATTGCCCTATGTTCGTATTCAATAGTTTATGGTATATAAAACAGCAGCCTGTAATAAGGCTGTTTTTTATATGCAAAGTGGAAATGTGTCAAACAGTTTTATTTTTTATAGATGAATTAAATGATTTGTTTTGATATACTCTGTTTATGTAATAATACTATTTTGGAGGTATAATATGGCTAATTTTAAAATTGATCATTATAACATCAATGTAACCGATTTGGAAAAATCTATTGCTTTTTATCAAAAGGCTTTGGGGTTGAAGGAAATCAAAAGGATGGAAGCAGAAGACGGCAGTTTCATAATTGTATTTTTAAGCGACAACAGTAACTCTCAGAAAATTGAGCTAACATATTTACGCGATAAAGAAGGAAAATATGACCTTGGAGATAATGAGTCTCATATCGCTTTTATTACAGATGATTACGATGAAGCATATAAGCTCCATAAAGAGATGGGATGCATTTGTTATGAGAATAAGAAGATGGGGATTTATTTTATAGAAGATCCCGACGGTTATTGGCTGGAAATTATTCCTGAAAGAAGATAATGTATAACAAATAAATAATATTGCAGTTATAAGCTCAGATAAACAGCATGTTTTTCTGAGCTTTTTTGTTTTTTGAAACCTGATAATCGCTTTCAAAGGGTTGTATAGTTTTTGATGCTGACGGGTGAAATTAATATTATTATTCTAAGTCTTGCTTTAGACAAATTTTTATAATATAATTATGACCAAGTAATATAATATTATAATATAAACAACTAATAAATTGGGGGTATCTCATATGAAGAATGCTGTTGAGATAGTTAATGAGAACGGCAGAAGAATCGTTAAAGGATATGGATACTATGAACCAGTCTATGTTTCAGACTGCAGAGAATTAATCAAAAGAAGCAGACGGCTATATGATTCAAAAGTAGCCTTCAGATTTAAGAAAAACGGAAAAGTTATTGAAAAAACATATATTGATCTCGATAACGATATTGATTCTTTAGGAACTGCTCTACATGATATTGGACTTAAGGACTGCTTTATTTCAGTCATTTCAGAAAACAGATATGAATGGAGTGTAGCGTATTTCTCCATAATTAACGGAACAGGGGTAGGTGTTCCTCTGGACAAGTATTTACCTAAAAACGAAGTGGAAAACCTGGTCACAAGAGGAAGAGTAGAAGCAATTTTTTACAGCCAAAACTACCATGAAATGATGACAGAATTATCCATAAACAATTCACAGATTAAATTCTTCATTTGTATGGATGATATTGAGTTACCCCCTGATGATTCAAGATTTGTTTTAATGAGTGACTTAATAAAGAGAGGGGCGGAATTGCTTGAAAAAGGAGACAGGAGATTTGTCGATGCGGTCATAGATAATCAGAAAATGTCTGTTCTGCTCTTTACATCCGGTACTACAATGGCATCAAAAGGTGTTATGTTATCTCATAAAAACATCGTGAGCAATGTAGCGTCAATAACGGCACAGATTGAGTTGTATCCAAATGATGTTCATCTTTCTTTGCTTCCATTACACCATACCTTTGAGAATACTGTCGGACTTATGGTTATGGTACTTTGCGGAGTTACAATATCATATTGTGAAGGTATAAAACACCTTACAAATAATATCCGGGAATTCAATGTTACGGTTCTTGTGGGCGTTCCGGCAATTTTTGAGGCAATCTACAACAGGATTATAGATGCTATTGATAAACAGGGTAAATCAGGCCTTATCAAGAAAGCCTCAAAAATCTCGAATTTCCTGTTGAAATTGGGAATAGATGCCAGAAGAAAGATTTTCAAAACTGTACTGGAAAAACTGGGACCGAATTTAAGATTGTTCGTGTCAGGCGCTGCGCCGATTAATCCCGAAATCATAAAAGGTTTTGAAAACTTTGGAATTACATTCTTACAAGGTTATGGGCTAACCGAAACTTCTCCTGTTATCAGTGTAAATACGGTGTTTCAAAATGCAATAGGCACAGTGGGTATACCTTTAAAGGATATTGAAATAACAATAGATAACCCGGATGAAAATGGGATGGGGGAAATTCTTGTCAGAGGCGATAACGTAATGTTGGGTTATTTTGAAAATCCGGAAGAGACAAAGCGTGTCATGGAAGAAGACGGATGGTTCAGGACGGGCGATTTAGGCGTTATTGACGAGAACGGGAATTTAAGAATTACCGGAAGAGCAAAATCCATGATAGTGTTTACAAATGGGAAAAAAGCTTTTCCGGAGGAGTATGAAATATTGTTAAACGTAATACCTGGTGTAAAAGAATCCTTTGTATGGGGCAATAAAGCACCCGACGGTGATATTCATGTCTGCGCGAAAATTGTTGTTGATAAAGATTATTTTGAGGCTAAGGGATATACAAGGGAGCAAATCGGAGATGAGCTTGAGATTGCTATAAAAGAGATGAATAAGGGAATTCCTAAGTATAAAATACTGCGTTATTTCTTATTGACCTATGAAGAACTTGCAAAGACCACTAAGATGAGTATAAAAAGAAATGTTGAAACTGATAAGGTTAAGAGTTATCTTGATAAGGCAGGGGTAGATATTAGAAAGCTGAACAAGACTTTCATGGATAATTGAGGGAAAAATGATAAAAAAAGCTGATAAAAGACATTATAGTTCCGTTATAGATTATTTGGACAAGGGAGGTAGCATCAACACCTCTCTCTTGTCCTTTATTGAAAAATACGGATTTGAGAAAGACTTTCTGGATATTTGGCTTTATAAGGATAACGATGATCATATACTCGCCATAATAATGAGATACTTCAACTTCCTTTATATTTATAGCCAGGATCATTTATCAGAAATAGAAGAGTTGGGTTTTTTTACATCTTTTCTGGAACCGGAAATCATTATGGGAAAAACCGATATATTAAATCGCATTTCCCCAAGTTTCCGCGATATGTTTCTTGAATCATCCATTCATATGGTCCTTACAAACAATAAAATGCTGAAACCCTCTCCGATAGTTGAAAAGGCCCGGTATGACGATTGCAGGGAGATGGCGGAGCTTATTTTCAGCATACCTGATTTTGCAAGGTTTTATCATTCTCCCGAAGAAATTGAAAAAGGCATTAGAAGACGTATGGAAATGGGAGATTGCCGATATTTTGTTATAAGGAAAGACGGTAAAATCGTCTCTCAGGCTTATACGACAACTGAATGTTCAAAATATGCCACCATTGGCGGCGTCGTCACAAGAAATGAATATAGGAATCAGGGATTAGCCTCTTTTGTAGTCAGCAATATATGTGAAGATATATTAAGAGATAATAAAATACCAAATTTGTTCTACAATAATATAAATGCGGGCCGTGTATATGAAAACCTGGGATTCGTGCCGGCCGGCGATTATGCCATGCTGCTTAAATCCAAATACAGACAAGAATAGACATAACATATCTTAATATAATAAGAAAAAAGAATACAACTTGTAAAATTATGTTATTTATGTTAGAATATACTCCGAGCAAGTTCTGACTCGGAGGTTTTTATGTTCAGCAGAGTTTCAACCTGTGGGCTCATTGGACTGGATGGTTTTCACATCCAGGTGGAGACAGACATATCTAACGGGATTCCAGCTTTCGATATTGTAGGTTTGGTCGACACTGCAGTCAAAGAAGCCAGAGAGCGTGTTAAAGCAGCAATCAAAAATTCAGGATTTGAATATCCAATTAGGCGTATTACAGTAAATCTAGCCCCGGCAGATACCAGGAAAGAAGGTTCAGGTTTTGATCTTCCAATAGCATTGAGCATTCTCGTCTCGGCCGGAGTGATTCCGCAAAACGCTGTAGATGGCTATATGATTGTCGGAGAACTTGCTTTGGACGGAAGCATAAGACATGCTTCTGGTATGCTTTGCAAGGCAATTGCCGCAATGGAACTTGGCTTTAGAAAGTTTATGGTTCCGGAAGAAAATGTTAATGAAGTTTCAGTTGTAAAAGGTCTTGAGATATATCCGGTAAAAACACTTAAGGAGGCAGTAGAACATTTTACCGGTATAAATCCTATACAATGCAAAACATGCGAAAATGTCTTTATACCTTCTCATAATACATATTCTGAAGATTTTGCCGACGTAAAAGGTCAAAAAAATGTAAAAAGAGCATTGGAAGTAGCAGCAAGCGGAGGGCATAATCTGCTAATGATCGGAAGCCCGGGATCCGGCAAAACGATGCTTGCCAGAAGACTTCCCACAATCTTGCCTGATTTAAGTTTTGAAGAGGCATTGGAAATTACTAAAATCTACAGTGTATCCGGTCTTATTACTCAAAAACAGTCTCTTATCAGCGAAAGACCATTCAGATCCCCTCATCACACAGTCAGCGCGGCAAGTCTCGTGGGCGGCGGGAGTAATCCTAAACCTGGCGAAGTTAGCCTGGCTCATCATGGAGTTCTTTTTTTGGATGAAATACCTGAGTTTCCGCGCAAAACTCTGGATGTATTAAGGCAGCCTATTGAGGACGGTGTGGCAAATATATCAAGGGTCAATTATTCCGTTACATATCCCTGCAGATTCATGCTGGTGGCGGCTGCGAACCCATGTAAATGCGGATATTATGGAGATTTTACGAAGAAGTGCACCTGCTCGTTCAGGGATGCTGAAAATTATCTTTCCCGCCTTTCGGGTCCGTTGATGGACAGGATAGACATACATATTCTTGTTCCCACATTAAAATACAGCGAAATAGAGAGTGAAAAAGCTGAGGAATCGTCAGAAGAAATAAAAAAGCGGGTGAACCGCGCCAGAAAAATACAACAGGAAAGGTATAAAAATTACGGCATATATTGCAACGCCCATTTAAGGGGTTCGATGATTAAAGAATTTTGTAAAGTTGACGAGAAAGGGAAAAAAGTACTTAAAAATGCCTTTGATACGTTAAATTTGAGCGCCAGGGCTTATGATCGCATTTTAAAAGTTGCAAGAACAATTGCAGATATGGAACAAAGTGAAAACATCAATTCCAGACATATATCTGAAGCGATACAATACAGAGCGCTAGACAGAACATTAAGAGTTTAAGGAGAAGTCATGGAAAAGGAACTTGAATATTGGCTGAGGTTAAGCAGAATCAGTAATTTAAGAACTGCAATAAAAATAGATCTGATAACTGCCTTAGGCGGTGCAAAAAATGTATTTGAAGCCGAAAAGGGAATTCTGTTAAAAGCGGGATTTACTGATTCACATTATGAATCTCTTCACAGTGATGAATTAAGTCGGGATATAAATAACATTATTGAATTGTGTTATAAAAAAAATATCGATATATTACCGATTCCTCATGATGAATATCCCGAAATGCTCAAATACATCCCTGATCCTCCTTTGGTTCTTTATGTGCGCGGTACAATTCCAAAAGCAAATATGGTAGCTGTTGTAGGTTCACGAAAAGCATCAGGTTATGGCATAGAGACAGCTTTTAAAATAGCATCTGAATTGGCTTTATCTGATATTGTCATAGTAAGCGGGATGGCCAGAGGAATTGATACTGCTGCTCACAGCGGAGCTCTGAATGCTGGAGGAAAAACAGTGGCGGTTCTGGGGTGTGGAGTTGATATAGTTTATCCTCCTGAAAATCATGGAATAATGGAACGTATTATTAACTCAGGAGCTGTAATATCTGAGTTTCCCCCGGGAAGCCCGCCGTCGCCTCTTAACTTTCCATCACGAAATCGTATCATTAGCGGGATGTCGCTTGGGACTCTTGTTGTTGAGGCTGGCCTGAAAAGCGGTTCTCTTATTACAGCTAATTATGCTTTGGAACAAGGGCGTGATGTATTTGCAATACCGGGCAATATTAATAGTTATAACAGCATGGGTACCAACAGATTAATAAAGGACGGGGCAAAAATAGTTTTAGATTCTGAGGATATATTGGATGAGTTGAGTTTTGGCATATATCCATTTGAAAAGAAAAGAAAAGGGAAGGTGAAAAGCAGGACAACGGGGCTGGGAGAAAAGGAAAGGAAAATTATCTGCGCTTTAAAAATCGAGGATCTTTATGATGAAGAACTATCGGAAAAAACCAAAATTCAATTGACTGATTTATATGAGATATTGCTGGAGTTGGAACTGAAGGGGATAGTAAAAAAGAGTATAACAGGCAAATATATGTATATTTCATGACTATAGTTCAGCTTACGGCGCCTTCATCCAAATGCATAAGTGCTCCATAAAAGCATAAAATTCATAACAGAAAGATGCTCTTTAAGGCGGAAAATTACATGCAAATATTCTTATTCCGCACAAAAAACTGGTTGCCGATACTCTTTTTAATTCTGGTAATAATCCTTATAATGGTCAATTTATTTACTGCAAAGGAATACATAACTCAGGTTTCAAGCCAGTACAATGATAATATTCCAATCTATTCAGTCGAATGTGAAGAGAGAAAATGCGCCATCACTTTTGACTGTGCCTGGGGAGCAGATGATATTCCGAATATACTTGACATACTTGACAGGTATAATGCAAAGGGGACGTTTTTTATAGTAGGATTATGGGCCAAAAAATATCCGGAAGCAGTGAAACTGATTTTTGACAGAGGTCATGAAATCGCAAATCACGGATATTCACATATACATATGGCTAAAATTCCGGAAAGTAAAATAGAAGAGGAGATATTGCTTTGTACTAAAATACTTGAAGAGATAACAGGCTATAAAACAAATTTATTCAGACCACCTTACGGCGAGTATAGCGCGGCTACAATAAAAGTGGCTAAAAAACTCAATTATCAGACAATTCAATGGGATGTCGATTCTCTTGACTGGAAAAATAGTATGACAAAGGATGATATTTATAAACGTGTAATACAAAAGACCACGAATGGTTCCATTATACTTTTTCATAATGATACGCAGCATACCGAAGAAGTATTGCCTGAGATACTTGAAAACCTAACTTCCAATGGTTTTCAGTGTGTAAAAGTATCGGACCTTTTAATAAAAGAAAATTACAAAATACGCTATGACGGAAAGCAAATTAAGGATAAAAGTTAAACAAAGCAATATAAATAAGCAAATTATTATAAAAAACATGTTTAACCCCCTGTAAATTTGGTGAAATATAATATATGATTCAATTATAGAAATAGTTTTAGTTTTTACGGTATAATACGGTATAATATAATATTTTTTACAAATGTTAGATGTTATTATTAAAAGAGCTTCTAAACGAACTCAATGCTGAATAATAATTATCAGGTAGCATGTTCGATAAATACGAAAGACTTTTGAGAGGGGTTGGAATATAAAATGTCAGGAATATCTGCATTAGAAAACAACAGTGTAAGCCTGATCGGGAAGGTAGTAACAGACCCTGTGTTCAGTCATGAAGTGTATGGTGAGGGCTTTTACATAGTTTACGTTAAGGTACCCCGGTTGAGTGAAAACTATGATGTTATACCGGTAATGTTTTCAGAGCGCCTGGTTAATCCAAGCAGCATTGAACAGAATCTTTATCTTATTATTGAAGGACAGTTCCGTTCATATAATAATTTCAATAATACCGGCGGGCATAAGCTTATGCTGACTGTGTTCGCAAGAGAAATAGAGATATCGGAAGAGGAGGTGACAAATAGAAATCCTAATCAGATTTGTTTAAACGGGTTTGTATGCAGAAAACCCATGTACAGGACAACACCTTTTGGACGTGAGATTGCGGATATTTTACTTGCTGTAAACAGAGCCTATAATAA
>Ga0134103_1002436_pt1 | contig 14453 bp, 7 predicted proteins | sample 14_taG_2_FD_94445 | JGI IMG/M metagenome (GOLD analysis project Ga0134103, IMG submission 94445) | Switchgrass degrading microbial communities from high solid loading bioreactors in New Hampshire, USA - 14_58_20_212_A1 metaG | ecosystem: Engineered > Bioreactor > Semi-continuous > Anaerobic >...
AAATAAAAAATGAAATTTTTTATTTTACATCTTGCAAAATGTTTAGAAGTCTGCTAAAATAAAAACGAATTTGAATTGTTCGATGAGCCAGGGCGGCAGTATTGTTAATGATTATTACAATGGTTTTTAAATAGCGTTTTAACAGAAACAAAGGCGTTTCACCAATGGAGTGGAGCGCCTTTTTTGTATTTTTATTGAGTTACAACCGGTGATGAACTGAAAATTTATAAATTATTAAAAATTAAGCGAAAGATCGAACAAATTTTAGTATTTGAAAGGAGAATAAGTCATGGAAAAATGTATTAATGAGGTCGGTTCCAGCATGTTTGGTTCAGCAGTGTTTAATGATGCGATAATGCAGGAGCGTCTGCCAAAGCCGATTTATAAGAAGCTGAAGAAAACAATTAAGGAAGGTCTTCCACTCGATCCGGATGTAGCTGAAGTTGTTGCATGCGTTATGAAGGATTGGGCGGTAGAAATGGGTGCCACCCATTTTACCCACTGGTTCCAGCCGTTAACCGGAGTTACTGCCGAGAAACATGATTCTTTCCTGACACCTACAGGAGACGGCAAAGCCATTATGGAATTCTCAGGTAAAGAGCTGATCAAGGGCGAGCCTGATGCTTCGTCATTCCCCTCCGGCGGCCTTCGTGCAACCTTCGAGGCCAGAGGCTATACCGCGTGGGATTGTACCTCACCTGCATTTGTTAAGGATAAAACATTGTATATTCCCACAGCCTTCTGCTCCTATACGGGCGAAGCGCTGGATCTGAAAACCCCGCTTTTGCGCTCAATGGATGCACTCTCCAAACAGGCCATTCGTATTCTGAGACTCTTTGGCGATACTACCACTAAACGTGTATTAACCACCTTAGGACCCGAGCAGGAATACTTCCTTGTAGACAAAGATTACTTCATGAAGCGTAAAGACCTGATTTATACCGGTAGGACCCTCTTTGGTGCCAAGCCGCCCAAGGGACAGGAGCTTGAGGATCATTATTTCGGAATTCTGAAAGAAAAGATATCCAATTTCATGCATGATTTGGATGCCGAGCTCTGGAAGCTTGGAGTTTCAGCAAAAACAAAGCATAACGAGGTTGCACCCGCACAGCACGAGCTGGCTCCGGTGTTTGCCACCACCAACATTGCAACTGACCATAACCAATTGACCATGGAAATAATGAAAAAAGTTGCGGCAAGGCACGGGCTTGCCTGCCTCTTGCATGAAAAGCCGTTTGCAGGCGTCAATGGTTCCGGTAAGCACAATAACTGGTCCATCTCGACTGACGATGGCAAGAACCTGTTGGATCCCGGCTCAACACCGTGTGAGAATGCTCAATTCCTTGTTTTCCTGGTGGCTGTTATCAAGGCAGTTGATGATTATGCGGATCTGTTGCGCTTCTCTGTTGCCACAGCCGGGAACGACCACAGACTGGGAGCCAACGAGGCACCTCCGGCCATCATGTCCATATTCCTTGGTGATGAACTGACTAGTGTTATCGAGCAAATAGAAACCGGAGTTGTCAAGAACAACGGAAACAGCAGAACCCTGGAAATCGGTGTTTCCACACTTCCTGTGCTTCCGAAGGATAACACCGACAGAAACCGAACCTCTCCTTTCGCATTTACAGGCAATAAGTTTGAATTCAGGTCAGTGGGTTCTTCACAATCCATCGCTACCCCGAACTTTATAATCAATACCATTGTGGCCGAAACACTCAGCCAGATTGCCGATCTCCTTGAAAAAGCCGAGGACTTCAATGCAGAAGTGAATGCTGTGGTGAAGGAAATCATCAAGAACCATAAGCGCATTATCTTCAATGGCAACAACTATTCCGAGGAATGGGTAGCTGAAGCCGAGAAAAGAGGTCTGCCCAATTTGAAGTCTACTGTCGATGCCATTCCGGTGCTTGTCGCTGAGAAGAACATCAAGGTACTTGAAAAGCATGGCGTTTTAAGCCCAACAGAAATACATTCCCGTTATGAAATCTGCCTGGAGAATTATATCAAGACAATCCGCATAGAAGCTCTGACTATGATTGAAATGGCAAGCAGGCAGATTCTTCCGGTATCGCTTGCCTATGCTAAGAAGGTCGCCGATACGGTTGCTTCCTTCAATACAGCAGGAACTGATTCCACCGTGGCTAAAGAAGAACTCGATACGCTTGTCTCGTTGACATCCAACCTGAAAGCATCTATCAACAAACTAATTGAGAAGTTAGAGGAAGTTGATAAGCATGAAGGAGATTCACTGGGGCATGCCCGTGCATATAAGGATGTCATCATCCCGCTGATGGAAGAATTACGTGCCGTTGCCGATGAGATTGAAACCAAGGTGGATGCAAGTATGTGGCCTATGCCCACCTATGGCGATCTCCTGTTTGGTGTGGTCTGATAAGAACCTGTTTGATAAGGATTTGCAATTCTCCGTCAATTATTAGGTGAAAAAATAAAATGAAATAGCTATATGTTTCTGGCAGATGGTCGTTCAGACTGTCTGCCAGTTTCATTGTAGAATCTACAAAACGAAGACGATACTATGGCCGCAGGAATATTTTCGAATAAAAGAGATATACATCAAATGCATACAAGGGAGCAAATCCAAATTTCAGTTTTTCTGCTTTTTCCTTACTGATTTCAGAGATATATACACCCTTCAACCAGAATACACGATAAATTATCTTTGCAATCCAATATAGGCAATAATTGGGAAATAAAGAGTTTGATTATTGCTATATAGAATATTCTTACATTAATATTACATTTTATCGCATCTGTCAAGCCCCAGACTGTCCATAGCGCAAGCAAATACTCAAAATATTCTAACAAGGAGTGTGGATTATGGTAAATGCTAGAAAAGGCAAACTACTTAGCGCACTCTTAATTATGGCAATGTTCATGCAGCTTTTCATTATGCCCATGTCAGCAGCGGAAGATAACATCAATGCGGATACCTCGGTTGACTCCCAAAAGCATATAGGAATTACTTATGCGGCAGAAAACATCCAGGGCGGTATAGAGGAATATGAGGTGCCAACAGATGCTGTGGAATTCGCACCGCCGAGAGAGCCGAAAATCTATGGAGACGACTACAACGGTTCCGATATGTGGCTGAGGTACGTGCCTGTAAGCAATAATTCACTGCGTAATGCTTACAGAAGTGTGATACAGCGTGTTGTTATACCGGTAGATAAAGCAGCAAAACTGTATATGTATTCAGAAACCCAGGAATTCCAGGATTTCTACGGCTACGATACGCCAGGTCTGAGACAGGCTGCGGGATCAGTGCAAAGAATCCCCAAAACAACACTTCAGGCAATACAATATGAGATTGAGGAAGCTCTGAACGGTATGTTGGGTACCCCTTATATTCCCATTGCCATCGGAAATACAGATCACCCGGACGCGGTAGTTGCCAATTCCCTCATCATTGGTACGCCGGATACATCCGGGTATATCAGGAATCTGGGTCTTGAAGAAGATTTGGAAGAAGTAGGGGATGAGGGCTACATAATCAAGTCTATGACTGTTGACGGCAAACCCGTTACCGTAATCGCAGGTAACACTGAAATTGGCGCCCTCTACGGTACATTCGCATTCATACGCAAGATCCAAACACAGAAACCTATTACTAATCTGGATGAATCCGATTTCCCCAGGATTCAGTCCCGCCGCATTTTAGGCTGGGAGAAAGAGCGTCTGTATGGCGGGAACAATCCTACCAACCCATCTGCCGGGTTAAATGGTGAAAGCGGATATATCTTCAATTTCGACCTTGCAGTACCGGGTTATAATCCCAGTGGCAATGCAGCCCACACCACAAGCGCAGCTGCGGCTATAAATCGCCCGGCTCTCCCGGTTATCCTGGACAGATATGTTGTGGTGGCTCGTGCTCTTGCCTCAATAGGCGTGAACGAATTTAACCTGAACAATGTCAATATAGTACATGCGTACTTAAGTGAGTGGGTCATTCGGCAGGAAGCCGCTCTGGCAGACCTGTTCAGGCCATATGGCATTCATATTGCTCTTTCAGCCGGTTACGACAGTCCCAACTCAACAATATGCAACCAGGTGGGACAAAACAATTATTCGCCTTCTAACGTTCTGCCAAGGGACATACCGGCAGACCTTACCACCAGAGTTCTAGGAACCGGCTCTAACGGAAGCGTCAGGGGCAAGGATCCTGCTACAGGTTTCTTAGGTGACTGGAATTCCACAACTGAAAAGGGAGATGAGTGGGCGCGCTGGTGGCTTGCAAAAACCAACCAGATACGAAGGATCATTCCTGATTTCGTGGGATGGACGATGAAAGCCGGCTCCGAAGGCCAGCCAGGACCCGTAACCCACAGCGATACCCACACCACCGGCAGTATGCTGATGGGAAGATACCTTACCGAAGCAGATGGCGGACCGGCTACGCTATGGTGGCGTTCGTTCGTATATGACGCACAACAAGACCATGACAGACTGGTCAGGGCATATATGAGCTTCTATGATGGCGATGACGCCGATGTTTACCCCGATCATATTTTAATCCAGAACAAGAATGGCCCGCTGGACTTCCAGGCAAGGGAGATACCCCATCCAATGTTCGGGCGGATGAAAAATACGAACCAGGCTGCTGAATTGCAGATTACTATGGAATATCTGGGATTTGCCAACTATATGACATACCTCGGTCCCTTATGGGAGGAGTTCTTTAAATTTGATACTTACGCTGAAGGCCCCGGTACGCTGGTGGGCAATATCATCGACGGCAGCGCTCAGGGTCAGACCCGCACCGGCATATGCGGTGTAAATAACATGGGTAACTCCGACAACATCACCGGACACGACTTTTTGCAGGCAAATACCTATGCATTCGGGCGTATGGCCTGGGATTGGACCCTTAAATCAGAAGACATCGCTGAAGAATGGGTCAGAATGACATGGACTAATGATGACGATGTCGTAGAGACGATCGTTGATATGATGATGGGTTCCCGCGAGGCTGTCGTTGACGCACAAAACACTCTGGGCTTATTGCATCAGCAGTCGCAGTCTCTGGGAGGAGATCATTTCTCTGATGGATGGTGGGATTACAATGCCGGACAGGATGACTGGTGTCCGGTATACTACAACCAAGCAATGAAAGACAGTATCGGTTTCCGTAGAACGGTAGAAGGGCGCAAAGCCGATTTGCTTCCGGTACCGATCCCCGGCACGGTTGAAGAAAAGCTCTTCCCGCTTGCCAATCAATTGTTTGATCCCAACAAATCCATGTTTGAGGACATCAATACGATACCGGAAGAATTCCTGCTCCAGTTCCATAATGTTCCATGGGATTACGTCATGAAATCAGGCAACACACTTTATGAAGAGATGATTTACAGGCTGCAAAGGGCTGTGCAGTATGCGACATTCCTGAGGGAGACATGGGAATCCCTTCAGGGAAAAATCGATTCCTATCGTTGGGATGCTGTTAATAAAAAACTCATCACCCAGGAGTTCAACATGGCAAGGTGGCGCGATACAGGCGTTGAATACTGGCAAGCAATTACCGGGCGTGATATGCCAACAGGTACCGCACCGCTTTCCATCGAGATTGAAGTTGCCGGTCAGCGCTATGGCGATTTTGATATCAGTCACTCACTTACATCATGGAAAGATGCAAATGGCCAGGCTGCCACAATGAAAATAAATTCAGTCAACGCCCCGGCATCCGGCGCAGGTACACAGAATTATATTATTAATGTTCCCCTTGGCACAGAAGTGCCGACAATCGATAGAGTTATCCCATACAATGAGAATGCTATTGTCGAAATCGTCAAGCAGGCAGAGTTTGTGGGCGACACTGCAATCGTAAAGGTAACATTGGAAGATGTCTACAACACGCATGTATGGGATCATTCCAAACAATGGGGCAAGTGGGTACAGAATTATACGTTTGAATTCCAGTACGCTAATACTTTGAAAGCGATAACTGTAGGCGGGATCCCTATTAAATCGTTTAATCCCGCGAAAACTTCTTATACTGTATATGCCGATCCTTCAAAGGATAATATCGTTGAAGCAATAGCGGCAGATCCTGCCGCCACGGTATCATATAATACTGTTGGTAACACCACGACTATTACTGTACAGAATGCCGGTTCACCCAATGGCGTCTATACTGTAAAGGTGCTTGCCGCAAGCGAAGATTTCATGGATGACTTTGACGGTTCGACTCTGGACTCAAGTTGGTCCTGGATAAATGAAGATCCGGCAAATTGGAAAATAGTCGACGGCGCGATGACGATCACGACCCAGAGAGGGGATTTCAGGAACACAGACTTTTCCGCCAAAAATGTGCTGTTGAGAGATGCCCCTGAGGGGGATTGGACCATCGAAACCAAGATAGACCTATCCAGGACACCGGGCAGAAATCTTGAGAAGGCCGGTATTATCGTCTATTGGAACGACCAGAACTTTTTCACGCTAACCTGGGGCAAACGTGCAGCAACCAGCACCTATAACGCTGGATTGTATGGGCTTGAATTTGCCAGACAAATCGGTACAAACAGAGTTTCTTCCAGCACCCATTCTTTGGCTGATGTAAGCATTAGAGCGGCAGGCCCTGAGCAAAAACTGATTTGGCTGAGGATCGAAAAGAGAGATAATAACTTCATAGCGTTCTTCTCTAATAACGGCAAGGACTGGAAACCATTCAAGCTGGATGCAAGTAATCTGCGTCCAACCCTCAGGACAGGACCCGGTGATGTCCTTGGAGTGCCAAAGGTCGGTCTGATTACTTACCAACACTCGGCAAATTCTAATGCTGATGCTCAATTCCCAGGCGTTTTAAATGTTTCCTATGATTACTTCAAGATCACCCAGAACGGCGAAAAAGTAGAAGAGGAAGTTCGAGTACCTGAAGCTGTCCTTACTGCAGATAGTAGTGTGAAGGCCGGAGCTACATTTACAGTGGGAATCGGGTTGAACAACCTGGAGCAGACGGTTTATGCCCATGATATAACTCTGTCCTATGATTCAAATGTATTTGAATACCTAAGTGCATCAGGTGTAACTGACAACATAAAGATAGTTAAAGAGGACAAAGCTGATGACGGGAAGGTAAGGTTCATTGTAGCCGATATCGGCGGAATATCAGGAGAAAGTACCAATGTTATGAATGTAACATTTAAGGTTAAGGCTGGAGTTCATTCTGCTGCCGGAACTATCGCAATCACTGAAGCAAAACTGGGTGTTGCACCAGAAGGAACAGTGATTGATGCCGGTCTTGACAGTAAGAACATAACAATAGAAAGTACGCAGTCTGATATAGACAAAACAGCTTTGATAGCGGCAATTAATAATGCTCAGAACCTATATGATGCATCAGAAGTCGGTACAGAACCCGGCCATTATCCGCAGGAAGCCAAGGATGCATTATATGAGGCCATCAATGCGGCAAAAGCTGTAAGAGATGATCCAGGTGCAACACAATCCCAGGTAGACAGTGCTGTTATAGCACTCAACAATGCAGTAGATATATTTAAGGCAGCAGTTATAAAATCTCCGGACATCAATAATGACGGAATAATCGACGTAGGTGACCTTGCGGTTGTTGTATACTACTACGGCAAGAATGCCGGGAGCACTGGTTGGGATGAAGCAAAGATTGCGGATATGAACAATGACAAAATAATAGATATTGCAGATCTTGCTTATATCGCATTAAAGATAGAGGATTAAGTATTAAAATTATTGTTATAAATCAAACAAGAATGTTTATCATAATTATTACATGAATTTGAACCACTTTTATGCCCTTTCCCGAGAAATGTAAATCTATCGATGCTCGGGATGGGGCATAAATATTTTTCAAAAAATTTTGTGTTATGGATGAAAGAGATGCGGTATCTAATGCAGATTTTCTGTAAATTCATTTTCGTTGCTGGTTAATCTATGGGGCAAGAGTGCTATACTATTTACTGAATGAAGCAGCTAAATTATACAATGACGGGATATTGCACTATAATCAAAAGATAATACAGGAGGAATCATTATGATAGGAATGCAATATAAGATTACTTTGCCTGACGATTACGATATGGAACGTATTATCACTAGAGTGAAAGATAACGGGTATAAAACCGATGGTTTTGATGGGCTGTTATTTAAGTGTTACTTAATTAAAGAAAAAAAGGCCGGCAATATAGAAAATATGTATGCTCCGCTCTACGTATGGAAAACCAGTGAAGGGATGAACAAGTTCCTGTTTGGAGGATACTATGACAATATCATAAGATCATTCGGCTGGCAGCATGTGAATATCGGGATACCTATGTTCATTGAGCTGTCGGAGAATTTTTCAACATCAAAATATGTGCTGGAAGAAATCAACGAGATCGTACCAGCGATATCGCTTAACGGTTTTACCAATAGCGTGGTTCAGTCAAATGTAAAAGATAGCAGCTTTGTAGGCAGGGTTTGTATTTATAATCCGGATTCGTGGAAATACAGTATGTTTTATTTTTATCAGTGTCGGCCGGTAGACGGGACCGATATATATCGTATTCTTCATATTTCTCAATAAATCAGGCAAGTATGCGCTAAATGCAGCGTTAAGAACAGCTATTTTCTGTTTGACAACATGCTATGCTGAAATAAAAATCAAAAGCAAGCATATATTCATGCTGTCTGATATCTTAGCCTTAAGAAAATTTTCTATTATTAAGGATATATAATCAAATGCATGCATATGGGAACAAATTCAAATATTAATTTTATCTATTCGCCGCATGTATCTTGGGATAATTCTTTAATTCCCCTGCCAGAACAGACATTATTTCATCTATAACTCTTCTGTTACTACTTTTTAATGAAATTCCTGTTTTTGCCGTGGATAAAGCATGGATTTCAGACATACCATCTGCTGTTTCCTGGACGGTTACCGTTATGTTTTCTCCCCACGATAACATACGCATACTTGATTTTAAATGTACTGTTTTTGTTAATTCATTAATACTGTCCAGTTTGATAGATGGTAATTTGTGAATGCATTTTTTAAGAGCATCAAAGGTATCTTCTGCTGAAAAAGGTACCTTTACCGAATTCTTATAATCACCGATTAAACCCATAGTAACCCCCTCAAACAAACATAAATTTATATAATATCCTATTATAAACAAATTTTACCATACAGTAAAGAATAAAATACAATCTACAAAGTGCATTAACAGGAATTTGTGCCGAATTTGATCGCTGGGTAATGCGATCGCGTACATGATGGGGAGATCATAATAGAAATTTGACAAGTTTTGCATCTGTGATAACATAGACAGGAATGCATGAAATTTATAAAAATTATGTAATTATAGGTTTAGTTAATAAAAGAGTGGTATTAACTAAGTGTAAAAAGATGTTTCACCATCAGGTTTTCAGGAAGATTTAGATAAACACCAAGAGCTAATGAAACAGGCATATTAGGTCAAAAACCTAAGAATATTAACGATATTAAAGAAAGGAGACATACTAATGCAAGGAAACCAAAAACTAATTGAAACACTTAATGCTTTGCTTGCAGACGAGCTTGCGGCTATCAATCAGTACATAGTACACGCAGAAATGTGTGAGGACTGGGGATACGGTAAACTACATGAAGGCTTTGAGAAACGGGCACTGGATGAAATGAAGCACGCCGAAAAATTAATCGGGAGGATCCTGTTCCTTGGCGGAAAACCAATTGTAAGTGAACTTAGCAAAATACATATTGGAGATGAAGTTCCAAAACAAATTGAATATGATCGTGCTGCAGAGGAAGGTGCAATCAAAGCATATAATGACGCTATCGCTCTTGCGGGTGAAGTGCGCGACCATGCGACAAGAGATATCCTCATACAAATATTGAATGACGAGGATCGTCATATGGATGAACTTGAGGAGCTCTTGGATCAGATTGATCAGATGACATTGCCCATGTTCCTTACGACTCAGGTTGATTAAAAATTCGTCAGTAAAATGAATAACTCTATGATACCGGCAGATAATCATAAAGGTTGTCTGCCGGTTTTTTAATATGAAGTTTTAAACCAAGGGTTGGAGTATTCAATTGCGAAATCTTTTAAAATTTTTCATTTCAAATGTATTTCTCTAGTAATTAAACTCTGATTTTTAACATAGGGAATGACGGTAAGAAGAAGGATTTATTAAGTTACTTTTCTGCAAACTGTAAATGATACCTACAAACCTACATATCTTGTAGTATAAATTCTCAAATAGATATTACCAGGAGTGATTGAAAATATGAGCATTCAGTATTATACTCTGCCTCAAAACACTTCAGGGGCAGTTAACATACCTATTTTTAATACACCCACACCTCTGGCATTCATTACGGTTACGCCCGGTCCCGGTAATGACATTGTAAGCGTAAGAGCTAATATTGGCTGGCAAGCTTTGACCGGAAGAACAACACAGGTAATATTTAAAATTTGGCGTGGTGTGCCTGGTACAGGTCAAATTGTCTGCAGCGTCCAGGACAGTGCGGAAAGTTCTTTTGACGACCGGTTACTTATACCCTTACAGCCGAGCTTGTAAATCCAGGGACAGAGGCCAGTGTAATAGGTCCGCTCACGTTTATGGTTGTTCCCGAGAATTAAACCAAGGAATTTCTCATAAAAAGAAGAACACTGCTTTGCTAAAGCAAGTATAGATCACCGGCTGGGCATATCGGTTTTCATTTACCGAAATGGTACTATAAGTTATTGTGTATAACTTTTCTTTCATATTCTTATTTAAAAGATGTGCGTATTTCTGTCAATATCTCGGTTTATTCGACAAAATAGTTGACGATGGTTAAAATACAGTCTTATAATCTACTTATATAGTGATTTGGCTCGAAGAAGGCTGTTTCACACGGTAGAAGTTCATGGTTCTAATATTGTATTGCTACTCTGTTTCAACGTAAAGACCCTTGATCTAAGGGCTTTTTATTTAGAGCAAAGTCTATTAGTATGAAATAAAATTTAATATGTTGTAGGAGAAAGGTATTATGGATAAAAACACGTTTGCTCTTTCAAACACCAGGGAAGTAAACAAGCTTGCTTCAACGCTTTTATTAGTCGTATGTTTGGTGGTATATCCTGTTTTGTTTATATTAACCTTTATAGGGTTATTTAAAATCGATTTGGTCCAGTTGACAATTTTCACGATAGTCAGTTTGATTTTAGTTATTTTGAACTTTATACTTACCAGAAAAGGCATAAATCCTATCTTCCTGAAGTACCTCAATATTTTTATAAGCACGATGGTTGTGGGTATGCTGGCGACAAATATCCATATCGGTGTTTATCTTACATATCTATTTGCCAGTATATTAAGCTGTCTTTATTATGACAAAAAACTTACCTTTACCGCTTTCATAATTGGATTGATAAACTTGGCTGTTTCTCAATATTTCAGATTACTGCACACCGAAGATGCGGCCGATTATATCCCTATACTGATGGGCTTTGTAGTTGAGTTCGTTGCTATGTTCTTTTTGTTCAACCTGCTTATTAAACGTTTGGACAGGATGTTTAATTCACTTGCCGATTCTGAGCAGCAAAAGCAGATTATGAACACCCTTGCGTCAGTAACTGAGAAATCAAAGAATTCTTCCGAGGCGCTTTATGATTCAATCAATCAGTTTGCGACTGCAATGGAAGAAACATCAAAGGCTAATACAGAAATAGCCGATAATGCGCTCTCAGCGGTGAATAGCTGCAAAGATAACCTGAAGTATGTACAAGCTTCATCAGATTTTATTATGAGTATTTCACAAGATTTGGAAACAGTTTCGATCAAATCCGCTGAGATGGCTGATGTATTCAATGCCAGCTATCAGGCTACACAACAGAGCAAGGATTATATGGATATTGCGATTCAAGATATGGCTATAGTCGAAAAATCAACGGTTGATACAAGAGAGGTTATTACTTCACTTCTCGAGACGACCCGTTCAATAAACAGCATCTTAGAGATGATAAATACAATATCAGACCAGACGAACCTTCTGGCCTTGAATGCCTCCATTGAATCCGCAAGGGCTGGAGAAGCAGGAAGAGGTTTTGCCGTTGTTGCGGATGAAATAAGAAAACTTGCGGAACAATCAGGAAAGGCTACTACAGATATAAGTAAACTAGTTGCAGAACTGCAAAACAAAACCAACTCGGTATACGAGACAATAGAATCCGAAACAAATACGATAAAAACATCCATTCAGAGAGTAATACAGACTGCAGAGAAATTTGATGAATTGAAAGAACTTCAGGATATTATGAAGTCGAAAGTAAACGATATCGAATCAGCTTCCGTAAATTCCTCATCACATAGCAAGAAGCTTAAAGAGGTTATTTCAAAAATAAGCAGCCTGATTGATAGCTCCCTGAACGAGATTCAGTCCATCGCAAGTGCAACACAGCAACAAGCTGCTGTAATGGAGCAAATAACGTCATCATTTTCTTCTGTAGAAAATATTGCATCCGACTTGAAGAATCTGAATGAAGAATTGGTAAGCTTGAAAATATAGCAGCCAGGATTGGCTTGGAAATTAAAATCTGTTATTATTCAGTTCCCATTTAAAAAACGGTTTCCAGGGTTTCAGTGATTATAACTGAATGCCGGAAACCTTTTAATTGTTTTTATGAGTCATATATGCTTAAAAGCATCGTTATTTACAATTCATATTTTCACAAATGATGCTGCATAAAAGGTTCCGTTTGGTCTGTTTGCATTTATGGATACTGTGACAAGGCATACGTAATTGTTATATTATCAGGTTCGCAAGCAGGTTATGAAATACTATTAGGTAATTAATTAAATAGCGTGGTGAATACACCGCCACTAGTGCGGAAGAGGTCCAGGTATTATATAACTAATGGAATAAAGAAAAAAGTTGAATAAAAAAGGGAGCAGGTGAAAATTTACCGGCTCCTTTGCTTTTAAATGCTGGAAGCCTCACATCCGGATCTTATTTACATCTCTTATTTTTCAATTAGTTCTATAAACCGGATAATAGAATAGCTCATCAATAACATCCATTCAACCCACGATTTATTTGAAACCATCCTTCAACCAGTGAAAAAAGCGTGTCATATTGCTGATCAATTATAAAAAATTTTTGGGAAATATCCAGTTTTTCCACGGTGAGTGTAAAACACTCTTAGGCGAAGGAACAGAAAATCTCATATCGCAAAGCCAATACAAGAAAAAATTGGGAAATATCCAGTTTTTTTTATACTATGATAAAATAACATTATATTAAAAATATTACTACAATATTCCACAGAAAGGAGAATCGTATGAAAAGGAAAAAGTTATTATGTATTCTTTTGTCGCTGCTCATCGCGATCACAAACTTTAGTTTAATGAGCGGCGTGGTCCTGGCTGAGGAAGGAGAAGGCGGCAGCAACCCGGTCATCATAGGTGATCCTTCACTTCTACCGGTAGGACCATCAGGAAAGTCTTTCATGCATAACCCAACTACATACTGTAATCCTATTTCACTTACTAATGGCTCGAACAGAATTATAACAGCAGGCGAGCCGGTTATCACAATGTTTAATGATGACTACTATCTGTTTACACGTGGGCAACGTGGCTATTGGTGGTCACATGACTTCAAAGACTGGACATGGGTCAGTGCGCCGAATTACGTGGGCGGAATACCAGGCGTTGTAAATATTGACGGTAAAATGTATGGCTATGCCGGAAATACAATTAACAGAGTGGTAGCTACTGACGATCCGAAAACGGGTGTATGGTATGATGCCGGTACATTCTCCAGCAGCAATTATGGCGATGCTGCTATGCTTTACGATGAAGAAACTGGCCGTCTGTTTATGTATTACGGATGGTCGCAGATTTTAGGTATTCGCGTCGTTGAAGTTGATAAAACAACCTTCAAGGAAATAGGTGAACCCGTTGTAGCTCTTTGGGGCGATCCCCATAACCATGGCTGGGAAACCAGATATTCAGACGACCTTATCTTCCCGTTTTTCAGCCACAGGGAATACCGTCCCGAAGAATATGGATGGACTGAAGGTGGACATCCGCTCAAGTACAATGGCAAATACTATCTGATGTATGCATCTATCGGTCTCGAATTTTACTCTTATGCCCATGGCGTATACGTAGCAGACGATCCGATGGGTCCATATGTATATAGTGAGCATAACCCGCTTACTATGAAGACGACAGGCGTAGCGCCGGGAGCCGGCCACGGCAGTATATTCGTTGACAGAGATAATAATGTTTGGACCGTCTGTATGACAGGTTACACCCTGAATGGCGGAAATGGTAATACGCTTATACAACTCTTCCCCTCTGGTGTTGACGAAGATGGCGTAATGCACGGAAATACCGCATATGGCGATTATCCGCAATATATTCCTGGTATCAAGGATGATCCGGTCAATGATAATTATACTGGATGGGTACTTTTATCCTTG
>Ga0134103_1002460_pt1 | contig 14280 bp, 16 predicted proteins | sample 14_taG_2_FD_94445 | JGI IMG/M metagenome (GOLD analysis project Ga0134103, IMG submission 94445) | Switchgrass degrading microbial communities from high solid loading bioreactors in New Hampshire, USA - 14_58_20_212_A1 metaG | ecosystem: Engineered > Bioreactor > Semi-continuous > Anaerobic >...
AAAGAATACCGAATCGGAAGGGATACAAACCAGCGATTTATCTCTTGGTACGATCCTGATACAGGACTATCGTGAGTTGGCGAGAAGTAAATTGGTTGCAAGAGAAGTAATTGAGGAAATGGGTCTTCAAAATATGAATCCTGCTTCTTTGGCAGGAAGAATCGGAGTTTCTCAAAGAGGTGAATCCAGGGTTATTCAAATATCAGTTAATGATACTAATCCGCAGATGGCAATGGAATTAACCAATAAAGTGGCAGAAGTACTTAAGAAGAAAATTACCGAAATAATGCAGATTGAAAACGTACAGATAATTGATAAAGCTGAGCTGCAGCCATATCCTATATCCCCCAATAAAAGGCTGAATTACATGATTGGAGTTATATTAGGCCTTATAGCCGGGATGGGAATAATACTTTTGATCATATATTTAGATAATACTGTCAAAACTCCGGAGGACGTAAAAAAGCACCTGGGGTTACCGGTTATCGGTACTATACCGTCATTCAAAGTTTATAAGAATGGTGTTTGATTATGTTGGAAAAAAGCATGATTATTACTCAAAATAACCCCAAATCTCCCATTTCCGAGGCATATAGGGTATTAAGAACCAATATACAATTTTCGGGTGTGGACAAGCCTCTAAAAACCATATTGGTTACGAGTGCCGGCCCTATGGAAGGGAAAACCACCACGATAGCTAATCTGGCCGTTATATTTGCGCAATGCGGAAGCAAGGTGCTTTTAATCGATACTGATCTTAGAAGGCCAATGTTGCATAAAGTATTTATGCTGTTGAATGATAGAGGTCTTACGAATTTACTGACTTCGCAAAAGGATACGGTGTCTTTTATCCAGCATGATGTTGTAAAGAATTTAGATGTTTTAACCAGTGGAGTAATTCCTCCAAATCCATCCGAGTTATTAAGCTCCAATGCCATGAAGAATTTCATTGAAAAGGTAAAAGCCAGTTATGACATCATTTTGATGGATTCACCCCCTGTAGTAAGCGTTACTGATGCATCTATAATTTCTACATATGCTGATGCCACTATTTTGGTGGTAAAGTCGGGCAAAACCGAGATTGAAACAGTAAAAAGAGCAAAGGAATTACTGGAAAAAATAAATGCAAATATTATTGGAGTTGTTCTTAACAATATAAGTAAAAAGCAACTCGATTATAGTTATTATTATTACTATAGTGAAGAAGGGGATAAGAAAAGAAAAAATAAACATAAATGAAAGGGGATATCTATGAAAATAAAAGAGGGTTTTTTATTAAGAGAAATTGCTGATTGTTACATAGTTGTACCCGTAGGATCAAGAGTCATTGATTTTAAAGGATTAATGATTCTCAATCACTCGGGTCATTTTATTTGGAATCAACTGATTGAGGAAAATACATATGAAAAGCTTTTAGATTCCATACTCCAGGAGTATGAAGTCGATGAAGAAACTGCAAAGAAAGATTTGGATGAATTTCTGGATAAGGCACGGGAAAGTGGAGTGTTGGAAGAATGAAAGCAAGTACTATAAGTAAAAATCAAATTGCTAAGGAATGGAACAGCAACGAGATTACCCTTGCAGCCCGTGCCGCTCAAAGGCATGTTCCTTTGGGAGGGACTTTTGAGCTGACCCCAAGATGCAATCTGAATTGCAAGATGTGCTATGTAAGACTAGATCCTTTAACAATGAAGGAAATAGGCAGGGAAAAAAACGCAAAAGAGTGGATCGCTCTTGCCAGGGAAGCGGCAGAAGCGGGAACTTTGAATCTGCTGATAACCGGCGGAGAACCGCTTTTGAGGGAAGATTTTGCAGAAATCTATACAGCAATATGTCAAATGGGTTTTATTATAACGCTGAATACTAATGCTACGCTTATGAACTCAGAATATGCGGAGCTGTTTAAGAAATATCCTCCTACTGCTGTCAATGTTACTCTGTACGGTGCATCCGCTGAGACTTATGAGAAGGTTTGTGGATCAGCCGCAGCATTTTATAAGACCATTGAAGGGTTGGAAATGCTTTCATCAGTTCCAACTGAATTAGAGGTTCGGACTACTTTTATAAAGGACAACATGCATGAATTGGATAAAGTACGGGAAATAGCCAACAAATATACAAAACGTTTTGCAATCAATGCCTTTGTTAACAAACCAATAAGGGGTGCCACCTCTAAGGCCGAAAATGTCCGGTTATCTCCCCGTGAAATATTTGATTTATATCAATATAATGCTGAATATTATAATACGCTTAATGATTCTGACGAGATTGCTCTTGAAAAAAATATGGATACAGATAACCATATAGGAGTCAAGGAAAATGGATTTGATTTGCCGCCAAAGATTATTACCTGTCTTGGAGCCAAGTCAATGTATTGGATAACCTGGGATGGTAAGATGCTGCCGTGTGGATCATTTTCAAGCCCTTACACACTACCGTTCGAGGAAGGCTTTAAAAAAGCGTGGGACAGGCTTCCCGGCCTTTTCGAAGATATTGAGCTCCCGGAGAAATGTAAGAATTGTGAATTTTCTGCCGAAAAATGTCCTAATTGTCCAGCAATTCTTCAATCTGAAACGGGTAGTTTTGAAAATGTTTCAGAGTATATTTGTGCTATTGCTCAGGAAAGGGGCAGAAGGAAAAAATAAGTGGACAAGGTAAACAATTTATGTTACTCTAAATGTATAAATTTAGGAAAAATTAATCAAAAAAAGAAAAATATGTATATTGATTGAAAGAAGGTGTATTCATGAAAAAGGATTATTCAAAGCCTGTTTTAGACACCAAAGCTTACGCTCAATTCGAAAATGTTTTTACAAAATGCACCAGAGAACCTAAAACTTCAGGTTGTAGCGAAATTCCGGGCTGGCCTCCCTCTGAATCTGAATTTACTGCGTTTAAATCCAATAGAAGCACTTGATCTCATTTATACATATATACATAGACAGAATATAAGGCACATTATAGTGTGCCTTTTTTTTGGAGTGATGATCACTTGCCAAATTATTTCATAGCGGGGTTGGTTCTTAGAATTGATTTACCTTTTTGGGCAGCACACGAAAATTTAAGGGCTTTCGAGATTGATTCAATGAGTTATGACTTTCGTTGCGCTATTCGCTTTGAAGATTTCCCGAAAGAAAGTTTTATAGCGAAGAATCCCCAAATGTTAGTAGAACTATCCACCACTTCCATATATAGTTATAATGGTTCCATAGTACAAATTTATAATAATAAGTATGATATACCTTCATGTCTTGTAGCAACGAATAATTATACTGAATGGGAATTATACTTATCTCCTGATTTTTTTCAACCTAAAGATGAAGATTTGATAATGGCTATAAAAGATGGGATATTGGCAGGGACGTAATAATTATTGTTTTATCCCAGAAAAAAGGTTTGCTTTTACACTCATGTTCAATTCTATGGGAGGAACAAGTAATTGCGTTTTCTGGGAAATCGGGTGTGGGTAAATCCACTCATGCAAAACTGTGGCAGAAAAGTTACGGTGTAAGCATATTAGATGGCGATGTTACAGCTTGCAGGATTTTAGAAGATGGCCCAATAGCTTATGGTTTGCCCTGGTGCGGAACGTCAGGGCAATTTATAAATAAATGCGGTACTTTAAGAGCAGTGGTTTTTCTTCAGCAGGCAAAGTATAACAGGATCAGAAAACTGGATTTCATGGAAGCATATATGTATTTGACGGGAAGGTGTTTCCTGCTGCCATGGAATGATGATCTTACAAATAGTTTTCTGGAAATCATAGAAGAACTGACGAAAAGTACAGAGTTTTACTTGCTTGAGTGCCGGCCTGATTATGAAGCTGTGGAGATGGTTAAAAAATGCCTGAACCTAAGCTGAAAGACGTTTTCATATCAGCAACTGATTGGACAGCTGTTATATTACCCATCCTCTCCAAAGGTTATAGATTAAGAATACCCTTAAAGGGCATGAGCATGTATCCGTTGATTGTGGGAGACAGAGATGAAGCTGTAATTTCTTCAATTGGCGGAAAAAAACCCGTGCGTGGCGATATAGTCTTGTATGTTAGTGAAGATGGAATACACGCCCTTCATCGTATTCATCATGTTAGAGGAAGAGATTATTATATGTTGGGTGATTCACAGACATGGATTGAAGGCCCCATAAAAGAGGATGCTATTCTTGCTGTCGCAACTGAAATAATCCGAAAGGGAAAAAGGATTTCATGTAATAACGCAGCTTACAGGCTTTTTGCAGAGTTGTGGCTTTTAGTAAGACCAATTAGGCCGGGTGTCCTGTACATTTACCGTAAATTTCGTTCCTTTATCGGGCGATATTTCCGATAATGGAATGAAAGAGGAGGCTTTTTTGTGTACATAGATATTCATAGTCATATAATTCCGGCGATTGATGACGGGGCCAAAGATGAAGAAATGGCTTTGAAAATGCTTCAAATAGCTTATGATTGCGGTACACGTCATATAATAGCCACACCTCATTATGTATTAGGAAATAGGTTTGATTTTGCTGATATTAAAGAAAAATGTGCGCACTTTAATAAGCTGGCGACAGATACCGGGCTTAATATAACCGTACATCCCGGTTGTGAGGTGTTTATAACCCTTGAGCTTGCAGAAATGTATGATCAAGGGGTGATAGGGACTCTTGCGGAATCCTGTTGCATGCTGGTTGAGTTTCCAGTGATGAGTATACCTCCATATATAGATAATGTATTGTATAATCTCCAGCTTAAAGGAATCACCCCTATTATTGCACATCCTGAATGTAATATTGAGATTCAGGAAAACCCTGAACTTATGGAATCCTATATAGAAAGAGGTATTCTTTCACAGGTCAATTCAGGGAGTATTACTGGTATTTTTGGCATGAAAGCAAGGAGAACGGTGATGCGGCTTATTAAGGAAGGGTGGGTGCATTTTGTAGCTTCAGATGCGCACTCGGACACAAGCCGCAATCCTGATTTGAAAAATGCTGCTGCAATAATCGAAAAAAAATTCGGGCTAAAAATGCGGGAAAACCTGTTTGCATTAAATGCTCAGAAATACTTGAAAGTAACCCCCGAATGACAATAGATTTGATTTGTAAATATTTTCCGACTGTTGCTGAGAGTAAATAGCTTTGGCAACAGTCTTTTTATGCCTGAAAAGGCACTTGCCAATAAATACTTACAAAAGTTTTCTCCGGTCGCTACTGAAAGTTCTTCATTATAGTATTCTGAATATTTGATTATGGAAGTAAATGTTATATAATTGAATTACTAACAATTATTGTTGATTGTTCTGACAGTTAAGCTCGCTGGTATTTCGCATATTTAGTGCAACCTGAGCCTTATCAGGATGGTTGAGTAAATAATTATAAGAAGGGTAGCAGCGATGTTCTGTCTGGAAATTGCAATTCGTAATTTATGGCGCAGAAGGTACAAAAGCGCGCTGATGGCTCTGGTATGCGCAGTGGCTGCCGTATTTGTACTTATCTATCTTAACAGCATCAAATCCAACCAGGAACAACTGTTAATGTTTTCCCGCGAACTTCCGGTAAAAGCCCGTATTATGAATGGCAAAGGTTCAAAAGAAAGTGGCCTGTTCATACCCAAGGATATGATCGACAAGATTGAAAGCACCGGATACGTTAAAGATGTGCTTTATACGACCCGGATGGCAGCGGTGTTGTCAACCGGCGATTTGAGCGATAAGAAGGATATAGCAATGATCCTGTGTGCAAACCATGAAAAGGCCATACCTGATTATGAGGACAGGAATATTGTCCTGAAAGAGGGTTTTGATATAAGTTTTCTGCAGGGTAATGATCCTGTCTGCCTTGCAGGAGAGACATTTTTAGTGCGAAATAACCTCTCCGTTGGCGACACGATCGATATCAAGCTGTATAAGCGCAAATACGACCCATATGCATATACGTATGACTATGAATGGCTGGCTGATTGCAGCCTCCGGATAATTGGAAGCATTTCTATGTCCGGCAGCGATAATGAATTTACCTTCATAGACATCTTATGTCCTCTTGGATGGGCTGAGGAGAAACATGCCATGGCAGGTAGCGATTTTCATTTGGATTCTGCATCTTTTACGGTGAATGACCCGCTTAAACTAAACGATTTTAAAGCCGAGATGAAAAAATACCTGCAAAGTGTAGACCCTGCGGGCAGCGATTCGAGTATGGGAGATTCTCTTATCGTATACGATGAGGTTTTTATTCTATCAGCCGGCAGAGTGAAAGATACTTTAAAAATATTGCATACTTTTGCCCCTATAATGTTTGTGATCATCGCGTTGGTGGGATATACCGCAGCATACCTTCTTATCCAGGACAGGCGGTTGGACATCGCGATTATGAGATCATTGGGAACCGGTCCTTTAGCTTGCATGGTCTCCATGATAATTGAATATTCCATCCTGGGCCTTATTGGATGCCTGATTGGAAACGCGTTTGCAGCCCCATGGACCGGGCTTGGCGTAAATACACTCTTATATTCCATGTTGTTTTTTGCCAGCTTGATGATTGGTATATCGTCGGCTACCTTAAGATTAAGCCGCTTCAATACCATGACCGGGCTTATTAAGAATGAATCGTGAGGTAGTATTATGGAAGCAGTTCTTTCAGCCAATCATGTCAGCTATTCCTATGTGAGCAGATATCAGAAGGTTGACGCCTTGAAAGATGTGACCTGTTCCTTTGAAAAGGGAAAATTCTACGCTATTATGGGGCGCTCCGGAAGCGGAAAGAGTACCTTCCTATCCTTACTAGCCGGCCTGGATACACCGACATCCGGTGAGATCCTGTTCGAAGGAAAAACGCTGGCTGAAATGGACCGGAATCATTACAGGAAATATAATGTATCGGTTATCTACCAATCATTTAACCTGTTTCCGCTCCTTACGGTATTAGAAAACGTCATGTATCCTATGGAACTTCAGGGGGCAAAAAGGCGAGATGCCCGCAAAAAAGCAATAGAGTTGCTGGCCAAGGTAGGGCTTGACGAAACAAAGCATGACAAGTTTCCGCAAATGTTAAGTGGCGGAGAACAGCAACGCGTAGCCATCGCGCGTGCCCTGGCCACTGGTGGCAAAATTCTGCTGGCTGATGAACCTACCGGAAACCTGGATACAGCCAATGAAAAAAATGTTGTAAACCTGCTCAAGACCCTTGCCCATGAACACGGCTATACAGTGGTGGTGGTTACCCATAACCATGATGTAGCAGCACAGGCCGACAGGACTTATATCATGAACGATGGTATCCTTGAATGTGATTGTCCATAAAGGAGGAAAACGGTAGTGGTCGTTTCAAATAGCATAAGACAACTTATGCGCACACCGATAAAAACTTTCTTCTTCTTTGTACTGCTCGCGTCGGCTGTCGCATTTTTTCTGCTGGGTTATAACCTATGGTTCATAGCCAGTAATAATATCAATCTGATAGAAAACAGTTTCACAACGATAGGTACGGTTGAACAAAAACCCATATCGGTGGGTGATGGACCGGCAGAGTTTAAAGAAACCAAGTATGGATCTATAGGTATCGGGAACACCATAAAGTACGGTGAACTAGTCCCGGCATCGGTGCTGGATTTCGAGGGAGCAGACTATATTGTCAAGCCTGAGCAGAGACCTTTATATATCGCAAGCCATCCCGATTATATCATCAGCACTGACCCCGAAGACGAAAAACTGTTTGATCAAGCAAACCAGATAGTTGAGTTTGAGCCATTGGAAGACGGTATAACCACCAATCCCATACTGGTAAAAGTCAGAAAAGTGCTGTACGGCAAGCTGGAAGATGATGATGGCGAGATAGTTCTGGATCATTTTATCTATGACACGCCCTGGCAATTATATAAAGGAAAGACCTATATCGCTTGCCTGATGCCGGGACCTGAAGTCGAGGGTCATGATGAATTCAGCTATATTCCTAACATTGTTATCCAATCGCACCAGTACACAAAAAACGGTGATCGTATTCCCGATTCCCTCCCGGTATCCGAACCCTGGGATGAAATAACCGATGATTTTTACAATACCCCCAGGGGGAAAAGGTGGCTTGCCGTAATTGAAGGGTTGGACAGGATAAAACACGCCATACCGGTTATTCCGGTTAACGGCACAAAGCTCCTGTTGGCTTTCCATAGCGGAGACGCAAGTATAGTTGATGGGCGTGACATCAGCGTCGATGAATATGCAAGTGGTGAAAAGGTATGCCTGGTAGACAGGACCTTTGCGGCCAACAACCACCTGAAGGTGGGAGACGGGTTACGTTTACCCTTGTATTATGCTAATTACACAATTTCATCGGGTCGGGCTTTTTTCAATCCGATTCCTTATAGTAATATGATTTCCGAGCTGGTGAATGCAAATGGTGAAGGCTATTCTACGTTTGAAGACAGCGTATATCGTATCGTGGGAATCTTTGACGCTCCGAAACCTTACTCTTCATCAGATTATCAAATGGGATACAATACCGTGATAATTCCTTGGAAATCTGTGAAGAACAGCGATGAAAACAACATCATCGGCATGGGACCCATGAAGGGATACAACACCTCTTTCCAGATTCCCAACGGTTCTATTCCGCAATTTCTGTCCAAATGGGAGTCCCTTGGTATCTCTGATTTAAAAATTGTATTTTACGACAATGGATATTCGAGAATAAAGTCGGGACTGGAAGCCATGAAGAAGACGGCTGTCATCCTGTTTGCCATAGGATTAGCCGCTACGCTCATTGTTATCGTTCTTTTCTGCCAGCTTTTTATCAGCAAGCAAAAAAAACGGACCGCAATTGAAAGATCTCTGGGCATGAACAAAAAGCTGTGTACGCTATCACTTCTGGCAGGCCTCATGCTTGTGGTCATCGCTGCATATGCTTTCGGCAGCCTTACAGGTTATGAACTGACCGATTACATGATAATGCAAAGATCCCTGGACAGTCATGAATCCTTCGATTTGTCGTTCAGCAACTGGAGAGCCACGGCTGACACAAATGTGAATATGTCGGTCTCGATGGAAGGTATCTGGAGGGGCGCGCTTGTTTCGGCCTGCATCATACCCGTAACCTTGATTTATGCACTTATCAGTATTGCCTTAAATCTCAGGCATGAGCCTATGCAACTGCTCGGTGAAAAAAACGGGTAATGGTGTTGATAAGTAAAGGGTATTGAATAAAGTAAAAAACCCTGATTATCATCAGGGTTTTTTGTTGCTTTCAGTATTGATATGATTGTTACTAACCTTTGATTTACTTTTTCCTGTCAATAGCAGTGCGCCCGACAATACACATATTCCGCCTGCAATATAGAAAACTTCTGCCGGGATGCCGCCGGTCTGGGGTAATTTCCCGTAATATTCCTCATCGGCATCAGGAGGCGATTGTGGTATTTGAGGTTCATCAAACTCCTCGTATTGTCTGTTAGTTACTGTCTCCGGGCTTAAAGGAGCCAATGGGTCATCTATATTATCAGTGGTTGCGAGAACTATTGTCGTAAACAAGAGTGAATACAATAAAACCAAGGACAGGAACGATATTCTTTTCATTTTCTCCCTCCTCAACATACCTTATATAACCTGTATATCCTAATTATATATTGATTTACATATATTTTCAACGAAGGAATCTGTAAAACATTTAACTTCTGTTCTGCAGATTTGTGGTCAATAACACGGCTGCTTCCTCTTTATAATCTTTCAAATTTGTTTTGACAGGCGGTTCTAAGTCAATACATTTTTTTAATAGTTCATTTGCTGTCTCATGGTCATTTTTTTCACTGTAATACGTTGCAGCCTTTATGTAGCTTCTTGCCAATAACCTGTAGTTCAAATCGTAATAAGGCTGGTATGATACGGTCTTCTCGGCATATTCCAATGCCTTGAGGGGTATATCAAGTTCATTGTATAAATCTATTAGCAATCTGTTGCTTTCAGGTAGATACGGATTTTGAGAAATACTTCTTTCAGCCATGCTTACGGCCGCTTCATACCAGGCCTTTTTATTTTCCTTTCTGTTGCTGCTGTCGCCAAGGTTACGGTACAGTTTACTAAGCTCATATGAATGCATGTAGTTATATGGGTCCAGGCGAAGCGCCTCTTCATAATAAGGTAAGGCTTTTGAGTATTCATTCTTTACAGTAAGGTCCAACCCCATTTTTGCGTTAAAGGCTGCCAGTGCAAAAATTGTGTTGACCAGTATCAGAAAAGCGGAGGTTACTGAAAAAATAGGAGCTGCGATGCTTCTCTTTAGTTTTATCCTGTGCTTTGTGCCGGGGATTGCCAATACTATCATGGCCCAAAACAAAAGAGCTATTGATACGAAGGATAAGTCAAAATCAAAGGTTGCGTGGACAATGAGGGCAATAAATCCCGGAAAAAGACCGGCAAAAATGATTCTTTTCTGCAAGTTTTCCGCTTTATATATTCCCCGGATGATATAGCTAATTGTCAGAATGATTATGGAACAAAAGGCAAGGAATCCTAAAATGCCTGCGTCAACAAATACCTCCAGATAATGATTATGTACTGCCCTGCTGACATAATAGGTATCCTGAACGCCGTAATTCAAAACTTCCCATCCACCTGCTCCAATGCCAAAAAGCAAATTCCTAGATATCAGTTTAAGAGCGTCTTTGAAGAATTCCACACGTATATATATGCTTCTTGAGGACATGTTTAGCTTTGCAAACCGCTCTAAAATATTGTCGGGAATTAAGGCAATTATTTTGTCCCGATAAAAAATTCCGGAAGCGATTATAAGGCAAATGGCCGTCAATTCAATTATCCTGCTTAATGTTTCAGGAACGCGAAGTTTTTTCTTTATTCCTGCAACACAAAAAATCATACCTTCAAAAATTATTGCTAAAAGGATTCCGGCAATGAAAGATATTATTAAAAGCCTCATAAATGTTTTCGCATCCTGAGATGCTGTCTGATTTGAGATTTCCGTCATAAGCATGAATGCCGGAACAGCTGAGCATAGAAATGAACCACAGGTCTTTAACCGATACCCTTTGGCCTGAATCAAAAAAAGCAGTAAAACCGCCGAAAAACCGACTATATAGCCACCCCGCGATCTGGTAAGGAGCATGGCAAGCAGCATGATGGTATTCATGCCTGATAAAAGTATTCTGTAAATGGGTTTGTCGGCAATATACATCAGTGTTAGGGAAAAAATAACGGCCATTATATAGTAGACAGCAGCAGTGTTTGCGTACTGAAATGTTCCTCCTATGCGCCTGTCATTTAAAGTATCGTTCAAAATCCTGAAGGTTCCGGTAATAGCCATAAGGCCTATTAAAGCGTTAACAATAGCGCTTATGACCATAGGGGCCATTAAAGCGACACATAATTCTCTTTTCCTGTCCTGGTAATAATCATACAAAACGATTGCGAAAAGGAGATAACCTGTAACCTGAACAAGAACTTCAAGATTATCTCGTGGATTAACAGAGTTAATAAATGCCAGCCCGTAAGCTAAAATCAGCATCGTTCCAAAAATCAGGAGCCATTTGTTGTAGAATATATCCTCTTTGTTGGTAAGTTTGGTCATAAAATAGATAAAAGACAGGATAGCCAATACTGCTAAAAATGCTGTGGCTTCCAGGCTAAAAAAAAGTCCCCTGAATAGCGGAGAAATTGCTGTAAAAAGCATCATAAGGGTAACGATTGCTTTTATCATATCCCACCTGTTATTGGGAGAAAAATCTCTCATACGTTTTTTTATTAATAGAATAGTATCATATTATGCGCAAATATGTCAAATGGTGGAATTATGTATTATTTAATGAAATTCAGAAGTATGGCTGCTATATCCCTTGGATGTTTAAAAAGTTATGTGGTATAATTATAACCTTAATAATACCGTAAAGAGATTTCGAGCTTACCCGCCGAACGGGAATTTGCAACGCAAAAAAGCCCGTTAATACTAAGGGCTTTTGTGAGAATTAAAATATATGGAAAATGGCATGGAAGGATCAATCAACGATAATACTCTTGATCTCATTTATGAAATTTTCAGGGTTGTCGCTGTGAACCTGAACCTTGATTGGCTTTGAAAGATCAAGACTGAAAATACCCATAATGGATTTTGCGTCAACAATATACCGTCCGGATGAAAGGTCTACGTCGAAATCATATTTATTGACGATGTTAACGAAATCTTTTACATCGTTTATGGATTTTAGCAGGATATTGAATGTCTTCATATGTTTATTGCACCGTCCTTAAATGATTTTTTATATAATAATATTTGTTATAAATTATACCATAAATCGATTAAACAATAACAAATACAGTATTGCTAAAAATAATATAGCTAATATAACAGACTTTAGAAAGGGTTACAAATGGAACTTGGAAAAAAAGCCGCATTTATTACTTTGGGATGTAAAGTAAATATAGCCGAGACCGAAGGAATGAAACTTCTTTTTAAAAAAGCCGGCTATGAAATAGTTGAAGCCAATGAGCGTGCTGATGTTTATGTTATAAACACATGTACCGTAACGGGCATGGGAGACAAAAAATCCAGACAAATGATAAGAAGGGCCCATTCCCTGAACCCGGACGCCATTATAGCGGTGGTAGGATGCTTCGCTCAGGTCGCTCCCGAAGAAATATCCAAAATCGAGGGAGTTAACCTGGTTTTGGGGAATAATATGAAGCATCGGATAGTAGAGTTGGTGGAAAATACGCAGAAAAATGATATAAAGCAGTATGTGAAAGAGAGAAAAAGCCTTCTTGAATATGAAGAACTGCCGGTTGAGACCTATGTCGGCCATACCAGAGCCTTTTTAAAAGTGCAGGACGGCTGTGACCAGTTCTGCTCTTATTGCATAATACCCTATGCCAGAGGTCCTGTAAGAAGCAGAGACATGAACGATGTGCTCAAAGAGGCAAAAAGTTTTGCATCCAACGGTTTTAAGGAAATAGTGCTGACGGGGATCCACCTAACTTCTTATAACGACATAAAGAATAATGTGAGCCTGTCCGGGCTTATAAAAGCGATACACGATATCGAGGGGATCGAAAGGATACGTTTGGGTTCACTGGAACCGATGCACCTTACCCATGAATTTATAGAGGAGATCAAGGATTTACCCAAACTGTGCCCTCATTTTCATATTTCATTGCAAAGCGGCTGCAGAGGGACTCTTAAGAGAATGAACCGGAAATATACACCGGAGGATTATCGGGAAATAGTTGAACTAATTCGGGAAAAAATACCCGATGTAACCTTTACTACTGATGTGATGACAGGATTTCCCGGTGAAACCGATGAGGAATTTGCCCAATCCTATGAGTTTTGCAAGGAAATAGGCTTTTTATGGATCCATGTGTTCAAATATTCACCCCGCAAAGGTACTGCGGCAGCAAATTTTCCTGACCAGGTCCCGCCCGCAATAAAGGAAAAGCGAAGCAAACAATTGATTGAATTGGCTCATAAAATGAGAAATGAAGTGTTTGAAAAGTATATAGGAAGAGAGGCGCATATCATCCTGGAGCAGGAAATAGAAGGAAGCCCTGGTGACATGGAGGGTTTGACATCAAACTATATTCCTGTTGCTGTAAAAGTGGGAAATATTGATCCCGGGGAAATAATCCGTGTACGCCTTGATTCAATTGAGGGTGAACGCATGAGAGGAACTATATCTAATGTTACGGTTTGATTATATAACTTGATTTAGAGGGTCGTATGTATTAATATATGAATATACCTAAAGTTCGAATCATTTCGAATAGGAAGCGGGTGCATTATGTATTCGGGTACGATGAAATTTGATTTTAATAAAGATAAATCGGATCAGGCCCGTGAGATTATGTTAACGGTTTACGAGGCTTTACAGGAGAAAGGGTATAATCCCATAAGTCAGATTGTGGGGTATATTTTGTCGGGCGATCCTACATATATAACCAGCCATAAGAATGCCAGGATCCTGATTAGAAAAATAGAGAGAGATGAATTGCTGGAAGAGATCGTAAGATTCTATCTGAAAAGTGAATAGACCATAAATCAAGCGCCCCAAGGGCGCTTTTTAAATCCTCTTTGTCATTCTGAACGGAGCTAAAGCGAAGTGGAGAATCTTCCAACTGGCTTGAAAGATTGTTTATTATACTGAGGATTACACAACTGCTCAAGTTTGCTAAACTGCCAAATATTTTAAGTAACATAAGAATCAGAGGACGAAATATGGAATACAGAGAACTGGGGCATACCGGTATCATAGTTTCAAGACTTTGCTTCGGAGGACTGGTAATTGGCCCTTTACAAAAAAATATGAGC
>Ga0134103_1002468_pt1 | contig 14259 bp, 11 predicted proteins | sample 14_taG_2_FD_94445 | JGI IMG/M metagenome (GOLD analysis project Ga0134103, IMG submission 94445) | Switchgrass degrading microbial communities from high solid loading bioreactors in New Hampshire, USA - 14_58_20_212_A1 metaG | ecosystem: Engineered > Bioreactor > Semi-continuous > Anaerobic >...
AAGGACGCGCTGCGCGACTATTGGGGCGGCCCCAAGCTGACGGACAGCGAACTGCTTAAGCTAAACGTCGTCTGGCGCGAGATGGCCGAGGGCAAAGAGAGCAGCCCGGTCCGCGCGCTGCGAGCGGTGCTGGCCCGCGCCATCGAGAACCTGAAGCCGGAAGGCCAGCGCAGCCTGACGACGACCGAATGGGTGCTGTACAACATCCTGGAGATGCGCTTCTTGCAGGGGCGGAAGGTCCGCGACGTGGCGTTGCGCCTTGCGATGAGCGAGTCCGACCTGTATCGCAAGCAGCGGATCGCGATCGAAGAGGTCGCGCGCCAGATCGCCGAAATGGAGCGCGACTTGCTGGCAGAGCGCGCCAACGGAGCATCTGCGCTGCCGCCGGACGAGCGCCGTCCGGCTGATTCCGCTTCGCGTACGCAGGCGGGACAGGCGTCGACGTCTTCCTCGCGGTGAGTCGTTTGACAACATTTTTCCCCGTTCCTATAATGACGAGGAATGGTTACTGTGATCACACCGTTTCGGTGACGCGCAAACAGTCCGGCTTTACAGACGACTCGGTTGAGGAAGGTTAATTAGACGATGGCTTCAGAGTTTCAGAATACAGGTTCCTCACCCCCTCTTCCGCCCGACGAAGCATATTGGGAAGCACTGTTGCAGGAAGGAGATGGGGTCGCCGTAGGGGGGTCACCACGGCAGCGCGATCTCGATTGGGAAGATTTCGACATTCATGAAGCGACACATAGTTTAACTGATGGCTCGCCACCAGCCGGTTCCCAGCCGGACTGGGACGCGATCCAACAAGTCTACGACCGCGACGAGACAATTGACCTGCGGGTTTCCGGGTTCAACCGTGGTGGGTTGCTGGTGGAGTGGAACAGCCTGCGCGGGTTCATCCCGGCCAGCCAACTGCTCGACTTTCCGGCTACGGCCGACAACCGCGCCCGCCGGGAAGCGCTGGCGCGGCGTGTGGGGCAGACGCTCCGGTTGCGGGTGATCGAACTCGACCCCGCTGAGAACCGCCTGATCCTCTCCGAGCGCGCGGCGCAGGTCGAGCCGGGGACGCGGGCGTCGGTGCTCACGTCGATCCGCCCGGGGGATATCTGTACCGGCCAGGTCACCAACCTGTGCGATTTCGGCGTGTTTGTTGACCTCGGCGGGCTGGAAGGGCTGATCCACATCAGCGAGCTAAGCTGGGGGCGTGTCAGCCACCCGCGTGACGTGCTCAAGCGCGGCGAGACGGTCACGGTCTACGTGATGCATGTTGATCAGGAACAGGGGCGCATTGCGCTGAGCCTGAAGCGGATGCGGCCCGATCCCTGGAAGACGGTCGAGGAGCGCTATCAGGTCGGGCAGATCGTTGAGGGCGTGATCACCAACGTGGTCGATTTTGGCGCGTTCGCGTGCATCGAGGAAGGGCTGGAAGGTCTGATCCACGTTTCGGAGTTGGCCGAGGGGCACTTCCTGCATCCACGAAACGTCGTCCGCGAGGGCGATACCGTTCGCGCGCGCATCCTGAACATTGACGGCAGCGCGCGCCGCCTGGGCCTCAGCCTGCGTCGCTAAAGCCGGTCGAAACTCCCCATGACGAGACGAAAATCCCGCCGAACAGCGGGATTTTGTGTTATCAGATGACGGTGCGCTTCCAGGTTATCGCTCGCCGTTGATCTCAGTCGGCTGCGGCGGGATCGGCTGCGGGCGGGTCATGCGCTCCGGCCGCAGGATGTCGTCCAGCGCTTCTTTGCTGAGCAGGCCGCGCTCCAGCACCAGCTCGTACACGCCCCGCCCTGTGGCGAGCGCTTCTTTGGCGATCGATGCGGCGCTGTCGTACCCGATGTAGGGGTTCAGCGCGGTCACGATGCCGATCGAGTTCTCGACCATGCGCCGCAGGTGTTCGCGGTTGGCGGTGATGCCGGTCACGCAGCGGGAAGCGTACGTGATGCAGGCGTTTCGTAGGTGGGTTATGCTGTTGAACAGCGCATAGGCGATGATCGGCTCCATGACGTTCAACTGAAGCTGCCCCGCCTGCGCAGCCAGGGTAACGGTAACGTCGTTGCCCATCACCTCGAATGCAACCTGATTGACGACTTCGGGGATCACGGGGTTGACCTTGCCCGGCATGATCGACGAGCCCGGCTGGACTGCCGGAAGGTTGATCTCGTGCAGCCCGGCACGCGGACCCGACGACAGCAGGCGCAGATCGTTGGCGCTCTTTGAGAGCTTGACCGCGAACCGCTTCAGCACGCCCGAAATCTGCACGTAGACACCGGCGTCCTGCGTGGCTTCGATCAGGTTCGGCGCGGTGATCAGGTCGATCCCGGTCAGCGCGCGGAGATGCTTGAGCACCATCGGCGCGTAATCAGGGTGCGCGTTCAGACCGGTCCCGATCGCGGTTGCGCCCATGTTGATCTCGACAATCAGCTTGGCGGCTTCGCGCAGCAGCGTGATGTCCTCGTCCAGCATCACGGCGTAGGTGCTGAATTCCTGCCCGAGCGTCATGGGGACCGCATCCTGAAGCTGCGTGCGGCCCATCTTGAGCACGTCTGCGAACTCGTCCGCTTTCGCCGCGAACGCGTCGCGTAGGGTGCGCATGGCATCGATCAACTCGTCGATCGCGAAGTGCAGCGCGATCTTGAGCGCCGTGGGATACACGTCGTTCGTGCTCTGCGACAGGTTCACATGGTTTAGCGGGTGGATGATGTCGTACTGGCCGCGCTCGTAGCCGAGCAGTTCCAGCGCGCGATTCGCGATCACCTCGTTGGCGTTCATGTTGGTTGAGGTGCCCGCCCCCCCCTGGATCGCGTCCACCACGAACTGGTCGGACCATTTGCCCTGGCGAACTTCTTCAGCGGCGGCGGCGATGGCATCGGCCACGCGCGGCTCGAGCAGGCCGAGGTCTTTGTTCGCCAGCGCAGCCGCCTGCTTGACGCAGCCTAGCGCGGCGATCAACAGCGGATACGCGCTGATCGGCACGCCGGAGATCGGGAAGTTCTCGACGGCGCGCTGTGTTTGAATGCCATAGTACATTTCTTCGGGGATGTGGCGCTCGCCCAGGGAATCCCGCTCGATGCGAAACCGGCCGGTCGCCACCCGGGCAGGCGTTCCCGCACGCTGCGCAGCGGAGTAGTCGAGCCGTTCCGCCATGGTTTTCGCGGCGACCAACACAAGCTGTTGGTGGATGTCCGGGCGTTCCTGTTCGATGCGCTCCACACTCTCTTTCGGCAGCCTCAGCACGCGCACCGGCGTAAGCGCTTTGGCCGAAGCGACGTGCGTTGGACTGCCGAGCAACAGCCGCTCTCCGAGCAGCGCGCCGCGCCCCAGCGTGATCAGCTCGGTAGGTTGCTGGCCGATTCCGTGTGTGATGATGACCCGGCCTTCCTCGATCACCATGACGGCCTCGCGCGCCGCCCGTTCGTGAAAAAGATATTGCCCCGGCTGGTAACTTTCGACCGTGGTCAGGCGCGCGACGTAGGCCAGCGCTTCGGCGTCGAGCTTCTCAAATAATCTGGTGTTGCGCAGCATTACTTCAATATTCGAGCCGGACATGCCCATCTCCCATGCGCCGCCGGACCGCCCCACCCTTGCATGGAAAGCGTCTCGCGGCGGCATACATGCCGAATCCAGTTGCTATAATCTACTTCAGTTCGGCGGTTGTGCCGAATACTCTTACCGATAGCCCAGTCTGGACGGCATATGAAGCAAAATGGATCGCACGGTCGCCCGCTGATCGAAATTTACGGGCTGAGCAAGACGTATCGCCCCGACTGCTCTGACTGCGATGTGCTGCGCGATGTAGATCTGACCATCCACGAAGGCGAGTTTGTGGCGCTGCTGGGGGTGAGCGGCAGCGGAAAAAGCACGCTCCTCAACCTGATCAGCGGGATCGACGAACCGTCTGGCGGGACGATTCTGATCGACGGGCAGGACGTCACACGTCTGGACGAGCAGGCGCGTACTCTCCACCGGCGGGATCAGATCGGGATCGTGTTCCAGTTCTTCAACCTGATTCCCACGCTGACCGTGCTCGAAAACGTCACGCTGCCGCTGGAACTACGCGGCACGACGCGCCGCCAGAGCGAGCAGCGTGGCCTTGCGTTGCTGGAGCGTGTTGGCCTGCGGGACCGTGCGAAAGAGTTCCCCGACCGGCTGAGCGGCGGCGAACAACAGCGCGTTGCGATTGCGCGGGCGCTGGTGCACGAGCCGAAGCTGGTTCTTGCTGACGAGCCGACCGGGAACCTCGACCAGGCTACCGGGCAATCGGTTCTCTCGCTGTTGCTGGAGCTCACGCGGCAAACCGGGCGGACGCTGCTCATGGCGACGCATGACCCGGCGATCGTCCACCATGCCGATCGCGTCTTCCGCATCGAGAATGCGCGGCTGGTTGCCGTTCTGCACGAGCCAGATACGGCCCGTTCCTCGTCTCAATGATCGCGTGCAATCGATGAATCTGATTCTGTTGCGCCTCACGCGGCGATACATCGATCGCCGCATGCTGCAAAGCCTGTTGTTCGTCGCCGGGATCGCGCTGGGGGTGGCCGTCGGCGTGGCGATTGACCTCGCCAACAGCGCCGCAAAACGGGCATTTTCGCTCAGCGTCGAGAGCGTCACCGGCCGCGCGACGCACCAGATCGTCGGCGGCGCAGGCGGCGTGCCCACTGACCTGTACCGCGCGCTGCGCGTCGAAGCGGGCGTGCGAGAGTCCGCGCCGGTGATTGAGGCGTCAGTTGCTGCCGAAAGCCTGGGCGGGCGCTCGTTCCGCTTGCTTGGCGTGGACCCCTTCGCCGAAGCGCCGTTTCGCAGCTACCTGACGACCGATGCCCTGGCCGAAGCCGACGCCACGACCGGCGCAGGGCTGTTCGCGTTCCTGACGCAGCCGGGCGCGGTGCTGGTGGGGCGCGATCTCGCCGCGCAGGAAGGGCTGGCGATTGGCGACACGATCACGCTGCGGACGCGCACGCAACCCGCTGCCGAGGTGACGGTTGCCGGTTTCCTGGCTCCGGAGCGCGACGGCGCGGGTGAGGCGCTCAACGATCTGATCCTGGCGGACATTGCCACGGCGCAGGAGATCACCGGGCAGCCGGGCATGCTGACGCGGATCGACTTGATCCTGCCGGATGGCGCCGACCTGAGCGCGATCGAGGCATTACTTCCGCCCGGCACGGCGCTGGTCAGCACTGAAGCCAGCCGCAGCGCGCTTTCCCAGATGACGGACGCCTTTGGTATCAATTTGCAAGCGCTTAGCCTGCTGGCGCTGCTGATCGGCGTGTTCCTGATTTACAACACGGTCACGTTTAGCGTGGTGCAGCGCCGCCCGCAGATCGGGATTTTGCGCGCGCTCGGCACAACGCGACGGCAGGTGTTCGAGCTGATTCTCGCGGAAGCGGTGCTGCTCGGCTTTGTCGGGACGGTGATCGGGCTCGGTCTGGGGATTCTACTCGGGCGCGGGACGGTGGGGCTGGTCGCGCAGACGGTCAACGACCTGTATTTCCGCGTCAACGTGGAGCGTGTGGTCGTTCCGCCGGGCACGTTGCTGCGCGGCTTCCTGATCGGGTTGGGCGCAAGCGTCGTCGCGGCGCTTATCCCGTCGATCGAGGCGACGCACACACCCCCGGCGGGCGTGCTGCGCCGCTCCGACATCGAGCAGCAGGCGCGACAGCGGCTCCCCCTGGTGACGGTTGGCGCGCTCCTGCTGATCGCGGGCGGCGTGGGCGTTTTGCAGATCGACACGCGCGATCTGGTGATCAGCTTCGGCGGGCTGTTTATGGTGCTGATCGGCGGCGCGCTGCTGACGCCTGCCGCGCTGGTCGTGCTGATGCGGCTGGTCGGGCCGGGGATCGGGCGCGCGTTTGGCGTACTGGGGCGGATGGCGCCGCGCGCGATCACCCGCTCGCTGAGTCGGACGTCGGTTGCGGTCGCGGCGCTGACGATGGCGGTGAGCGCGATTGTCGGCGTCAGCAGCATGATCGCCAGTTTCCGGGGGACGGTCAGCGACTGGCTGGAGACAACCCTCGGCGCGGATATCTTTGTCTCACCGATCGCGGGAGATATCCAGGTGGATATCGATCCGGCGATCGTGCCACGCTTGGAACAGGTCGAGGGGGTCGAACGGGTGACGACGGTCCGCAATGTGACCGCGATCGCGCCTGACTATCCCGATCAGCCGCCCGCCGTTCTGACGGTCCCCTCGGCGGACATCACCTCGCGGCCCCGGCGCTTTGCGTGGCAACAGGCACCCGGCGACTATTGGGATGCGTTGCGCGCCGGGCAGGTCGTCGTGAGCGAGCCGTTCGCGTTCCGGCGAGGCATCACGCCTGATAACGCGCAGATCACCCTGTTGACCGATCGCGGTCCGCACACGTTTGAGGTTGCCGGCGTATACTACGACTACACGACCGACCAGGGCGCGGTGTTGATCGCCCGCGAAGTGTACGACCGCTTCTGGGACGATCCCTATCTCTCCGCGCTGGCGATCGATCTAGCGCCCGGTGCGAGCCTGGAAGACGTGCTCGAAACGCTGCAAACCGAGACGCTGCCCGGCACTGGCCTGCGCGCGCAGAGCAACCGCTCGTTGCGGGCGAGCGCGCTGGAAGTGTTCGACCGCACGTTTGCGATCACCGTGGCGCTGCGCCTGCTGGCGACGATTGTGGCGTTTATCGGCATCCTTAGCGCGCTGCTGGCGCTCCAACTGGAACACACGCGGCAGTATGGCGTGCTGCGCGCCAATGGCATGACTCCGCGCCAGCTTCGCGCTTTCACCTTACTCCAGACCGGGCTGATGGGCGGGGTCGCCGGAGTGCTGGCGCTTCCGCAGGGGATTGCGCTGGCGATCATTCTGATCGAAGTGATCAACGTGCGCTCGTTTGGCTGGTCGATGGACCTGGCGCTTAGCGGCCAGGAGTTTGTGCAGGCGTTGGCGGTCGCGCTTGGGGCGGCGCTGGTGGCCGGAATCTATCCGGCGTGGCGCCTCAGCCGCCTGGTGACGGCCCAGGCATTAAGGAGTGAATAGTCTCATGCAAGAACATTTCTCGAAACTGTTTAGCACGTACAGTATCGTGGCGCGCGACCCCGAAACCGGCGAATTGGGTGTCGCAGTGCAAACGCATCAGATGTGCGTCGGCTGGGTCGTGCCGTGGATGAAGCCCGGCCTCGGCGCGCTGGCGACCCAGGCGTCGGCGAATATCAAGTTCGGCCCGCTGGGGCTGGCGCTGCTCGAAGAGGGGATCGAGCCGGAGCAGATTATCGCCGCGCTCGTCGCGTCCGATCCCGGTGCGGACCGGCGGCAGGTCGCGGTGGTTGACGCACAGGGGCGCGCTGCCGCTCACACTGGTGCCAATTGCATCCAGTACGCGTCGCACCACGTCGGCGGGGGGTACACCGTCCAGGCGAACATGATGACGCGCTCGACGGTCATTCCGGCGATGGTCGAGGCGTTCGAGAGCGCGACCGGCGATCTGGCGGCGCGGATGATGGCGGCGCTATACGCGGCTCAAGCCGAGGACGGCGACATTCGCGGGATGCAGTCGGCGGCGCTAAAGATAGTGTCCGGCGATCGCTCCACGCCAGCGTGGGATGTGATCTACGATTTGCGGGTGGACGAGCACGAGCGCCCGCTGGACGAACTGGCGCGGCTGGTCCGCCTACGGCGCGCGGCGGTGGTGGACGAGCGCGGGCACGAGGCGCTGATGGCCGGGAAACGTGAGGAAGCGCTCGCACTGTGGCAGCAGGCACGTGAGATCGCGCCCGAAATGGAAGAGATTCCGTTCTGGCAGGCGATGAACCTGGCGGACGAGTTGCAGGACTATGACGGGGCGGCTGCGGTGCTGCGCCCCGTGTTCGAGCGCGATCCGCGCCGTGACGAGTGGGTTGATCTGATCCGCCGCCTGGAAGCGTGCGGGATGCTGTCGCGCGCCGGAACGGCACAGCAGATCATCTCGCGACTGGGCTGGTGAGAGGCGAGAAATTATGGCGCGTGCCGTGATGCGATGGGGAATTGTGCTGGCGTTTGTCGCGTCGATCGCGCTGATCGTCTCCTCCACACTGGCAACGCCTGATACGCCGGACGCTGCGGACGGTCAGGCGGCGCTCCCGGTGGCTCCGGTGCTTGATCTGGACGGGTTTGCGCGGGCGGTCGAGCCGCGCGAGTGGGCCTTCCCCGCCGATCACGGCGCCCACCCGGAATACCAGACCGAGTGGTGGTACTACACCGGCAATCTTGCCACTGAGGACGGCCGCCGCTTCGGCTACCAGTTCACGATCTTCCGCCGCGCGCTGACGCCTGGGGATGTGGAATCGGAGTCCGAGTGGCGTGCGAATCAGGCGTATATGGCGCACTTCACCGTAACGGATGTGTCCGGCGAGCAGTTTTACCAGGCGCAGCGGTTTAGCCGGGGCACGGCAGGGCTGGCGGGCGCCGAGGTGGAGCCGCGCTATCGCGTCTGGCTGGACGATTGGGCGGTTGAAGCGCAGGACGACGAAGCGATCCGCACCGAGCTGCGCGCCAGCACGCCAGAGGTCGCGATCGATCTCGCGCTGGCGCAGGCCAAGCCGCCTGCCCTGCAAGGCGAGCGCGGCCTCAGCCCCAAGAGCGCCGAGCCGGGCAACGCGAGCTATTACTACTCGCTCTCGCGGTTGGAGACGTCCGGCACGATCCGCATCGGCGGGACGGAATATCAGGTCACGGGTGCGAGCTGGATGGACCACGAGTTCGGCACCAGCGCACTCGGAGAAAACGCTCAGGGATGGGATTGGTTCGGCCTGCACCTGGACGACGGGCGCGACCTGATGGTGGGGCAAATTCGGTTGCAGGATGGCGGCGTGGAACCGGCGTTCGGCGGCCTGCTGATCGAGCCGGACGGTAGCACACGTTACTTGCCTGCCGCGTCGATTGCCATCGAGCCGGTTGACTGGTGGACCAGCCCGCACACTGGTACGACCTATCCGGCCGGGTGGACGATCCGCATCACGCCGGATGGTGATGCCCCGCTGACGTTGCAGCTTGAGCCGTTGCTGGCGGATCAGGAGTTGCGCGAGGGGATCGTGTACTGGGAAGGCGCGGTACAGATCAGCGGGGATGCCAGTGGTTACGGCTACGCGGAGCTAACCGGCTACTTCGATACGATGCGGAATCGCTTCTAACGAAAAGCAGCGGGGCGCGTTATATGCGCTCGCCCGCTGCTTTTCGCTGTCTTTAGCCGTTCTTGGCTGTTCTTTGCTGTGCGTTAGCCAGCCTTCTCTGCCAGGGCGCGCTTTGCGTTCGTCTGGACGGCGCGCACCATTTCCATCAGGCCCTGCCCCTTGCCCATCGAGATGTCGTTCCCGAAGATCTGCAATACGATCTCCGGCGACACCGACGCGACCTGCTCCAGTGGCGCGCCGGACAGCGTCTCGTCGAGGATCACGGCCATCGCCTGGGCCGACAGGCCCTGCGGGTTCTCGACCGCAAAGTAGAACTTGAGCGTGCCATCCGGCAAGGGATCGGCCCACATATACGCTTCCGACTCGCACGCCGGAACCTTACACTCGATGGCGTAAGGCCGCGTTGCGATATGCTCCGGCACAGGCTCGAAGCGGCTGGCAATATCGACGAGCATCTCAGCTCGCTCGGTACGGGTCGTCACAAACTCGAAATCGGCCAGGACGTCTTTCAACTTCTGTGGATAGTCAGCCATAACCTCTCGCGATCACGCGTCGTTTAGCGTTCGATGGGGACGTTGACGAGGTTCCCCCACTCGGTCCAGCTTCCGTCGTAGTTCCGCACGCGCTCGTAGCCCAGCAGATACTTCAGCACGAACCACGTGTGACTGCTGCGCTCGCCGATGCGGCAGTAGGTAATGATTTCCTCGTCGGGTTGCAAGCCCTGTTCCTCTTCGTAAATGCGGCGCAACTCTTCGGCAGACTTGAACGTGCCGTCCGGGTTGACCGCCTTGCTCCACGGGACGTTCACCGCGCCGGGGATGTGACCGCCGCGCAGCGCGCCCTCGTTCGGGTAGTCGGGCATGTGCAGTCGCTCGCCGCGATACTCTTCCGGGCTGCGCACGTCGACCAGCGGCAGGTTCGCCTGCACGTGCTGATAAACCTGATCGCGGAAGGCGCGGATGTGCCGGTCGTCGCGCGGCAGGGCCTTGTAATTCGTCGGCTCGTACTGGGGGACTTCACGCGTCATCGGGCGGCCTTCTGACTGCCACTTGTTGCGCCCGCCGTCCATGATCCGGGCGTTTTCGTGGCCGAACAGTTGGAACACCCAAAAAGCGTACGTCGCCCACCAGTTATTCTTATCGCCATAGAAGACGAGCGTTGTCTGTGGCGTGACGCCCAGGCGAGACATCAGCGCCTCGAATTCACGCTGGTCCAGATAGTCGCGCCGCAGCGGATTGTTCAGGTCGCTTGCCCAGTCGACCTCGACCGCGCCGGGGATATGACCGGACGCGTATAGCAGCGCATCTTCGTTCGATTCGATGATGCGAATGTTCGGATCGTTGAGATGATCCTCAACCCATTGCGTTGATACCAGAACTTCGGGCTTGTGATAGCCGCGTTCCGTGATCTCAGACATTTCATACTCCTGCTGGATGGGGCTAGACGTGGATAGTGGTCGGTGCCAGAGTTTCGATCGTTGCCGTCCTAATCCACCGATATTATAGATAATTGTTATACAAATGCCAGGGGAATGGCGCGTTTGCGCGTGCGTGACCGGGGCGGTATAGTTCGGGCGTGAGCATTGGCCCTCTGAGGGAGAAACTATGAGCACGAAACAGAAGCGAGCAGGCTCGCCGCGAGCCCTTGCGTTTGGCGCCCTGGCCTTTGGATATTACATGTTCCTGCGCCCGCAGATGTTGAAATGGGGCACGCGCCTGGGCGAAGCGCAGCGCCGGTTGCCCGGCGACGACATCATCCCCCGGCCGAATTTCCGTATGACCCACGCGATCGACATCGACGCGCCGCCGGAATCCCTCTGGCCGTGGCTGGCGCAGATGGGGCGGGAACGCAGCGGCTACTACGGGATGGACGTCCTCATGAATTACGGCATTCCGAGCGTGACCTTCTTGCGGCAGGATCTTGAGCCGCCTGCGGTCGGTGACGAGATGGACGGCGGCTATCACATCATGGAGTTGGAGCCAGTCCGCAAGCTGCTGTTTGGCGGCTTTAGCCTGCGACGGTCGTTTGGCGTCACCGAAGACGTGACGCTGCTTTACCTGATTGAACGCCGGTCAGACGGTAGCACGCGGCTGATCGCGCGCCGCCGGGCGTATGTCTATGGGGCGCTCGCGCCGCTGTATAACCTGCTGGCCGAGGTATTGACCTTCTTCATGTTCCGGCAGCAGTTGAAGACGCTCAAAGCGCACGCGACCAGCATGGCGTACCTGCAAACGCCGACGCCTGAGGCGGTTGAAACTACGTCTGCGCGAAACTCGGGGTCAGACTCTGCGTATTAGGGAGTAGATTGAGTTCCGAGTTTGACGGAGACGGGAGAAGGAACGTGAGCCAAAAACGCCTGTACCGCACAACATCCAAGTCGCCGGCTGGCCGGCATCTCGCCGGAGTATGTGGCGGGCTTGCGGAGTATCTTGATATCGACCCGACCCTGGTGCGCCTGGCGTTTGTCGCTCTGACGCTGATGGGTGGCCCCGGGCTGCTGCTCTACATCATCATGGCGGTCGTGGTTCCCGAAGAGCCAGAAGTCCGTCGCAAACTGAAGAACGACGTCTATTACGAAGACGTGGTGCGCTCTGAGATGCCGGTTCCCCCAGTCGACGACGACGTGTCGATCTAGGGCGACAGACACGCGAGAGAGCAAACCGGGCGCTGCGTGCGCCCGGTTTTTTTGTTAGCTAGCTTCGGCGGACCCGTTTCGATAGGCGTCGTTGGCATCCCGGCGCAGCACGGCGGCTTTCTCCTGAATCGCTTTCAGCCGCTCGCCATGCAGCGGGTACATGAAAAGTAGCACGGTCCCGATGACGACCGCCAGCAACGGCAACGCCGTGGCAAACGCGCGGATTGACGTGATGACTGCTTCGGGCTGGGCGCTCGCCGCAAGGTCCGAGTCGAACCCGGCCAGCGCCAGCCACTCGCCGAGCACCAGCCCGGCCAGCGCGGGCGGGAACCGGAAGATGAAGCCGAGGATTCCGCGATACATCCCCTCACGGCGCTGACCGGTGCGCACGTAGTCGTCGTCCACGACTTCTGCGAACAGCATGTCGGGCCCCAGCCCCGATCCACCGACGGCCAGCCCCAGCACGCCGAGCACGATCGCCATCGACGTGAGGTCGTTCACGGCGATCAGCGGCAGAGCCAGTAGCGCGGTGCCGATCATCGAGATGATCATCGCCTTGCGCGAGCCAATGCGCGCGATCACGCGTTGCCAGATCAGCAGCGACAGCCCTGCCGAGACGAATAGCGCCAGCAATAGCTGCGTCAGTTGGGCGCCTTCAATCTGCAGCACGTAGTCGGCGTAAAACGGCATGACGACTACAAACGCCGCAATGATGAAGCGCGTCATGAAATTAATGCCGAGCACGATCGCAAACGTCCGGTTGGTTGCCACAACACGAATCTGCTCGCGGAATGAGACCTTCCGCTTTTTGGCGAATGCCGGATTCTCGCGGATACCGATCAGCGAGAGAAGATGCATCAGAGCGGCGGCTGAGCCCCACAGCACAGCGAGCGCCGTCCAGCCCAGGTTTTCGTAGACGGCGGGCGTCAGCGCGACGGCCAGCCCATTTCCGGCGGCGACTCCGACCAACTGGCGGATGCTTGCGCCCTGTGCCCGCGCCTGGGTGGTTTCGTACATCTCCGGAAAGACGGCGTCCTGATTCAGCGTGAGGATCGTTTGCATCAGGTCGTAGATGCTGATCATCACCAGGAAGTAGGTCAGCAGCGCGGTCGGGTTGCTGCGGTCGAACGGCGGCAGCCACACCAGCGCGAACGCCAGCCCGGTCGGGATCGCCAGCAGCCCGATGTAGAAGCGGCGGCGTCCCCAGCGCGTGCTGGTGCGATCGGACAGCCATCCCGCGACCGGGTCGTTGACGGCGTTCCAGAATCCGAACGCGAACCATCCTCGCCCCACCCACTCCGGCGGCAGGCCCATGACGGTGGTGTAGAAATACTGGATGAACGTGTTGAAAGTGCTGTAGGTCAGCAGACCGGCAGCGTTACCCAGCGAATAGAACAGCGTTCGCCACAACGGGACGGTTTGCTCGGCCTCTGGGGGGCGTTCATCCAGTGCGAGTTCGTCGGTTTGGTCCAGCAGAATCTGATCGGCCACGCAAGCTCCTTCCGCGCTCTGGCAACGGGCAGAATGTTACTCCTCTGATATGATTCGCTCAAGGCGCAAAAAAGTTGCGCCGGTCGTCAACCTCTTGGCGAGCCGACGACCGGCCGTGAGATCATGAACTCGTACAACGGGCGCGGGCTTAAGGCTCCTGCGGCTCCTGCCGGGTCAGCGTGATTGCGAATGTGCCCGTCATGCCGCTCTCCTGCTCCAGCCCGTAGCGGCCGACTGCGATCAGATAGGGGCCGCTTGCCGGAAGCGTGACGTCGCTAATCAGCGGGTCGTATGTTCCACCGTTGGGGTTGTCGTCGTTGTAGGCGATCTGCGCCCAGCTATCGCCTGACGCCTGGTACAGATGCGCGACGGTGTCGAGGTTTCCGCTCAGCCGGTCGACTTCAACCGTTACCACGTCGCCTTCAGTGCCGGAAAAGATGAAGAACAGCAGGAACTGGTCGTCGTCAATCGTGCCGACCTGTGTCTGCCCGTAGCGCAGCGGGACCAGTGTCGCGTTGGTGTTGGTGCCGGTGGCGGTCGCGCCAGTGGTGGCCGTTTGCTCGCCTGATCCGGTGGCAGTGGCGGCTGCCGCCTCTTCGGCGGTGATCTGCTCAACCGTCAGCTCGTATGCGCCGGATGTGATGTCCGTATCGGGGCCGACGTAGCGCGACGCGATGATTTGGTACTCGCCATCTGCGGGTAGCGTGAGAGTCAGCAGCGAATCGCGGATCACGCCGGGATCAATGTCGTCATTGTTGGCGAGGATCGCTCCGTCTGCATCGCGCACCTCAAGATACGGGTCGAGAGCCGAGCCGTCCGCCGCACGCAGCGAGATGCGGACGTGGTCGCCCGCTGCGCCGACGAGCGTGTAAATCCGGCCTGGCGTTGCGTCGTCGATTACCCCGCTGACCGTCTGCCCGTAGCGGATAATTGATTCCTCGTCGGCGGTTGTTGTCGTGGCCGACTCCTCGGTTTCACTCGCTTGTGGTGGCGGT
>Ga0134103_1002474_pt1 | contig 14241 bp, 12 predicted proteins | sample 14_taG_2_FD_94445 | JGI IMG/M metagenome (GOLD analysis project Ga0134103, IMG submission 94445) | Switchgrass degrading microbial communities from high solid loading bioreactors in New Hampshire, USA - 14_58_20_212_A1 metaG | ecosystem: Engineered > Bioreactor > Semi-continuous > Anaerobic >...
ATCCTGGAGCGCACGAAATACGATTTGTGGTACGTCGAGAACTGGTCGCTGTGGCTCGACATCAAGATCGTGCTGCGGACGATCTTCCAGACGATCTTCCACCGCAGCAAGAACGCGTACTGATGCCCACATCCTCTGACGAGCGCCTGTCCCTCGACGACCTCACCCGTCTGATGCACGAGTTTGTGCGCGCGAAAGGGTGGTACGAGCCAGACTCGATCCACCCGCAGACGCCGCGCAACCTCGCCGCGTCGATCTGCATTGAGGCCGCTGAGGTGCTGGAGCATTTCCAGTGGGATGGCGAGGTCCGCGACCGCGACGCGCTGGCGGGCGAGCTGGCCGACGTGGCGCTGTATCTGCTGCAACTCGCCAGCATCAGCGGGATCGACCTGGAACGCGCGATCCTCGACAAGCTGGACGCGAACTACGGGCGGACTTGGGAGAAGGGCAGCGGTTAGCGATCAGCAATTAGCGGTTAGCTAAAACCGCTCGCGCGCTTGCCGCTGGGCCTCGGATGCGCTACTTTGTAGGGGCAGAGCTTGCTCTGCCCGCTTCTTTCAGTTGTTCGAGGCTGATGGCAGCGGGCGCGTGTACTGTTCCGACCGAATCGCTGTTTTCGCTGTCTTGCTGCTGCTTGATGGCTGTCTTTTCGCTATTCTCTGCTCTTGCCTTTGATTTTTGCTAACTGCTAACCGCTAATCGCTAACCGCTACTTTCCGCGAGGTCATCATGCCCGAGCAACCCACCAACAACCGCCGCATCGTCGCCGTGTACGGCAGCGCAAGCGCTATGCCAGGCGAGCCGGATTGGCAGGTCGCGTATGAGGTGGGGCGCGCGCTGGCAACGTCCGGCTATTGCGTGCTGTCCGGCGGGTACGGCGGCGTGATGGAAGCGTGTAGCCAGGGCGCGGCGGAAGTCGGCGGGCATGTGATGGGCGCCGAGGTCGGCTTGTTCCGCGAGCGCGGCCAGCGGTTGAACCAGTGGGTGACCGAGCCGGTGCCGTTCGAGACGCTCCGCGACCGGCTGTACTTCCTGGTGCAGCGACCGGATGCGTTCGTGGTGCTGCGTGGCGGCGTCGGGACGCTCAGCGAAATGTCGCTGCTGTGGAGCCTGCTGCAAGTAGGCGAGATCCCCGCGCGGCCGTGCGTGCTGGTCGGGCCGATGTGGCGGCGCTTTATCGAGGTCTTCGCGGAGACATCCACCGTCAGCGCCGACGATCTCCGCTGGCTGACGCTGGTCGAGCGGGCGGATCAGGTGGTCCCCGCGCTAGAAGCGTGGTGGGAAGCGCCGCCAGATGTGCCCGTGCGCCTGGGCGACCGCCGCACCTGACGCCGGGGCGGGACCATTCGCCGATATTCCGATTTCGCGATTTGTGGCACAATTGAAGACACACGCCGCATCACGGGCCGCTGCTGAGAGGAAGCAGGCTGCGATGTGCATCGACTGTCGCGCTACGAGCCGGGTGCTCGACCATCTGTGGGACGATCCGGATTTCCGGGCCGCGTTCACGCGCGAAGGCTACGACCTGGGCAAGCTCGCCCCGCTGCTGCACGACATCTTTGCCCCGGCCTACCGGCGCGCGCGCCGCTCCTTGGAGGGCGGGCAACTCGAAATGCTCGAAGCGCAGGTGACCGAAAGCATCCTCGCTCCTTTGAGCGATCAACCGAATTTCCGCGAGCTGTGGCGGGAGTGGAGCCAGCGCGAGCGCAGCGAATTTCTGCGTGAAAACGCCGAGATGGCGCTTGGACAGCGGCTCGCCGAGGCGTATCCCACCCTGTTCATCGACGCGTATCTTGACGCGTTCCGCGCGTACCTGCGGCGCGGATGATCCCACGTTTCCACGCGTGACGTCCGTCTTAAATCTGGTACAATTTACGCACCGCGCCGCATGCCGCTTGGTGGCAGGCGCGCACCCCTTGGATTTCAGCTATCGCGCAGGACTTGCATCCCCTGCCAGCGCGTGAAGGAGCAACCGATCGTGTCCCAGCAAGGCGTCACTCCCCAGAGCGAAGACTTTTCCCGCTGGTATACCGATGTCGTGCAGAAGGCCGACCTGGCAGACTATTCGCCGGTGCGCGGCTGCATGATCATCAAGCCCTACGGCTACGAGCTGTGGGAAGGCGTAAAGAGCGGGCTGGACCGCCGCTTTAAAGAAACCGGCCACCAGAACGCATACTTTCCGCTGTTCATCCCTGAAAGCTTTTTGAAGAAAGAGGCCGAGCACGTCGAAGGCTTCTCGCCGGAGCTGGCGGTGGTCACCATCGGCGGCGGCAAAGAGCTTGAGGAACCGCTGGTCGTGCGCCCGACGTCGGAGACGATCATCGGCTGGGCGTTCCAGAAGTGGATTCAGTCGCACCGCGATCTGCCGCTGCTGATCAACCAGTGGGCGAACGTGGTCCGCTGGGAGCTTCGCACGCGCCTGTTCCTGCGGACGATGGAGTTTCTGTGGCAGGAAGGGCACACCGCCCACGCCACGCACGAAGAAGCCGAAGCCGAGACGATGCAGATGCTCGGCGTCTACACCGATTTCGCGGTCAACGACGCGGCGATCCCGGTTATCCCCGGCCGCAAGAGCGATCAGGAGCGGTTTGCAGGCGCGCTGTTCAGCTACAGCATCGAGGCGATGATGCGCGACCGTCGCGCGCTGCAAGCCGGGACCAGCCACGACCTCGGGCAGAACTTCGCCAAGGCGTTCGACATCCAGTACACCGACGAAAACAACGAGCTTCAGTATTGCTGGACGACCTCGTGGGGCGTTAGCACGCGCATGGTCGGCGCGATCGTCATGACGCATGGAGACGACAAGGGCTTGCGCCTGCCGCCGCGCCTTGCACCGTTCCAGGTGGTCGTCGTCCCGATCTTCCGCAACGACGACGAGAAGCGCCCTGTGATGGATGCGGTGCGCCGCCTGAGCGCGGAGCTGCGCGACGCCGGAGTGCGCGTCCATGTGGACGACCGCGAGAACCTGTCGCCAGGGTACAAGTTCAACGACTGGGAGATGCGCGGCGTGCCGCTGCGGATGGAAGTCGGGCCGAAGGACGTCGCCAACAACACTGTCGCCCTGGCGCGGCGAGACATCGCGGGCAAGGAAGGCAAGCAGTTCGCGCCGCAGGCCGGGTTGGCGGAAAAGGTCCGCGCGCTGCTGGACGAGATCCAGGCGAGCCTGCTCCAGCAGGCGACCGAGTTCCGCGACCAGCATCTGCACGAGGTCAGCAGCTATGGCGAGCTGGTCGAGGTGGTGCGCGACGAGTGGGCGCTGGCGTGGTTCTGTGGCGGAGCCGAGTGCGAGGCGAAGATCAAGGAAGAAACGCAGGCCAGCAGCCGGTGCTTCCCGCTGGAGCAGCCGCATCCAGGCGAGACGGGGCCGTGCGTGGTCTGTGGCGAAACGGCGCGCGAAATGGCCTATTTCGCCAAAGCCTATTAAGATACAGAGGCCGGTCCGCGAAGAAGCAGACCGGCCTTTTTCGCCCGATAGACTTTTGTTGTGACACGTACCAACGCAGAGGAGACACCCCCGATGCCCGTCTATATCTTGCTTAGCACGCTCACCGATACCGGGGTGCAGTGTATCATCGACCAGCCATCGTGCCTGCGCCAGATCAGCATGGACATCGAGAATCTTGGGGTCAAGGTGCTGGAACAGTACGCGACGCTCGGCCTGTACGATTTCGTGCATGTCATCGAAGCGCCCGATAACGAGACGGTTGCCCGCGTCAGCATGGAGTTGATCGCGCGCGGCAACATCAAGCCGCTCAGCCTGCCGACCATCTCGATCAACGACTTCATCAGCCGTCTCAGCATGGATCGCCAGCCGTGAGCGCGCCATGAGCAGCGATTCGATCACCTTTGACCATGCGGTCGGTTTTTACGACCAGACGCGCGGCTTTCCGCCCGGCGAAGAGCAGGCCGTGGCGAAGCTGTTTGTCGAGGCGGGCGGGCTGGATCGCGACAGCCGCGTGCTGGAAGTCGGCGTCGGGACCGGGCGGATCGCGCTGCCGCTGGCGTCGCACGTCGCGCAGTACGTCGGGATCGACCTCTCGCGCCCGATGATGGAGCGTCTGCGCGCCAAGCAGACCGGCGAGCCGGTGGCTGTGCTGCAGGGCGACATCACGCACCTGCCCTTGCGCGACAGGGCGTTTCAGGCGGTGATTGCGGTGCACGTGTTTCATCTGGTCCCCGGCTGGCGGCTGGCGCTGGCGGAAGTAGGGCGCGTCCTTGCGCCGGGCGGGCTGCTGCTGGTCGGGCGGAACGATTCGGATCGCCAGCCGGAAGAGGAATTGCTATGGGACGCGTGGCATAGCGAGATCCCGCGCGAGCGGACGACCGCTGTGGGCGTCCCGCGCGAGCGCAGCGACCTCTTTCCGCTGGACGAGGGGTGGATGCAGGTCGGCAAGCCGCTGGTGCACAGCTTTTTGACCACGCGCACGCTGCGCGCGTTCTTCGACCGGATGGAGAAGCGCATCTGGTCGTCGTCGTGGCGGTTGACGGACGATGAGATCGCGCGTGGTTTGGCGGCGGTCCGCGCTGCGGCAAAGGCCAACAACCTCGACCTCGACGCGCCGTTTGAGCACGAGCAGCGTTTCAGCGTTCGCGCGTACCAGCCGCCCGGCCACCGCGCCGAGCCTGCCGACTAGAACAACAAGGGCGCTCCCGGTTAGAGAGCGCCCTTAGTTTGCTTAGCGTGTATGGGGCGGGGAGCTAGTCGCGCCGACCGCCGCCGCCACGGTAGCCACCGCTGCCGCTGCGACGCTCGCCACTTCCACGGCTACCGCGATCGCCACCGCCACGACCACCACGCTCGCCGCTGCGCCCACCGCCGCTTCTGCTGCGCCCACCGCCGCTGCCACCACCGCCAATGCGGGGATCAGCGGCGCGCGCTTCTTCGAGGGTCCAGCCTTCGAGCACGGCCTGACGGCTGAGGCGCACCTTGCCCTGGGGATCGATGTCGGTGATCATCACCATGATCTCGTCCCCAATGCTGACCTCGTCTTCGGTCTTCTCGATGTGGTGGTCCGAAAGCTGGCTGATCGGCACGAGCCCGTCGTGACCGGGCAGCAGCTCCACGAACGCGCCATACGACTCGATGCGCGTCACGCGGCCGGTGTAGATGCGGCCAAGCTCCGGTTCTTCAACCAGCGCCATGATCATGTCCCGCGCCATATCGGCGCCGGGGCCGTCGGTGGCAGCAATGAAGACCGTGCCGTCGTCCGCGATGTCGATCTTGGTGTTCGTCTTGTCCTGGATGCTGCGGATCATCTTGCCGCCTGGGCCGATGATCGCGCCGATCTTGTCCGGGTTGATGTGCAGCGTCTCGATGCGCGGCGCGTAGGGGCTGAGCTCGGCGCGCGGCTCGGGGATGGCGCTCAACATGACGTTGAGGATCTGCATCCGCGCCTCACGCGCCTGGTTGAGCGCCTGGCGCATGATGTCGTCGCTCACGCCGCCGATCTTGATGTCCATCTGCAGCGCGGTGATACCCCGCTCGGTTCCGGCGACCTTGAAGTCCATATCGCCGAGGTGGTCTTCCATACCCTGAATGTCCGTCAGCACGGCGTAGCGGTCGCCCTCTTTGATCAGGCCCATCGCGATGCCCGCGACCGGGCGGCGGATCGGCACGCCAGCGTCCATCAGGGCCAGGGTGCTGCCGCAGACGCTCGCCATGCTGGTGCTGCCGTTGGACGACATCACCTCGCTGACGACGCGGATCGTGTAGGGGAAGACGTCCTCGTCGGGGATCATCTCGCGCAGCGCGGTTTCGGCCAGCGCGCCATGCCCAATCTCGCGGCGCTTCGGCCCGCGCAGGAACCACGTCTCGCCCGTGCTGTAGGGCGGGAAGTTGTAATGGTGCATGTAGCGCTTGGTGTCTTCGGGATACAGCCCGTCGAGGGGCTGGCTGTCGCGCGGGGTTCCGAGCGTGCAGATACTGAGCACCTGTGTTTGCCCGCGCTGGAACAGGCCGGAGCCGTGCACGCGCGGCACGACGCCAACTTCCGCGCTGAGCGGCCGGATCGTGGTGTAATCGCGCCCGTCGGGGCGGATGCCGTCTTCCAGGATGCGGCGGCGCACCTCGCGGCGATAGACGTCCTCAAACGCTTCGCGCACGTCGCGCGGGTTGGGGGGCGTCATTTCCGGGTCGGCGACGGCCTCGTACTCGGCCAGGATGCGCGTCCGCAGCTCGTCCACCGCCGCCTGACGTTCGTTCCGGTCGTGCAGCGTCGCCAGGATGTTGGTGATCTCGCCGGTGAAGCGCTGGGAGATCTCCTCTGCGAGCGCCGCGTCGACCTTCGCCGGCTCGTACTCGCGCTTCGGCTTGCCGATCTCGGCGGCCATGCGCCGCTGAAGCTCGATCAGAGCACGCAGGCTGTCGTGCCCGAAACGCAGAGCGCGGACCATCGTCTCTTCGTCGACTTCGTTCGCCCCGGCCTCGACCATGATTAGTGCATCTTCCGTCCCGGCCAGGCGCAGGTCGAGCGTGCTGTCTTCCATCTGCGTGATGGTGGGGTTGAGCACGAACTCGCCGTCGATCAGGCCGACACGGCACGCGCCGATCGGGCCGTTCCACGGCACGTCAGAGATCATCAGGGCCGCGCTGGCGGCGTTGATCGACAGGATGTCGGCGTGGTTTTCCTGGTCGTGGCTGAGCGGCGTGATGATGACCTGCACCTCGTTACGCAGGTCTTTGGGGAAGAGCGGGCGCAGCGGCCGGTCGGTGACGCGCGCGATCAGGATCGCGGCTTCCGAGGGGCGGCCTTCGCGGCGCATGAAGCTACCGGGGATGCGCCCGGCGGCGTACAGACGCTCTTCGTAGTCAACGCTCAGCGGGAAGAAGTCGATGCCTTCGCGCGCGGCGCTGCTCATCGTCGCGGTGGCGAAAACCACCGTGTCGCCCACGCGCAGCGACACCGCGCCGCCCGCCTGTTCCGCCAGCTTGCCAGTCTCGAAGATAAATTCTTTATCTCCGACCATGACGCTGTAAGTACGGACTTGCGGCGTCTGATTATTTCCGTTATTCGAGATGTCCATTCTGTCCTCCAGTGGATAATAAACCATGAGGCCCGGAGGTCAGGGACTGGAACATGACGTCAAGAGTCCCCCAGCGGTTGCATGCCAGCGAGGACTTGACTGCAAGTTCCAATTCCTGCCACCCCGGGCCATCGATCACGACAAGTATAGGTCAAGCGCGGCACCTCTACGCCCACGTGCTAAAAAGCGCTCGTCGCACGCGTCGACGTTGTCGTCTGATACTGTTTATAGTGGCGATGCGCCCAAATGACCAACAGAAGCGCGGATCAACCCTCTGATCCGCGCTTGATGTCGTGCGCAGGTTAGCGACGAAGCCCCAGCCGTTGGATAAGCTCGCGATACGCGGCAGGGTTCTTGCGGCTGAGATACTTCAAGTGGCGGCGACGCTGGCCGATCAGTTTCAGCAGACCGCGCCGGCTGTGCTCATCATGCTTATGCACCTTGAGGTGCTCGGTAAGCTGCTGAATACGGGTCGTCAGGATCGCGATCTGGACTTCCGGCGAGCCGGTGTCCCCTTCGTGCCGGGCGTACTCGTTGATGAGCGTTTCTTTTTCGTGCTTGCTGATGCCCATGCTTGCGTCCTCAGACTTTCTCAGAATGACACCAGATGGATCGGACGTTGATCCATCGGTCGGTCGATAGGTGGCTGCAACCAAGGCGGATTATAGCACCGGGTAAGGTGAATTGAAAGGCTCACCTTTTGGGGGTGGGGAATGGAAAGTTTTGGGGGTGGGGAATGGACGCAGGCAGCCGGAGCGGTGTGGTATACTGGCCGCCTCGTGTTGGCTAACGTTGCATTGCGAGGAACCATCCCATGACCGATCCCGCTCAGAACACGCCCCGCTGCCTGGTTTGCGAGCGCACGTCCGACGAGGTGGCGCTGCTGTCGCTGACCTATCGCGGCGCGAGTTACTACATCTGCGCGCCGCACCTGCCGATCCTGATCCACCGGCCGGAGCAGCTTGCGCACATTCTGCCCGGCGCGGAAAACTTCGGCCCGTCCGCCGAGCATTAAGACTCTGCCCTGTACTTTCCCCCTCACCCCTGCCCCTCTCCCTCTGCGACTGCGTCGCGAGGTGAGGGGAAAAACACGCCCCGCAAGTCCCTCTCCCGAAGCGAAGCGCACAGGGAGAGGGATTTAGGGTGAGGGATACCACCTGGCCAGTTCCTGCAGACGTGTAGCGTGGGTCTGGCGCACCCCAACGCGCACCCTGGCCCGCACTTTGCGTATATTCTGTGGCAGAGATGGTGACCAGGGGAAGGGTCGATGATCAGACTGCTGCGCGCCCGCTGGCGCGATACATTTCGCACGCAGGCCGGAGATCGCCCGCGCATTACGTGGCCGCTGGTGCGGCGGGTGATGCGCTATGCGCGGCCGTATCGCTGGCAGATCGGCGCGCTGCTGGTCATGATCCTGATCAGCACGGCGCTCGGCCTGCTGCAACCGCTGATCTTCCGCGACCTGATCGACAACACCCTGCCGCAAAAGGACCTCGGGCGGCTGAACATCCTCGCGGTTGGGCTGCTCGCCCTGCCGATCATCGGCGGTGCACTGAACATCTGGCGGCGCAAGCTGAACGCCAGCGTCAGCGAGGGGCTGACCTACGACCTGCGCCTCGATCTGTACGAGCACCTTCAGCGGCTATCGCTGCGTTTCTTCACCAATACGCGTACCGGCGAGCTGATGAGCCGCCTCAACAACGACGTGCGCGACGCACACAAAGCGGTCAGTGACACGATTCTGGACAGCGCCACGCATCTCGTGCAGCTTGTCGGAACGCTCGGCGTGATGCTGGCGCTTGACTGGCGGCTGACGCTGGCGAGCATGGCTGTGCTGCCGCTGTTCATCCCCATTGCGCGGCGATCGGGCGCGGCTCTGCGCGATATCGCCCGCGAGGCGATGGATGACAACGCGGCGATGAGCGCGGTCATGAACGAAACGCTGAACGTCGGCGGGGTGCTGCTGGTCAAGCTATTCGGGCAGCGGCGCACCGAGGTCGATCGTTTCGCCCGGCACGCGCGGACGGTGCGCGACGTGGGCGTGAAGCGCGCCGTGGTCGGCACGCGGCTGGCGGTCGTGATGAGCCTGGTCGGCGCGGTCGGCACGGCGGTGATCTACTGGGTGGGCGGCTATCTGGTCGTGCGCGGCGTGTTCACGATCGGCACGATTGTTGCGTTTACCGCGTACCTGGGGCGGCTGTACGGCACGCTCCAGAACATCTCCAACGTGCCGATTGCGTTTGCGACCTCGCTGGTGAGCTTCGAGCGGGTCTTCGAGGTACTCGACCTGCCGCTGGACGTGCCGGAGAAACCGGACGCGATCACGCTGACCGATGTGAGGGGGCGGCTGGAGTTCGATCACGTGTCGTTCGCGTATGATGTGGACGAGTCGCACCTGCTCAGCCGCGTGTACCGTCCCGGCCAGATTCACGCGATCGACGCGGTGCTATCGGGCGGGGAAAGGCCCGCCGCGCCGCTCCCGCCCGCTGAGCCCACTCCGGCGGATGAGGTCCACACCCAGGCGCGGGAGGTCGCGCTAGAGGATGTGACGTTCACGATCGAGCCGGGGCAGTTGGTGGCGCTGGTCGGTCCCAGCGGGGCAGGCAAGACCACCATGACCTACCTCATCCCCCGCCTGTATGACCCGACTGCGGGGCGTATCCTGCTCGATGGGATCGACCTGCGCGACGTCACGCTCGACTCGCTGGCGGCGCAGATCGGCGTCGTGACCCAGGAGACCCACCTGTTCCACGATACCATCCGCACCAATCTGCGCTACGCCAAGCTCGACGCTACCCAGGACGAGCTCGAAGCCGCCTGCCGCGCTGCCAACATCCACGACTTCATCCTGGGGCTGCCTGATGGGTATGACACCGTCGTGGGCGAGCGCGGCTACCGGCTGAGCGGGGGGGAGAAGCAGCGGCTGGCGATTGCGCGGGTGATCCTCAAAGACCCGCGCATCCTGGTGCTGGACGAAGCTACCAGCCACCTCGACAGCCAGTCGGAAGCGCTGATCCAGGAAGCGCTGGGGCGGGTGATGGCCGGGCGGACGAGCCTGGTGATCGCCCACCGGCTGAGCACGATCCTGGCAGCCGACCAGATCCTGGTGCTGGACCGGGGGCGGATTGTCGAGCGCGGGACGCACGCGGAGCTGCTGGCGCTCGGCGGCTTGTACGCCCGGCTGTATGAAACGCAGTTCAGCCACGACGAACCGGCGCGGCAGTCAGAGCACCCAGGTTGAGTGGCTGGACGGCGGTGGGAGTGGTTTAGTACTCGGTAGGCGGCGAGTCGCCCGCGACCTGCATGACGGTGTGGTGCGTGCGGAACAAGCTGTAGACGTTCGGCTGGCTGGCGACCGGCTTGAGCACGTTTTCGGACTGCATGATCGACAGCCATAGCTCGATCTCGTCCTCGTCCATGCTCAGACGATCCATCAGCGCCTCGCGCGTGATCGGGATGCGCTCCTCGTACAGTTCCAGCAGCACGCGGATCACCTCGTTGCGGTCCGCCAGCACCGCATAGACGTGCGGCGCGTCCTCGACCAGCGAGATCCCCTTGGTGCGATACTCGCTCTGCGGGTTCTCGTATTCGTCCACCTTCACCGCACCCGCCTCGATAAGCTCCTCGACCGCTTGCTGGAAGCTGGTGCTCGGGTCATAGGGGCGCAGGCGGCGATGCAGGCTGCCGAGCGGGCACCACGCGAAGCCACGGAAGCTGGTGAACTGCTCCACGCTGACGATAATCCGCCGGATCATCCGGTCGATGTCTTCTTGCGTCACGCCCGGAATCTGGTTGAGCGCGGCCGTGATGTCCTGGTTGGCAAGCTTGATCACCGGCACGAGATCTTCCGGGTTGTGGCGGTGCGGGACCATCTCACGCGTCAAGATGCCCTCGCGCACCAGAAAGTCCACCCACTCCGAGCGCCAGGCGTCGGTCGTGTTCAGCCCTGGCCCTTCCAGGCCATGATCCATCGCGATGCCTTTGAGCAGGAAGCCATAGTTGACGTATTCCCACCCGCGCACGTGGAGCGTGTTCGCCACGCGATGCACGATCCGGTCGCGCACGAGGAATGTCTTTTGCACGGTCGGGTTGTCGCTGTTCAGGCCGACGAGGTTCACCTCTTCGTCGATCACGACCAGCCCGTGCACCGCCGCCTGGGTGACGAGGTCCCGCGCGCGGTCCTCGTTCGGGACGGTGTGCACGTCGACCAACCGCCAGATCAGGTCATCGAGGTCGACCATATCCGTACCCGCCTGGTTGAGCAGGTAATCGAGGTGCAGCAGCACGCTCGACCACTGCGACGGGCGGAATTCCGGTTCCTCTTCGGCAACCGGCTCAACCGCCGGGGCGACCGGCTGCGCGTGCGGCTGGGTCGCGGCGTAGACGTCCGCGTGGCGCGGCAGGTTGCAGAAGTCTTCGACGTACTCGACCAGCAGGGCCGGGTTAGACTCGACCAGGCGGCTCGTGCTGCCGCGCACGCCCCACACCACGACCTGCTTGTTGCGCGCCCGCACCGCGCTGAAGACCTCGTTGAAGTCGCGGTCTCCGCTGGCGATGATGAACACGTCGGCGCTGTCGGGTGAGGCGCTGTCTGCCAGCACTTCCTTCGCGATTCGCATGTCGGCGCTGTTCTTGCCCGGCAAGCTGAAGACCGGGTCAATGTTCGCGCGCGCCAGGCGGCTCGGCGCTTCGTCGGAGACTTCGCGGCCGGTGCGGTCGGTTAGCGGGGCGAGGCTTCCGCGCTGGCCCCACGGCGCATAGGCGGCCATCTGGCGCACCTGCCCGTGCGACTGCGCCTGCCGCAGCATGCCCTCGATCAACTGGTCAAGATCCAGGACGTATCCCTGCTCGCTGAGGCTGATCGAGATGTTCTCGAAGTCGATGTAGAGCGCGACGGTTTTGCTGGGGATGCCCAGAATCGCCTCAAGCGGCTGGAAGATCACGCCCTCGATATCCGCAGGCGGCTCGTCGCCCCAAACGCGGACGCGCGTCCGGCTGCTGAGCTGGATGTGTGTGACGAGGCTCAGGATATCGGGTCGCGTGCTGGAGATGATCAGCTCGTCGATCCGCTCAGTCTCGACCGAGAAATAGTGCTTCAGCAGAGCGTCCATCACAACGCTGCGATCCGGCACATTGAACAGGTCGTAGCCTTCGCTGGCAAAGACCTGCTGAACGCTCACCCCTGCGCTGCCACTGGGTCGGCGGTAGCGATTCCAATCGGCAACCGCCACAGCGACAAGGTCTTCTTTCGCTTGCAGCCCGGCTGCCAGCACCGCGCTATTCATTAGGGCTGATGCGACGGTGTGGATATCGAGGGTGACGCCTCGGGTGTCGAGCCGCTGCAGCAAATCATCGACATCGACAATCAGATATGCAATCATTTACAACCTCGCGTCGCGCGCCGTATCCGGGCTGGGACGTGCGGCGACGAAACACTAGATAGCGTACAAACAGTGAAGTGCGCGACACGTGGCTCGCGCAGCCGCTTCATAAAGCTGGCGCATGATCAGGCTAAACGCTAATGAGGGAACATACTCAGCCCGGCGGATCCGTCAAAACGCATCCAAAACACCGCGACACCACACTCATGCGCGGCGCCGATAACGGTTGGTTTGTATCCGCCTGGTTGGAAGGGCTGCCATTCCGGCACGTAATCAAAATAATTTTGACGCGCCGCCGCCACTCGCGCTCGCTTGATCGCCTCCACTATATGTTCATTGTAGCAGGGCAATAACCATCCGCCAAGTGAGGATTTTGTCAGTAAGACATTAGAACTGCTCAGAATCAATCTCCCCCGGCAGAGTTCTCGCGGTTACCCTTGCGTCACGCTAAAATTAACGGTAAGCCGAATCACCTAACGTAGAGGATCCGCTCGTGTCTTCAAACCGGCTGCCCACAATTACCAGCCCGCCCTGGAGCCCCACCACCAAGCGTATCGTCGCCGTGGGGGTGGTGGTGCTGGCGTTGTGGATGGTACGCGAAATCGGCTCGGCCATCTGGACCTCCGTCATTCTGGCGGTGGTGCTGAGCTATCTGCTGTCGCCGATCGTGCGCTTTGTCGAGCGGCGGATCGTGGTGATCGGCGGGCGGGGCGTGCGCCGGACGATCAGCGTGCTGGTGGCGTGGATGATCCTGATCGGCATCTTCGTGCTGGTAGCCTTGCTGGTGATTCCGGCGATCAGCGCGCAGTTCCGCGAGTTTGCCGACGAACTGCCGCGCCTGTGGCAGTCGATTCAGGACGACGCGCGCGAGGTGCTAAGCCGCCCGATCTCGCTTGGCAACTATTCCTTCGTCCCGTGGGACGAGTTGCAGGCGATGTTTACGCCCTCGGATGGCGAGACGGAAAACGGCCAGAACCTCGGTGAGACGCTCCGCGCCGGGCTGCTGGCGATGACCACGTCCGGCATCGACGTGATCAGCAGCCTTGTGACGGTGGTTGTGTCCTTTGCGTTTGTGCTGGTGATGGTCTTCTACCTGATGCGCGATGGGCCGAGCCTGACGCAGAGCGTGATCGCCAGCACGCCGGAAAGCTATCGCGGCGACGTCGAGCGCCTGATGGTCGAGCTGGGCCTGATCTGGAACGCGTACCTGCGCGGCCAGTTGACGCTAGGGTTGGCGGTCGCGATCGCGACGTATCTCATGGCATTGGTGCTTGGGCTGCCGCAGCCGCTGGTGCTTGGCGTGCTGGCCGGTTTTCTCGAGTTCATCCCCAATATCGGGCCGACGCTGTCCGCTGTTCCCGCGATATTCTTTGCCTTGCTGACGCCGAGCAGCACGATCCCCGGCCTGGATGCGGGGATTGTGTATGCGGTGGTCGTCGGGCTGGGGTATGTCGTTATCCAGCAGTTGGAGTCGCTGATCCTCGTGCCGCGCATTCTCGGCAGCAGCCTCGATCTGCATCCGGTGGTGGTGCTGGTCGCGGTGTGGATCGGCGCGACGCTGATCGGCGTGCTGGGCATCGTCCTCGCGGCGCCGATGGTCGCGACGCTGCGCCTGGGGTTGCGCTACATTCGCGGCAAGTTGCTCGACGAAGAGGTCTTCCCGATGGTGTCGCACCCGGCGACACGCCGCACCGGGCTGGCCTATTCCCTGATTCGCTATTTCCTGGCGAAGCGTTTTCTGGACGAGAACGGCGAGGTGGAGCGGGTGCGCAGCCGCCGGTCGGACGCATCCGAGACAAAAGCCCTGCCGAGTGGTCGCTAGGCGGCCGGAAAGGAC
>Ga0134103_1002488_pt1 | contig 14193 bp, 12 predicted proteins | sample 14_taG_2_FD_94445 | JGI IMG/M metagenome (GOLD analysis project Ga0134103, IMG submission 94445) | Switchgrass degrading microbial communities from high solid loading bioreactors in New Hampshire, USA - 14_58_20_212_A1 metaG | ecosystem: Engineered > Bioreactor > Semi-continuous > Anaerobic >...
AGCGCGGTCACAAAGATAAGCAGCTTTTTCATGAGAGTTCCTCCACAGAATAAACCGATCTACGCATCTATCGAGCGTCTATCCAGGGGTCTGGTGAGATGTGGGTGCTCCTTTCGTTAGATCGCGTTATGAACCTGTGTCAGACAAAGCCCCCCATCCCCCGACCCCTGCCCCCACCCCATAAAGAGGGAAGGGGAGTCTGTTGTTCTGTTCTTTTCCTTCCCTCCTTGTGGGGGAAGGAAGGCCGACCGAAGGTCGGAAGGATGGGGGGATATCCCAACAATCAGCCAGCAGAGTTCATAACAGCCTCTCGCTGCGGTCGATGCATCGTCACGTCCGGTACGTGGTATAGCCCAGGCTGGCGGAGATGGTGCGGCAGGTTTCGCACACCATTTCGCCGAGAAACGGGTCGCGGTCGGGGCGCATACGGTCTGCCGGGCCGGAGATGCTCGCGGCGGCGATGACCTGCCCGGTGTAATCGTAGATCGGCGCGGCGACGCAGCGGACGTTCTCGCCCGTCTCGGAGTTGTCGATCGCATACCCGCGCTGGCGGATGCACTCCAGTTCCGCCTCGAACGCCTCGACGGTGGTGATCGTGGTCGGCGAATAACGGGGCAGACCGCGTTCCTCGACGATCCCGCGCCACACTTCTTCCGGCATGAACGCGAGCATCGCCTTGCCGAGCGCGGTTGCGTGGGCAGGCGCGCGCTTGCCGATCTGCGTGTACATGCCGACCGTCTGCAAGCCCTCGACGCGGTCCAGATAGACGATCTCCGCGCCGTCGAGCACGGCCAGGTGCACCGTCTCGTTGACGCGGCGCATGAGGGCTTTCATCTGCGGCATGGCTTGTTCGGCGAGGTTCAGGCGGCGGATGAGCGCTCCGCGCAGGTGCAGGAAGCGCAGGCCCAGCTCGTAGAGGCGCGTCTCGGGGTTCTGCTCGACGTAGCCCAGGTGGACGAGCGTGTTCAGCAGGCGGTGCGTTGTGCCGAGCGGGAGCTTGCTGAGCGCGGCGAGTTCTGAGACGCTGCGGCCGTTGTTGGACTGCGCCAGCAGTTCCAGCAGGGCGAACGCGCGCCCGACGGATTGCACGATCGGGTCCATAAAAATTCACTGTCCGGGCTGCCCAGCGCGGGCGCACATCGTTTCGCCGCACGCCGCCAGCTACCGCTAGGCGGAAAAGTGCATCTTGTTTCTGAGTCTATGCTAGGCGTGCCCGCCCGGCGGCGTCAAGCATACTTTCCGCAATGTGGAAAACCAAATGCTGAAAAGCAGGGAGTGGGGAGTGGGTAAAAGCACCCCCCATCCTTCCGACCTTCGGTCGGCGTTCCTTCCCCCACAAGGAGGGAAGGAAAAGGCCAGGCCAGCGACCTTGCTCCCCTTCCCTCTTTATGGGGTGGGGGCAGGGGCCGGGGGATGGGGGGAAAAGGGCAACCGGGACGGGCGGAGCTTGCTCCGCCCCTACAGATCGTGTGGTTTTCCCCTCTCCCCGCGACGCAGTCGCAAGAGGGAGAGGGGCTAGGGGTGAGGGGGAACCGCTACCCCTCGCCGAGCGATTGGAGCGCGAGGGTCGGGGTAGGGGCGGGCGCTTCGGGGATGTGGATCGCGTCCAGCGCGATGACCGTCCCCTCGCTGGCCGGGTTGCGCTGCCCGGTGTTCCGCAGCGTGACGGTGTGCACCCCATACGGCAGGCCGTCGATCACGATTTCGCGTCCGAACGTGCCTGTCGGTGCGTAGCTGTCCACCACGGTCCACAGAGCGCCATCCACCAGCACCTCGAAGATTCCGAAATTGCGGAAGCTGACGTATTGCACGCGCGCGGCCGTCCCCTCGAACGCGAAGGCGGCTTCGGCGTCGGCATCCTCGCTGTAGCGGTAGCTGGCGTCCGTGCCGTGCAGCGAGGCGATCAGGATCCAGTTGCCGCGCGGGTAGGCGATAAATGGGCTGTCGTCGTTGTACGTGCCGGGCCCCATCACACCCATCGACGGAGTAGGCGTGGGGGGGACGAGCGTCGGCGTGGGCGAGGGGAGCGCGACGGTGGGTGTGGGCGTCGCAGGCACGGCGAGCGTTGGAGTCAGCGTCGGGACCAGCGTCTCGGTCGCGGTAGGCGTGGCGGTCGGCGCCAGGCGGAACGGCGTGGGCGAGGGCGCGGTCGGCGTGATGACCGGCGGCTGCGCGACGCCGTCCAGCGCCCCGCCGGACGCATACGGCGAGCTATACAGAATCAGCCGGGCGCGCAGGCTGGTGCGCTCCGCCTCGTGAGTGGTGGACACGTCCGCAAGCTGGATGCCTGGCGCGCTCGCTTCCTTGACGTGCACCACGAAATTGAGCAGGTTGCGCGGCTCGCCCTCGACCTCGATCTGGAAGGCGCGCGCCTTATACGCCTCGGACGCTGCGGCATCCTGCGTCGGGTCAAGCTGGAGCCGCGCGATCTCGACACCGGTGTCCTGCGCGTAGCTGTAGAGCCGGTCGAGCATGTCGTCCGCCTCCGCCGAGGTCAGGAACAGCCCCGCCGCCTCGACCAGTTGCTCCTGCGCGCTGGCAAGCTGGTGCTCCAATACCTCGGCTGCGCCCTCGACCGCTTCCGCCGTCGCTGTGAGCGCCAGCCCCTGCCCGCTGACCACCGTGCTGAGGTGCGATGTGTCTTCCCAGGCGGGCAGGATCGTCATAAGACCAAACACCACGTTGCCCAGCGCCACCAGCGCGATCAGCACCAGCGGCGCTAGCACCGGCAGCCGGTCGCGCAGGGTGGGGCGGTCGTCGTCAAAAAAGTCGTTCATCATGGCGCGGCTGCCTTTAGCTCGGCGACGAGGACGAATTCCACATAGCGGATGCGGCCCGGCGTGGCGGGCGCGGGGGTCGGCGTGCCACGTGCGGGCGTGGGCGTTGCGACGACGTTCCCCGACAGCGATTGGACCGTCACGGTCGAAAAGTAGCCCGATTCTTCCAGCCGCCGGGCGTAGTCGAGGACGGTCTGCTCGTTCCACGCGCGGCCCTGCAAGGTCAGCATCCGGCCGGTCTGCGTCAGGCCGAGCACCACCATATAGTCGTCGTGATAGTTGCTGAGGCTGGCGGCCACCCCCGGCCAGTCAACGCGGTCGCTTACAAGCGAGCGGCTGGCGGGCTGGATCGCGCTCAGGTGCGCCAGCGCGGCGCTGAGCGTCGCCTGCAAGCTCTGCTCGTCCCGCGAGGCGGGCGGGCCCTGGTCCAGCCGGGCCTGCTGCGTGGCGATGTCGTTGCGCAGGCGGGCGTTTTCCTCTTCAATCGACGCGCCGAGCAGGTACAGCGGCAGGAACAGCACGCCCAGGCTGAGCACTACCAGCCACAGGATCAGCCGTCCCACGCGCGAGCGGCGCGGCGGTTCGTCGGTCGTGTCTTCAAGAAGCGGTGAATATGTCACTGGTTACCTCAGCGGGAGCAGCATAGCCACCAGCGCGACCTGCGCGCCCAGGCACAGAAACGGCGCGTAGGGGATGCGCGTCTTCGCGCTGGCGCCGCGCCGCATCAGCCAGATCGCCGCGACGCCTGCCGCGCCGGTCCCCGCCAGCAGCGCCCATAAGATATACGGAAACCCCAATCCGACGCCAATCAGCGCGGCCAGCTTGACATCCCCAAACCCCAGCTCGCCGGGGCGCAGCCAGGCGGTCAGGAAGAAGATCGCGAACGCCATCCCGCCGCCGACCAGCACGTGCGCCATCGACTGATCGGCGGCCAGCAGGTGCGCGCCGAGCGCCACGACGATCGCGGGGTAGGTCATGGCGTTGAGCACCAGCCGGTGTTTCAGGTCGATCAGCGCGACGAGCAGCAGGTAAGCGTAACTCGCGGCCAGCACCGCGAACACCCGCGACGCTCCGCACGCCAGCCACAACGCCGCCAGAAACGCCGCGCTGCCCAGTTCCGCCGCCAGCGCCGCGCGATCCGTGTCCGGCTGGCGACGCACCCATTGCACGATCGTGGGCGGGCGCAGCGGTGCGGGTTCCCCGGTCGAGACGTGCCCGGTCCGGCGGGGGAGCCGGGCGGCGAGCGCATCCGCCAGCCATCCGAGGACAATTCCAAGCAACGCGCACAGGATCGGCATGGTCATTCCTCGTCGGCGTCGTAGCGCAGCGCGCCGGGCAGGGTGAGCACAAACTCCGCGCCGCCCGCCTCGCGGTTGCGCGCGCTCACCGTGCCGTGATGCGCCTCGACCGCGGCACGCACGATCTCCAACCCCAGGCCGATTCCCGGTCGCCGCTCGGACGCGCTCGGACTCCGGAAATAGCGCCGGAACAGGTGCGGGAGCAGGTCGTCGGGGATGCCGGGGCCGGTGTCCGCCACGACGAGCGTGATCTCGCGCGGGCGATAGTCGAGCGTCACGGCGATCTGCGCACGCTGGCCGGAGAACTTGACCGCGTTATCGACCAGGTTGAGCGCGGCGCGATAGAGCGACAGCTCGTCGCCGAAGATGGGGTAGGGCGTGCCGCTCACCTGCAAATTGAGCAGGATGCCCTTGTCCCGCGCGGCGCGGTGCCGGTCCTGCACGGCGCGCTTGACCATTTCGAGCAGGTCGCAGCGCTGGTGGATCGTGATCTGGCTGGTGGTCAGCCGCGCCGCCTCGACCATCCGGTCGAGCAGCACCGCCATCTGTTCGCTCGCGTCCACGATGCGGCCGAGCAGGTCGCTGGTTTCGGCGGCCTGGGGAAGGTAGATGTCCAGCAGGCCGGTGTAGCCGATGATCGAGTTCAGCAGCGCCTTGACGTCGCACGACAGCGCATAGCTGAGCGAGGTGGCGACCCGCTCGTGCCGGTCGAGCGCGCGGTTCGTCGCTTCGAACAGGCGCGCGTTCTGGACCGCGCTCGCCGTCAGGTCCGCAATGTGCATCAGCACGTCTTCGTCGCGCTCGCTGAAGCGCCGCCCGGCGGCGTGGTGTCCGGCGGAGATCACGCCGATCGGTACGCCCGCGACGGTCAGCGGGACGTACATCACCGCCTCGACCAGATAGCCGGTCTTGACCTTGATCGGGTTGTCGCCCACTCGCCGGTGGACGCGCACGGGCTGGCCGGTCCGCACGACCTTGCCCGCGATCGTCTCCGAGACAGAGAGGCGCATCCCCTCGGCGCCGTTGATGCCGCGCGCCGCTTGAAGCACCAGCTCGTTCGTGTTCTCGTCGATCAGCCAGATCGACACCTCTTCCGCCGCCAGCGCCGTGAGCGTGACGTCCAGCGCGCAGTCGAGCACGTCGTGCATGTCCAGGTGGGCGATCAGCGCTTTGGCGATCGGCAGCAAGACCTCGGCGGGCGCGGCGCTGGATGGGCTGCTTGCGGGCAGACTGGGCGGGCGCTCGACAATCCGCACGAAAAATTCCAGCCGCCCCAGGGCGAGCAGGTCGCCATCAGACAGGCAATAGGGCGTGTTGACCCCCGCCGAGCGCCCGTTGATCCACGTGCCGTTGGTGCTGCCCCGGTCGATAACGAACAGCCGCGTGGGGGTGGGGCGCAGCGTGACGTGCATCCGCGAGACGCCCAGCGCCTCGGCGTCGAAGTCGTCCAGCGACAGGAAATCGCCCTCGCCCTCGCCGCGCCCCAGCGTCAGCTCGCCGTTGAGGTCCAGCCCGAAGCCGCGCCGCTGGTTGTACGCCAGGTCGAAGCGGACGCGCCAGACCGGCGTATCGGGCGGGAGCGTGTCCGGATCGTAAGGCGCCGGGCGGAACTCCATCTCCGGCTCGCGTAGGTCCAGCGGAAAGAGTTCTTCCGCGTCGAGCTCGCGGGTGACTTCTCGAATGAGCTTGCTGGTCTGTACGTTCATTGCGCTTGCGCTTTCGTCTACGCCAACTGCCCGGCGATGCGCTCGGACAGCGCGGCCAGGTCGGCGGCCTGTATGTCTTCGAGCTCGTCCAGCAGGTGCGCGAGCGGGTTCTCCAGTTCCTCGTCGGTGAACACGCTGTCCAGCAGCGCCTGCATGGCCGAGACGCTTTCGTCGGGCGTGGCTTCGTCATCCTCGTCGGGCGATTCCTCGGCTTCGACCGGGTCCGCTGCCGGGGCGGGCTCGTCTTGCGGCTCTCGCTCGCCCGCCATGCGGAGCACGGCCAGCGCCAGCGCAGCTTCTTCGGCCCGGCGCGCGGCGCGCGCTCGCACCAGCCGCCGCACGTGCACCGCGACGCCCAGCACGGCCGCCAGCGCCAGCGGGGCCAGCGCCGCCGCCAGCGCCAGCATGATCCGTTGGTCTTCGAGCATCATTTCCAGCAGGGACATAGTCATTTCTCCTGAGCGGTTAGCGGTTGGCGGTTAGCCGTTAGCCAAGAGCAAGGGCAGGGCGAGGAAAGCCCCCCATCCCCCGCCCCCTTCCCCCATAAAGAGGGAAGGGGAGTTAGCCCCGTTATCCAGGGATGAGGTTCTACGTGCCGAATACGCTCACTGAGAGCCTCGTCCTCGTAGGGGCGGAGCTTGCTCCGCCCGCTGACACACATGCTGCTCCTGGCTGTTCTTGGCTGCTTCTCCGCTGCATTTCGCTGTTCTCCGCTCTCTCTAACTGCTATTTCATCTATTCGACGTTCGCCGGGGGAAACCTCACCCCTTAACCCCCGTCCCCTTTTCCCCTCTCCGTTTACGGAGAGGGGCCAGGGGTGAGGTTTTCTCGTAGGGGCGGAGCTTGCTCCGCCCGCTGACACCCACATCCTGCGAGCGCGGTGTCAACGCCCCGTCTGTGCCCTCGCGCTTTTCTGTTTTTCGCTAACCGCTAATCGCTAACTGCTAACCGCTACTAAACCACCAAAATCCGGTCGACTACGATCGGCACGACCAGGAAGCACACGCCGGAAATCAGCGTGGTGATCGCCAGGTAAAACGTCATCTTGATCTTCAGCCCGCCGTCCGCCGCGATGCTCGCCGCCGCGCCGATCACCGCCAGCAGGATGATCATGCAGACCGTGATGGTGGATAGATAATGCAGGTCGCCCGGCGAAAGAGAGGCCATCGCCATGTTCATCTGCGCCTGGCCCGCGCTGGCCGCCTCGCCGGTCGGCATGAGCTGGTTCACCATCTCGGTAAAGTTCTGCACGATCGACAGCACGAACACCATCAGCCCGGCGACGACCGCCTGCATCACGGTCATCAGCGCGGAGAACGTGCCCGCCACCAGCCGCCGCTTTGCGCGGAGCTGCGTGGTTTTGGCGGTGAACAGCGAGCACAGATAGCCGACACGCTCCGGGTCGCCACCGGTCTTGACCGCGTTGTAGAAGATGCTCGACACGTCCGCGATCAGGCGGCTGCCGGACTCGATCCCGAACTTCTGCCAGCACATCTCCGGCGGGACGAGCGCCTGCAGCCGCGTGCTGAGGCGTGTGATCTCCGGCTCCAGCGTCGGGAACGAGCTGAGGTCGATTTTGGTGAGCGCCTCGCGCAGCGTCGTGCCGGTCGAGGTTGCCATCCCGCCCGACGAACGCAGGAAGGTGCTGAACTCTTCGTCCTTCTTGTTGGTGCGCCGGTCGCTGATCAGGCTCATCACGCCGCCGGGCAACATCAGCGCCGCCACCAGGATCAGGGTCCACCCCAGCGGCACGCCGACCACGCCCAGCACTGACGCCAGCGCCAGCCCGACCGGCAGCAGCGTCCGCGCCAGACTGAGCGCGCGGCGTTGCTCCGGCGCGCCCTGCGATGGGGGGACGGTCATCACCTCGCGCGGGGCGGAGCGCCAGATAATCCACGCGCCGAAGCCCGCCATGATCACGCCGGTGCTGATCAGGCCGGTCATCATGGTGCTGTTCATCGAGTAAATCATCGACGACACGACCTGGATGATCACGATCAGCGCAACCGAGATCACGATCGAGGAAAACGCGTTCGACCACTGCTTGAGCGCTTCCAAGTTGCGCTCGTATTTGTTCTCGTAGTCGGCTGCCTGGACCTCGGCCTCGCGCGCCAGAAAGTCCGCCAGCGGCTCGCCGGAGCGCAGCGCGTCGGACAGCCGCAGCAGGAAGCTCCGCATGTTTTCCGACTTGGCCTGCGTGCCGATCCGGCGGCAGGCTTCGGGGTAGTCGTAGCGGAATTCCTCGACCAGCGTGTTGATCGCGGCGAAATAGCGCGCGGCAGGCGAGCCAGACTGCGCCGCGATCTCGAACGTCTTGCTGCGCGACAGGCCCGCCGCGGCCATCGCTGACATATAGGTCAACTGGTAAAACAGCGCGAACGGCGGCACCGGCTTAAAGGAGGTTTTGTCGTCGCGCTTCCGAGAGGATCTGGAAGAACTCATAAAAGTCCGTCACTCCCTTTTCGCGGTGCAGCTTTTCAAAAATGCGCGCGCGCCGCTTCACCTCGTCATAAATCGCCTTGCGGCGGTGGGGCGGAATCCCGCGCCGGATGGCGATGTGCTGCTCCAGCAGATAGCTGTTCATGTAGCCGGAAAACTCGAAGGTGTCGGTCGCCGGGTTCCAGCGGAACGCCTCAAGGAACGAGAACGTTTCCGACACCGGGTCGTAGCCCAGTATCTCGTTGATGCTCAGGATGCGGCGCGCCATTTTGCCATCCTGCAGGCGGACCGCGCCCTGGATCACCGCGAGGTGCAGGTTGTCGATGTAGGTTTTCGGGATGTTGATCGGGTCGCCGGTCAGGCGCTGGATGAGCTTCTCGACCGAGTCCGCGTGGAAGGTGCTCATGACGCCGTGGCCGGTCTGCATCGCCTGGAACGCGACCACCGCTTCCACGCTGCGGATCTCGCCGACGATGATCCGGTCGGGGCGCTGGCGCAGGGCCGCGCGCAGCAGCTCGAACATGCCAACCTCGCTGCCCTGGCCGCCCGCGCTGGTCGGTCGAGACACCTCTTGCAGCCAGTTCTTGTGCGGCACGTGCACTTCCGGCGTGTCTTCGATGGTGACGATCTTGGCGTCCGGCTTGAGGAAGGTGTTCAGCGCATTGAGCGTGGTGGTTTTGCCGGACGCCGTCGCGCCGACCACAAACATATTCAGCCCTTCTTCGAGCATGAAGGACAGATACGCCGCCATCATGTAATTCAGCGTGCCGAACTCGATTAGCTCCAGCACGCTGGTCGGCACGCCGCTGAACTTGCGGATGGTGAAATTGCTGCCGCGCTTGGAGATCTCACGCCCGTAGACGATGTTGATACGCGAGCCATCCGGCAGAACCGAGTCCACCAGCGGGTTGCGCACGGTGACCGGGCTTTTAATCCACTCGCCGAGCCAGACGACGAAATCGTCCACTTCGTCGTGCGTGCTAAACACGATCGACGACTGCACGCTCTTGAAGATTTTGTGCTCGACAAACACATGCCCGACGCCGCTGCAACTGATGTCCTCGATGTACGGGTCGAGCAGCAACGGTTGGAGCACGCCCAGGCCGATCTTGTCCCGCAGGATACGATAGCGGATGCCTTCGAGCACGTCCGGTGTCACGTAAATTTTTCCGGCGTGGCGGCTGCCGTTCCGCCGCTGCGTGGTGCACAGGTTGTCGATCAGCTTCAGCAGGAAGGCGCGCTTCTCGTCGGTGTCCTCAATCCGCCCGATCTCCTCGGCCCAGGCGATCAGCCGCTCCTCGACCTGCGCCAGCGGAGCCTCAATGTCTGCGACGGTTGTCGGCTCGATGCAGATGTAGTGGTCGCGCGCGCCGGATTGGTCAGGATAAATGTGGACGAACAGCCCCTGTTCCAGCGGGTAGATCAGGTTGCGGTTTTCCATGTGGGACATGCTGCGCGTCAGCTTGGTGTAATACGCCGGGATGCCCACTTCCTCAAGCGGCAGGCGGCGCAGATACTCCGCCAGGTGCGGCGCGCGGTCGCACGCCTCGGCCAGTTCTTTCGGCAGGCGCGCGCGCAGTCGGTCAAAGTCGTGGGGTGGGGCGCTGTCGAGCGCAAACGGGAGAACGGTCGACGCCATCGCGGGTTACCCTCGCGCTTTGCTGATCGGGATGACGCGCAACCCGAACCCCGGCTCCACCTCGAAGCCGACGATCCCGCCGGTGATGTTCGTCGCGCCGCGAATCTTGGCGACCTGCAGCGTCTTGACGAGCCGCTGCCCGTCCTGCTCCATGCGAAGTTGCAGGTCGGCGTCGCACATGGAACGAATAGGGCTGATGAAGTCGGCCTCGATCACGTCGGAGTGCAGCACGACCAGAATCGACGTGCCACTGGCGGAGATGCGCTTGCAGCCCTCGAAGAACGCGATCACGCCCTTGTCGTCCACGGCGTGAATGAGCGCCGCCGTCAACGAGTCGATCACCAGCAGGTCGCGATCGGCCTCGCGGCGCATCGCGGCCAGCAGCGCGGACGGCGCCGCCGCCCCACGCCGCGAGAGCTCCATCGGGTAGATGCGCAGGCGTCCGAGCAGGAGATAGTCGAGCACGTCCAGCTCGATACTCTGCATCTGCCGGATCAGGCTCTTGACCGTGTTCTCGCTGGTGAAGATCGCCGCCCGCAAGCCATCACGCAACGCCCCCCACACGATCTGCTCCGCGAGGACCGATTTGCCAGACCCCGATCCGCCCTCGATCAGCGTCACCGAGCCGGACGGCAGGCCGCCGCCGATCCTGCTATCCAGCTCGTCGTTGCCGGATGAGATAATCCGGCGGGGCGTTTCGGCTATGTCGTGTGATGCCATCGGGTTCGCTCCTCGTGTTCGGCCTTATGGTTCAAGCTTTTTGCCCCCACCCTGACCCCTGCCCCCACCCCATAAAGAGGGAAGGGGAAAAGCGTGGGGATGATTAAGTCCCTCCCTCCTTGTGGGGGAGGGATTTAGGGTGGGGGGCATGCTTGGCTTCGCGCACACGCTCATACCACGCTTCTACCCTTCCGGCGTCTGCACGTGGATGGTGAAGACCTGCTCACCGGGATTGTACGCGTCGCTTACGGTGACGCTGAAGGTGTCCGGCTCGGTTCCGGCGAACGTCAGCGCCCCGGCCATCATGTCCGCCAGGGTGAAGCGCGCGCCCGCGCCAAGCGGCGCGCCCGCCAGGTGCAACGCTCCGGTTGCGGGCGGTACGGTCAGCGTGAAGGTGATCGCCTCGGGGCCATCGTCGGGATCGGTCGCGTTCAGGCATTCCAGCGGCACGATCGCGCCGTCGTCCAGCACGACGGTGTCTGTCTCCGGCGCGAAGACCGGCGGCTCGTTGACCATCACCACAAACGCCAGCCCGTCGAGCGTGTCCTTCCCGTCGCTCAGGCTGAATGTGATCGTCTCGCTGTCCGTCTCGTAGGCGCGCGTATAGATGACCTCGCCCGCGTCAATGTCCGCCTGTGTGAAGCGGGTCGCGCTCAGCGCGCCCGGGCGCGCGTCCTCGCCGGTGATCTCGTACACCAGCGCCCCGGCGGGGTCGTCTTCGTCGGTCGCCTGCCAGTGTGCCGGGCCGAGTGCGATCTCCATTTGCGTCCGCCCGATGGTCAGGCTGTGCGCAACGGGCACGGGCGGCCAGTTCGCCTGGAAGCTGGTGAAGATGCCCGCGCCAACCTCGGTCGCCAGCGCGACCTCGATCGTGCTGCCCGGCGCGATCACGTGCGGCGCCCGCGCCCAGAGCGTGACCTCTTCCCCGGCGTTGAGAATCCCCGGCTGCGCCAGCTCGGTCGCGCCCGCCAACGCGTCCGCGAACAGCCCCGCGCCCCAGGTTGAGCCATGTAGCCGGTCGCGCGCGTCCTCATAGCTCGCGCCGGTCGCCAGGGCGGGATCGGGACGCAAATACACAATCTGCGGCGCGCCGGTGTGCTCCCCGGTGGAGCGGACGATCAAATCCCACCGGTCGAAGTCAGCGAGGCGCGTGCTGCCGGTGTTGCGCAGGGATAGCTCGATCAGCGTGCGGTTGGCGACTGTGCGCGCCCCGACTACCTGCAACGCGGCGCGTCCCTGCTCCGCGAGGCGCGCGTCCGCTTGGCTCTGGGCGACGCTGAGCGCTTCTTGCGACGTGATCACTTCCGCCGACAGGCTCAGCGCGGCGAACACAATCACGAAGACGACGACAAACGCAGCGAGGACGGTTTCCACCGTTACAGGCTCCAGAAATATTCGTGCGCGACGCCGCTCGGCGTGATCACCTTGACGAACTGGCGACCGGCTTGCAGCGGCGCGTTGTGCAGGGTAATGCGCAGGGTGGCGGTGGGCGTCCATTCGGGCGCGTTCTCAACCGTCGCCTGCCAGTACGGGCCCGACGTGCTTTCGCTGGCGTGCGGGATGCGCGCGAAGTTACCTTCCGCGCCGAAGAACACGTCCAGCCGCTCGACCGCCGCGATGCGCGTGTCCCCGACGTTCTTCACCCAGATCACCGCCTCAATGTCTCCACTGCCGTTGAGATCGCGCGGGGCGCCGTCGTGCCATTCGGCGTCGGCGTGGACGATCACGATCTGGCTGCGGATGCGCTCGTCCGCCCGGTCCACCATGCTGGCGATCGCGTCGCCGCCGCGCACAATCGCCGGATAGGCGATGTTGAACAGCGCCACCGCCATTACCATGCTGGCGACAATGAGCAGGGCCGTCGTGATCACCTTATCCATGTTTCTTGCCGCCCCGCGCGATGCCCGCGATCAAGCGCAGAATCACATTGGATGAAACGTTGCCGTCCTTACCACGACCGTTGCCCTCAGCCGGGCGAGCGATCAGGCTCGGCGCCGGAGTGATGGTGATCGGCTCGCGGTCCGGGTCAGACGGCACCGTGCCGATCGCGACGATCTGGAGCAGGGCGTCGCGCACGTCGGGCGAGATGCGCCCCTCGGCGGTGTAGCGGTGAATGAGCTGGCGCGTGTTCCGCGCGCCGATCGCCGCGAGGCGGCGGTTAGTCCACTCGACCAGTTGCTCCATCAGCGCCCAGTCCGCGCTGGTAATCGGCGTGTCTGTCGTCGCGCCGCCGGGAAAGTCCTCGTAGTCCTCGTCGATCACGAACGGCGGAACTTTCGCGTCGGTGTACGCGCCGTTGCCGGAGTAGGGTGGGGCGCTCGTGCCGTACGCTGGCTCGACCGTCAGCGGGGCGAGGGCGCGCCGCGCGGGAGCAGGTGGTGGCGCGACAAACGGCGCCGGGGTGCGCCGCGTTGAGACTTCGGGCGTCTGGGTGCTGTAGGGCGCGGAGCCAGGGACTGGCGCCGGAGTCGGCCGCGTGTGAAAGTCCGGGTCTGGCATGTCGGGCGCGCTCAGCGCGGCGGGCGTATCGGGATTGGCGCTGATCGTCTTCACTGGGACGGGGTCAATGGGCGCGGCGTCGTCTTCCGCCCGCAGCGAGGGGTAGGTATTCGTCAGCAAGTGCTCCTGGATGTCCAGCAGCGTCGCCTGGATCTGGTTTTTAAGGATCTGGACTTCCTGCTCGAGCATTGTGACGCGCTGTTCCAGGTCCATCGTATCATCTCCCCGCGTGCAAACTGTCTCGCGGCAAAAAACTCGCCCCACCGGCACGGCCAAGTTAGGTGGGGCGATGTCTTTAGCTTGAATTCAAGCTATAAGACCGGATGAATGCGCTTGTGATAGGCTTGGCCGTGCCTGTTTTGAGTAGTCGTGCTGATTGTTAAGTAGCTTCGTGTTTCCGGACGGGTTGAGGTGTTGCAGTTCCTCGGGCGCCGCTCGGTGTGTCGGGGGGAATGGCCGGTGAGTATTCCCGACCGGCCATTCCGCGGCCCGCTTCGGTCTTAGCGGAGTTCCATCACCGGCTCAATCGAGGCGGGCGTGGTGCGGGTGAGGTTGAGCACGGCACCCGTGGGCGGCTTGACTTCGAGCGTGAATTCCGAGTTGGGGCCAGGGGCGCTGGTAAGAGCCGACATGTCGATAGAAATCTCGGCCAGCTCACCCTCTTCGAGCATCATGTCGCCATCGTTCTTACCGATGAACTTCGCTGCCCAGGCGACTTCGCTGACGGTCTCGTCCGCGTCGCGGTAAGCGATCACGACCGCTTTGTTGTCCGGGTCGAGGTCAACCGGCTCGCCGCCGCCCGCCAGAGAAACGGTGAACTGGACGTTGCTGAGGGCAGTCCCGTCGCCCTCGGCGATGACGGCGCCCTTGACAGCCATCGACGACTGGACGTTCTCAAGACCCGAGTAGATGGCCGCCTCACTCTTTTCGGTCGAGGACGAGCCAGCGGACAGGATGACGAACGCGAACACAGACGCCACCACGACGAAGGCGATCAGGATGATGGCGGTCTCAAGAGCAGTCTGACCACTTTCATCTTTGTGCAGGAACTTGATGTTGAACATGGCTTGGTTATTCTCCTCTAGCATAAGGTGTGGGGTTGTGCCGTACTCTGG
>Ga0134103_1002489_pt1 | contig 14189 bp, 11 predicted proteins | sample 14_taG_2_FD_94445 | JGI IMG/M metagenome (GOLD analysis project Ga0134103, IMG submission 94445) | Switchgrass degrading microbial communities from high solid loading bioreactors in New Hampshire, USA - 14_58_20_212_A1 metaG | ecosystem: Engineered > Bioreactor > Semi-continuous > Anaerobic >...
AAGTTATAAAGCAGATGCAAGAATGGAACAGGAACAGAATTACGCATATTTTGTCAGGATATTCAGCCTTGATAAGAATAATATTCTTTTTGGCGGCAGTAAGCAGTTATTAAGAGAAAACCTGATGGATACGAACGGAATGGAAGAAAACAGCATCAGGTTTATTACTTCTGAAAACAACGAGCTCACAAGGATAAGTTTTTCAATATATTATGCGGGAACAAGCGTTAAAGTTGATGATGTCAAGATTATAGACGCCGATATCGGTAAAGTTGTAAAGAAAGTAATTCTAAAAAACAAATACAATCTTGACAGCATTATTTCAGGATTTGAGAATATTGGACTGCAGCAAAGTTTTATATCAAGGTTGGTATTCTATAAAGACGGCCTGAAGATATTCGGAAGAAACTGGTTTTTGGGAAGCGGCGGCGGCGCATGGGATTATTTATACAGGCAGTATCAATCGTATAATTATTCAAGCAGCCAGGCGCACAATTATCCGCTTCAATTAGGGATAGAAACAGGTATATTGGGTATCCTGGTTTTACTAAGCCTTGTTTTTTCTTTGGTATTCATATCAATAAAATATGTGAAAGAGATAAGCAGCGGGAATAACAAGATTGCACAGGAAGAAATCAACGATTCGGTATTTTTGAATTCGGCTGTCATAACGGCTATAGCCGCGTTACTTATTCATTCGGTAATGGATTTTGATTTTTCTGAGCCGGCAATGCTTTTATTGTTCTGGCAGTTTATAGCACTTTTTAATACAGAAATAAAAGAAAAACTGACACTGCAGCAAATGCTTCCATTCGATATAAATCAGAAGATAAAAAAAGGTTATGCCGGCAAAACGGAAACAAAAGGTAGAGTGTTAACCTTTGCAGTATTAGTAATAACAGTGACAGCGTTTATCTTTTCTTTGACTTTTAATATTGCATCTGCGTATGCACAGAAGGCATATGAGTATGCAGAGGATAATAATATTGAAGAAGCAATAGAAAACATAAATAAGGCAATAAATCTTGACGGGTATAATGAAAAATATGTATTGGGCTTTGCACCCTTAACTGCAAGACCAGATATAAAAGCAGGCCTTGCAGATCTGTTGTTTATGAAAAACGATATACTGCAGAAGAAAGAAAAAAACGGGGAAAAAATACCGGAAAGTGAGCAGCAGCTATTACAAAGGCAGCTAAACGAAGTTAACAGCAAAATAATGAAACTTGGTAAAAAGGCTGAAAACAATTTAAGCCTGTCAAACAATATAGCAAGTTTTTGTTTAAGGACAAGCCAAATCGACAAAGGACTGGAGTATTTGAATAATTCAATATCACTGTTTCCGCTGGAGCCTGTTCTATGGCATACGAAAATAGATATATACTATCAACTGATGGGCAATCACTTTAACGCTCAGGATTATGAAAATACGGTGAAATATATAGAATCAGCATTAAGTGTTATTGACGAAGCCGAAGAAGCCAATAAAAGGAATATGAACCCGTTTATATTCGACAGCGGTACAGCGGGACTTCTTGAGAAAATGCAGTTTATTAATGATCAAATAAATAATCTTAATGAGCTGAGATCAATAAATGAAATTGTGCATTATACAATACCGTATATGGATGTTAATCTTGACGGAGTACCGGATCAATGGCGTATAAACGATACGGCATTATTGAATGCTGCAGCGGATAATGAAGGTATAAAAATAAAGGCGTCCGGCAGGGCATATATATATACGCAATATTATCCTAAATTTAAACAGGGAAAAACATACCGCATAGAAGTACAGTTGAAAGAGCCGGTGGATTATCTTGCTTACTATATTTCCGGAATTAAAAGTAGAACAAAATTAAAGCAACAGGGAAATAAATATTTTGCTGAATTCTTAGTTGAAAATGAGCCCGATAAAAACGGAAACCAGCTAAGAATATATATGGAATCGGACTGTACAATTGAAAATATATTAATAAAAGAACTCACAAGGTAAACTTATGATTTTGCGGTAAATGTTATTTTATGGAAAAGATGGGTGTAATGAAAAAAAGAATATATTTATCATCACCACATATGAGTGATGAGGGCTATGAAATGGAGTATATAAAAGAGGCCTTTGAAACCAACTGGATAGCGCCTCTTGGCCCGAATGTGACAGGGTTTGAACAGGAATTGGCTCAAAAAGTAGGAGCCAAATATGCCGCGGCTTTAGTATCGGGAACGGCAGCGATCCACCTGGCGCTTAAGGCTGCCGGAGTTGGAGAGGGAGATATTGTTCTTTGCCAGTCCCTCACTTTTTCCGCTACGGCAAATCCAATCATATATCAAAATGCAATACCGGTATTTATTGATAGCGATTATGAAACCTGGAACATGTCTGCCGAAGCATTGGAAGAAGCTTTTCGGAAGTATGAGGATAAGGTAAAGGCTGTTCTCGTTGTACATCTGTACGGTTTGGCAGCGGACATGGACAGGATAATGGAAATATGCAGTAAATACAACATTACGCTTATAGAAGATGCAGCGGAATCCCTGGGAAGCTATTATAAAGGAAAGCATACCGGAACATTCGGCAAATTCGGGGTGTTTTCTTTTAACGGAAACAAGATTATCACAACTTCGGGCGGCGGTATGATTGTTTCCGAAGACGAGGAGATGATTAATAAAATCCGCTTTTGGTCAACCCAGTCCAGGGACAAGGCAAGGCACTACGAGCACAGTGAACTCGGATTCAATTACCGCATGAGCAATATAGTAGCCGGAATTGGAAGAGGACAGCTCAAGGTATTGGATCAAAGAGTGGCAAAAAAGAAGTATATCTTTGAGTTTTATAAAAAAGAGTTGGGCTCGTTGGAAGGCGTTTCCTTCATGCCGATAAATGACTGGAATGAACCGAACTACTGGCTTAGTGTTATAACATTGAATGGAAAAGTGAGACCTATTGATGTCATAGAAGCTCTTGAGAAAGAAAATATCGAGTCAAGGCATGTCTGGAAACCGATGCATATGCAGCCGTTCTATGCCGGATATGACTACATAGGCGGAAATGTGAGCGAAAAGCTTTTTGAAAACGGTGTATGCCTGCCTTCCGATACCAAGATGACGGATGAGGACCTTGAAAGGATCTGCGGAATTATTAAGGGACTGTGGTAGATGAATACAATTCAGAATAATACCTGTTCAGGCATGAGTAATTCTATCGCAATCAAGTCTTATAAAGGCGGTATCTATAAAAGATTTATTAAAAGACCTCTGGACATTTTTTTGTCTTTGTTGGCAATTATCATTTTAAGCCCTCTTATGATAATTATTGCCGTACTGGTAAGGGTTAAGCTTGGAAGCCCGGTCCTGTTTAAACAGCAAAGACCGGGGCTGAATGAAAAAATCTTTACAATGTATAAATTCAGGACAATGACGGATGAGAGGGATGAAAATGGTGAACTGCTGCCTGACAGCATAAGGCTGACGAAATTTGGGAAGCTTCTTAGATCGACTTCACTGGATGAATTACCGGAACTGTTAAATGTCCTGAAAGGCGATATGAGCTTTGTTGGACCAAGGCCGTTATTGGTGCAGTATCTTCCCTTGTATAATGACCATCAAAGGAGAAGGCATGAAGTAAGGCCTGGAATTACGGGAAACGCCCAGGTTAATGGGCGTAATGCTATTAGCTGGGAAAAGAAATTCGATCTTGATGTTGCTTATGTAGATAATGTAACTTTTATTGGGGATATGAGAATTATCTTTCTTACTATAAAAAAAGTTTTGTTAAGAGAAGGAATCAGTTCGGGAACTTCTGTCACAATGGAACCGTTTAGAGGCTCGGAAAACAGACCGGATATATAAGCTTAATGTCTGAAATTGTTTTATTGTTTTGGAAGGATATGTTAAGGGAATGAAAAAAAGACTTATAATCATAGGCGCGAGTGGCCATGGAAAAGTAGTCGCCGATATAGCGGTAAAAATGAATAAATGGCAAAGCATTGTATTCGTCGACGATGACGAATCTATTAAAATGTGCATGGATATACCGGTTATAGGGAAAACGGATGATGCGTTAAAATATAAAGACGAAGCCGATTTCTTTGTGGCTGTAGGAAATAATGCCACACGGGAAAGGATACAAACAAAATTGGAACATGAAGGCGCTTCAATTGCGACATTGGTTCATCCGGATGCAGTCATCGGGTATCAGGTCAGCGTGGGTATTGGTACTGTTATTATGGCTGGAGCAGTAATAAACAGCTCAAGTACTATCGGAAAAGGGTGCATTATTAACACAAACAGCAGCGTCGATCACGACTGCATTCTTGAAGATTATGTGCATGTTTCGCCGGGAGCGATCTTGGCCGGAACAGTTAAGGTTGGCAAGGGAAGCTGGATAGGCATAGGAAGCGTAATAAGCAATAATATAAACATATGTGCTGGTTGCATGCTTGGCGCCGGCGCTGTGGTGATTAAAGACATTACTGAACCTGGAACATATGTCGGGGTTCCTGCCAGGAGAATAGACTATGCCCAAAATACTTATATTGGCTAATAACGATATTGGTTTGTATAAATTCAGAAGAGAACTAATAGAGGAACTTATAAAGAAGAATAATGAAGTGTTTATATCATTACCAGGCGGAGAATTTGTAAAAGAACTTGTTAATATGGGTTGCGTTTTTATAAATACGAAGCTGAGCAGAAGAAGTATAAACCCTTTTTCTGATTTGAAATTAATGTTCGAATATATAAAAATTTTCAGAGAAGTTAAGCCGGATGTTGTTTTAACTTATACAATTAAACCGAATATATATGGCGGAATAATATGCCGTATAACAAAAACGCCGTATATTTCAAACATAACCGGTCTTGGTACCGCTCTTGAAAACAGCGGTTTTTTGCAGAATATAACTGTATTTTTATATAAATCGGCATTAAAAAGTGCCAGTTGTGTATTTTTTCAAAACAGAGAAAATGCAGATTTTATGAACAGGAAAGTTGTTATTAGAGGAAAGCAAAGAATTATTCCCGGCTCCGGTGTTAATTTAGATTACTATAGAATTTTAGACTATCCGAGCGATGAAAATATTAATTTCCTGTTTATTTCAAGGGTTATGAAAGAAAAGGGCATTGAACAATATATTGAAACTGCAAAGTACATAATAGAAAAATATCCATGTGCCAGATTCCACATTTGCGGGTTTTGCGAAGAAGAGTATGAAGAAATTTTGGAGGATCTGCAAGAGCAGGGAATTATTATATATCATGGAATGGTCAGAGATGTTCGTGAAGTTTTAAAGGAAACACATTGTACAATTCATCCCAGTTACTATCCGGAAGGAATGTCCAATGTTCTTTTAGAGAGCGCAGCTTGCGGGAGACCTATAATTACAACTAACCGGAGTGGCTGTAAAGAAATTGTTGAAGATGGTATCAATGGGTATTTGGTAGAGCAGAAGAATACTTGGGATCTGATTGAGAAGGTAGAAAAATTTATAAATTTAGATAATGAAGCAAGAAAACAAATGGGATTGGCTGGCAGAATAAAGGTAGAAAGAGAATTTGATAGAAAAATCGTTGTGGATGCTTATTTAGAAGAGATTAATGGTATTCTTGGTTAAATCGAGGTTGTAATAAAAAAAAACGAGAAAAACTTTTTAAGTATTCTGGCATAATTAGTATAACTATAAAACTGTCGAAAATTTTACCAAAATGGTTTTATTTGAAATGGTTAAAGCTCATTAGGCATCATGATAATTACATAGCAATGTTTATCAGGTTTCTATGCCTGAAAAACTGTGCAAAGAGTTGCGGAGATAATGTTGCAATTTTTTCCAAATGTGTACCTTTTGAGGATTCATAATTTGGAGATAGGCAATAACGTAAGTATTCATCCGCTTTGTTATATTGATGCATCTGGAGGTATAAAGATAGGAAATGATGTTTCTATAGCCCATAATTGCACGATTTTGTCTGAAGAACATTATTATGAGAGGCTTGACCTTAATATTAAGGATCAAGGCTGTGAAGCCAGAGAGACGGTAATTGAAAACAATGTCTGGATAGGAGCAGGTTGTAGAATACTTGGCGGTAGCCATATTTGTTCGGGTAGTATTATAGCTGCAGGAGCAGTAGTAAAAGGTGAAATTGCTGAGAATTCGATAGTAGGATGATTACCAGCGGAATTAATAAAGGAGCGGAAGTAATAGTGAAATTAGTATTTGCACATGATCATTTTTTTTATAAAATAAATGATCAATATTACAGTAATGGTAGTTTTTCCAAAGAGGTGCTTGAAAGATACACGAATGTATTTGATGAAGTTGTAGTTGTTAGCAGACAAAAAGAAATAACACAATATGATGATAAATTAACGCTTGCGTCAACAAAAAACGTTAGATTTGTAAAAATCCCAAACTTCAAATCGATAAAATCTATTCTAAGTATTGTAGAAGCAAAAAAATTGATCGAACATGAAATAAAAAATTGTGATTGTCTTATAGCCCGATTACCCAGTTCGATTGGCACTATGGCAGTAAAATCAGCAAAAAAGAACAACAAACCTTATCTAATTGAGGCTGTAGCTTGCCCATGGGATGCTTTATGGAATTATAACTTAGTAGGAAAATTATTAGCTCCATTTTCTTATTTACAAATGAAATATATTTTACTTAATTCAAAATATACCATATATGTTACTAATGAATTTTTACAACATAGATACCCTACTAGAGGTAAGAGTGTAAACTGCTCCAATGTTGCTTTAAAAGAGTTTAATGACAAAGTTATTGAAGCCAGACTTAAAAAAATTAACAACATTCAAAAAGATAGCAAAATAATCATTGGAACGATTGCTGCAGTAGATGTAAAATATAAAGGACAACAATATGTTATTAAGGCATTGGGAAAATTAAAGAAACAGGGATTAACCAATTTCGAGTATCAACTCGTTGGTGGAGGAGATACTGCCTATTTAAAATCTATTGCAAAGAAAAATAACGTTGAGGATCAAGTGAAATTCTTGGGATCAATGCCGCATAATGAAGTATTTAAATGGCTGGATACTATTGATATATATGCTCAGCCTAGTTTACAAGAAGGATTACCAAGGGCATTAATTGAAGCAATGAGCAGAGGATTGCCTGCTTTTGGTTCTAAAACAGCAGGAATTCCAGAACTGTTAGAATCCGATTTTATAGTTAGTAATACTAGGAACAGAATAAATGAAATTTGTGAAATACTTAGTGCGTTTAACCAGGAAGTCATGATTAATCAGGCTAAAAGAAATTACGAAGAATCAAAAAAATATGATAAAAACTTGATTGATGCCCGAAGAAGTGAATTTCTCAAAAGGTATATTAATGAGATCAATCAATAATTAATGAAAGAGTGTGAGGTTATATATGAGTTGCCATAAAAGTATAGATGTAGACTTTATTATAGGAACTCTTGCAAATGGCGGGGCGGAGAGGATAGTATCAAATATCGTGAATTATCTGCCGGATAATATTCACAAGAGAGTTATTCTGTTCGGAGAAGAAGCTAAAGAAGATTATTCATGTAATAGTGAGATTATATATTTGGATAGGGAAAGAAATCAGGGAATAATAAAAAAGCTATCACTTTTTCTTAAACGTGCATCCATAATCAAAGAACATAAAAAAAATAATCCAACTCTAAGGACCATAAGCTTCCTGGAGTACCCTAACATTCTAAATCTTTACAGCTATAGGAATGGAAAAACGATCATATCGGTTAGAAATCATATGTCTACAAAACACAAAGGTTTGAAAGGATTAATGTGGAAATTCTCTATTAGGTTTGCTTATAAAAAGGCTGATTTGATTATTGCAATTTCAAAAGGAGTAAAGTTGGATTTAGTAAAAAATTTCTCAATAAACAGTGATTTAATAAAAGTTATTTATAATCCTTTGGATACAGAGCTGATAAAACAAATGGCTGATGAAAGCATTAACTATGAATACTCAAAAATCTTCAAAAACCCCGTTATAATAACTACCGGAAGACTGACGGATCAAAAAGGACAATGGCATTTAATCAGGGCACTAAAGAAAGTAAAATCCAAAATACCCGATGCAAAATTAGTAATACTGGGAAAAGGAAATCTGAAAATATATTTAGAAAGCCTTGCCAAAGGTCTTGGTTTGGCTGATGATGTTTTTTTGTTAGGGTTTCAAGATAATCCATTTAAGTTTATTAAAAACTCAAGCGTATTCGTTTTTCCCTCATTATACGAAGGTTTTGGAAACGTTTTAATTGAAGCGATGGCTTGCGGTATCCCGGTAATCTCTTCTGACTGTCCTTCAGGTCCAAGAGAAATAATTGCACCTGATGAAAACATAGAGGGAAGGATTGAATATAACATAGATAAAAATAGATATGGGATATTGGTGCCGGTATGTGATGGATGTAAATATTCTGCAGAAGTTCCATTGGCACCGAATGAAGAATTTTTAGCGGACAGAATAATTGAGATATTAGAGAACAAAGAACTGCACCAGTATTTTTCAGATAGGAGCAAATGCCGAAGCCAAGACTTTAGTATTGGCACACTTATTAGAGAATGGGAAGATATTATACTTAATTTACCAAACAGCTAAAAAATAAAAAATTCAGAATAATAATTTGCTTTTGAATAAGTTGGCAGCAAATATAGATTATTCAATTATAGAGGGTTGGGGACATAATTGCTTGATAAATCAATATCTTTAGATGAAAATAAAATAACGAAGGGTCTATTTCTTATAGCATTAAGTATAGTATTACTTATTTATGTTAATACTCCTGTCTTGTTCTCGTTAATTTTAGTAATAATTTTTATTATGGCATATAAATGCCCTGAAGCTGGGATAGCTGCATTTTTCGTTGCTTTACCATTGGAAAATTTTATTGTCTTAGGTTTTCCAATTGCATCAGTAACTGCTGTAGCTATAGTTGTTTTAGCAGGGATTATGGTAGGAATACTTTTTAGACCGGCATGGAAAATTCCTTCTATGAAGTATTCTTTCATATATTTTGTATTTTTTGGACTTGCTCTATTTACACTAATGGTGTCTCAAAAATTTATTGGACTAAATTACTACCTATTATATGCTATATCCATAACGATTTCATTAATAACAGTATGGGTAATAATTCTGGAACCACAATCAATAAAGATAATAGCTAAAGCTATCCTTTTTTCCGTAATTATTTCTTTTGTATTGGGAACGTTTGATATACGGACATTGGGAAGGCTTTCGTACAACGGTAGCACCAGAACAGTGGCAAATGCAGCAGGGTTAGCGGCATTTTTTTTGTTTTACCAAATTTATATTGGTTCTCTTAAGCAGGGTTTTCCACTTATTGATTATAAGAATAAGGGTTTATTTTTCTTGATTTCTATGGCTATTATTGTTTTGAGTTCAAATAGAGGTGTTTTGCTCGCAACAATGGTAGGAATAACTGTATCTTTTTTTTCTGATGTAATTTTTAGGACACAAATGAATAAAACAAGTTTTAATGTTAAAGCAGTTGTAAAATTCGTATTAGTCATTGCATCGCTCATAATATTGGTAATTATAGTTGATAATCTATTATTCAGCGGAAACTTCCTTAATGCCAGGGTGATTAGCAGATTGTCGGAAATGACACCAGGCAGCAGAGAGAATATCAGGTATGAAATATGGGAAGCTGCTATATCTCAATTGGATGAATATCAATTGTTTTTGGGAGCAGGCATAGGGTCTTTCCGTGAGTATGCAATTGCCGGCGGACAGGATTATTATTCGCATTCAATTTTTGTAGATTTAATAGTAACACAAGGATTATTGGCTTTTTTTGTGCTGGCTGCGTTTTTGGCAAAGTTAGCAATAAAATTTTGTCTGAGGGGAGATAGCTTTGGTTTAGGATTATTGGCGTATACAATTACCAGTTACTATACTTATGGTGCAGTACACAATGCCTACCAGTTTTGGGTTTTATTTGGGCTTATTTATGGGGTTTCTCAAATAAGAACGAATAAAGTGCTATAAAAAATTTAGAGGGTATGAAGATGGAAAGAATTGATTTTCTTGGAGCTCCGGGAGTTGGAAAGTCCTCACTTCTGAATTATTTACTTAACAAATCTCATTATCACAGACAAATACTAAAACCGGACAAAGCCAAGATTATACTTGCAAAGGAGTATTTAAAAGCCTCTCATAGAAGCTATATATATTTTTTAGTTTCAATAGTGTTTAGGTTTTGTACTTTTTCACGAATACGTACATTGTTTGCTAATGAAATTTTAAAAAATGCAGAGGACGATAATTTGTGGAATAAAAGAGACCAATACAAGGCTTTTATTAACAATGTGCTAGAAATAGCTACAAGCTCTAAAAAAGATCCGATAATAACTCTTTTTGGAATTAACCGGTTCTTTAATGTAAGCAAGTATACTTTTCTTTTGGAGTTTTCTAAACAGGAAGGAATAGTTTTATTTGACGAGTCTTTGTCTCAAAAAGTCTATGGCTTGGTAAATTGCGAAAACTATTTAGATCAAGAGGCAATAAAAAAGTACTTTACATATATGCCGCTGCCAAGGTGTTTGGTTTATTGTTATTTAGATTTAGAGAATCTGTTAGATCGAATAAAGAAACGCAATAAAATTATTCTGCCTCATAGAAATTTAAGCGAAGAGCAGTTGAGAATAGTTTGCCGAAACCAACTTGAAGTAGCTTCGATCGGTAAAGAAGTCCTTGAATCAAGAGGATGCAATATTATACAAATTAATATGAAGGATGAGTTAATGATTTTATCTGATAAATTAAATAATGAGCTTAAATTGCTTCTCAAGTAGTCTATTTAGAAAGAGAAATGTTTTAGCTAAGGAATAAAGAAAACTCAACAAAAACCGTATAATGGGTGTGTACAATTTAGAGGAAAGAAGTGAACAATTTGGATAAACAGCTTACAGAGCATATTACAAGGATTATTACTGAAATAATAAGGAATACCGAGTGCACTACATTAAGATTCGTACCGGAATATCTTAAAGACGGTGGAGATATTGATATATTAGTGAATCAGAATGAATATAAGCTTCTTATTAAAAATGCATTGGAAGTCCTGGAGAAGAATAATTGTCCAGTGCTTAAAGTACATATAAAACATAATATAGCTGCAATATACTTCATTATAAAATTTGGAGAAAGAAGATTAAAATTATCACTGGATATTAGAACAGAAATTACAAAAAAAGGAATTTGGATTACAAATTTTAACGCATTAAAGAAAAACAATTTACTGGTAATCACAAATGACGGATTGTACCGGCTAAAACCAAATGCTGAAGCTGCACTACTGATGTGCAGAAATACGTTCGATAAAAGGTTGTATGAACCTAAGCATAAAGAAATAATTGCCAACTCAGACATAGCAGACATTTCAGAAGTGCTGAAATTTTTCCCTGTTAGCGTGCTAACTCAATCAGTAGACAGTAAACCTGTAAGTATTTCTTTGAAACCTGCCCCTAAACTATATAATTATTTGTTAAGATATATAAAAGCGTTTATATCGTATTTTAATTATATAAGATATGAATCTCCAAAGCATATCGCTTTATTAGGTCCTGATGGAGTAGGTAAGACTACTGTTGCTAGCGGACTTGCAGAAAAGTTAAAGCCTTTCGGTAATGTGGAATGGCTGCATTACTATCATACTAAAGAAAGCGTGGATAAGCCTGAATTAAAAGACAGTGATAAAAAAAACAGTATGCTGAAAAAATTGTCCGGAAAAACTACAATAGGTATTTTGATGAGTTTTCTTAGATTTTCAATAAAGACGCATTTCAAAATTTTATACAATTTTAAGGAGTATGATTTTGTAATACACGATAGATTCCTGATCGATTATTTATTGAAAAAAAGCAAACGCTTTAAAGTATCTATGAGTCTGGCGAAATTATACAAATATTTTCCATTAGATAGATCCGCACTGCAAATAATCCTTGTAGATTTTCCGAAAGCAATAATTAAAAGAAAGCCTGAGTTATCGGAAAAGGAAATTCAATGGACATATGATTTTATAAGAACTGCATTGCCTGAATCCAATAATAAGGTAAAAGTCATTGACATTAGTCAATGTGTTGGTTCAGAAGAAGTAATTGATATGTGTATTGAAACTATATCCGGTTGGATATTGGATGATATAAAAAAAGTTACCAGGAAATAAAGTAAAAAGCCAGTGCTATGAAACATAAGAAATATTATTGCATGGAGGAAGGATATTTTGAACTCTCTAAAAAAAGATGCCTTAAGAAGTGTAAAATGGACTACCGCAAGTACTGTTATTTTATTGATACTTTCACCTGCCTACCTATTCATAAAAACTCGGTATTTAACACCTGAAGAATTTGGCCTGGTTGCTTTTCTAACAATCATAATAGGCATTTTGCATCAATTTGAAGGTACTGGAGTTGTTCAGGGTGTTATACAAAAGGATACGGTTGATTCTCAGGAGGCTTCAACCTTATTTATTTTTAAGTTTGCCATATCATTAGTAATAGCAGGAATCCTTTACCTGCTTTCAGGACAAATTGCTATTTGGTTTAATATGATAAGCATAAAAGAATATTTACGTTATTTCCCAATATTAGTTATCTTAAATGGGATAAATAGATTTTACCCATCATTTTTTAAAATAAGATTTATGTTTAAAGAGCTTGCAATATCAGATGTTTTAACGCAAATATCACTGATTGTTATTACCACTGTTTTATTAATTTCCGGCTGGGGTGTTTGGGGAGTTATTTATGGCCAAATATTTTCACAATGTATAAAGCTGATTATATATTTGTATTATACAAGAAAATATAAAGTAGTAAGTTTAAAGGTTTACTTTAACTATAATAAACTGAGGCCGTTTATGAGGTTTGGAATATTTACGACAAGTAAGACGGCTATTGACTGTATTTCGAAACAGATGGACGAAATTGCAATCAGTTATTTTCTAGGAGCGGAAGTGCTGGGATTATATCACTTTGGGAAGAATTTACTGGAACAAATTATACAAATAGCAAATAAATCATTTACAAAAATATTATTTCCCTTATTTTCAAAATTAAAAGACGATAAAAATAAAGCAACTGAAGTATACAAATTATTAACGAGAAATCTAGCTTTGGGGGCTTTTCCTGTTTTTCTTGGAGTATGTGTCACCGCGCCAATTTTTATACCATTCATATTTGGTGAACAATGGACGGGTAGTATTATTATTGTCCAAATTTTTTCTATTCTATTTATCATAAGACTTTTTTCTGAGAGCCTTTCGGTTAATTTATTGCTTTCTGCAAATAAACCTGATTATATTTTTGTTATAGAGGTTATTACAACAGTACTTTACTTTGTTAGCTTGATAGTATTTGCATCACTTGGGCTAAAATCAGTAATAATATCATATTCAGTATTTATATTAGTGAAAGTGATCTCATTACAAATAGCAGCACAGAGGATTCTTATCCTGCCAATTATTCAATACCTGAAGTTGATTTGGAAGCCGTTTTTATTTTCTTTATTAATGGTTATAATAGTTTATTTTTTCAGAATAAACTTAGCGAATAGACTGGAAAATTTTGCACTTCTGGCAGGATCAATTGTAATAGGTGCATTGACTTACGCAATTCTGGTTATCTCATTTGATAAAAAAAGTATTATAAAACTTTACAAGCTGGTAAAATCAAAGTAAAGTATGAATTTTCAGCACGGTAAGAGGAAAAAATTACTTGAATAATGTAAAATAAAAATGATGGATTGGTTACAACTTCTAAATAAAAAGAACTGAGGTAATAAATAATGAAATTACTTATCACAGGCGCAGCCGGTTTTATCGGCTTTCATTTGTCGAAAAAACTGTTGGAAGAAGGCTGTGAAGTAATCGGCATTGATAACTTGAATGACTATTATGATCCCGGTCTTAAAAAGGACAGGCTTAAGATACTGGAAAGGTATAATAGCTTTAGATTTCATAAGGCAGACCTAAAGGATAAAGCCGAAGTTGATGGTATTTTTGAAACATATAGGCCTACGCATGTTATTAATCTGGCTGCGCAGGCAGGTGTGCGGTACTCGATTGAAAACCCGTATGCTTATGTTGACAGCAACCTTATCGGGTTTATGAATATTCTTGAAGCCTGCAGGAATTTCCCGGTGAAGCATTTA
>Ga0134103_1002490_pt1 | contig 14188 bp, 8 predicted proteins | sample 14_taG_2_FD_94445 | JGI IMG/M metagenome (GOLD analysis project Ga0134103, IMG submission 94445) | Switchgrass degrading microbial communities from high solid loading bioreactors in New Hampshire, USA - 14_58_20_212_A1 metaG | ecosystem: Engineered > Bioreactor > Semi-continuous > Anaerobic >...
ACCGACTGTATTGTCGAGGCCTCATCCATGGGTTCGCTGAAAACGATGTGGATGGCGGTGTCGACCGGCACGTACCGCATGCCGTCGGACGGGTACACCTGTACGACCCTCGGCGGCTCCGGTCGTGGAGTAGGCTCCCCGGCGATCAAAGCTCCACCAGGTGCCGATATCAGGATCATCAAAAGAACGAACGCACAGGCCGCAGTCACTCGGAATCCAACCGGTTTAGGCATCACGTCGCCTCCTCGTCCCCGACCCGCACGGCGTCGGCTTCGGCGCGGGTCGGCGTCTCACGCACCCCGGGGCCAGAAAACCCTCAGCTCCCGGCCCATTTACCTGAGCCCGGCTCCCCAGTTGGGGATGGAATTCGCTATCGAGACACGATCTCCTCCTCAGCCCGTCTCCCCGGCGCCTGGGACGCGTGAGAGCCGACTCGGGGCAGTAAGACTCTGCGGACGCGGAGTCTGCGCGGCCCTACCACGGGCATGAGGCGAGCTGTGCACCGTTGTCGGCGTAGAGGATACGCACGATGTGATCCTCGATGAGCGCGACAGTCCCCCGCCTGTCACGCGCTTTCGAGAGGGCAGGGCTGCCCGGGTTGAGGATGAGCCCGCCTTCGTTTCCGAAAGGCCTTTCGACGCCCGGGACGTGGGTGTGGCCGGTCACAACCAGATCGAGGCGGTAGCGATGCACTAGACCAGCCATGGCCTCGCCTGCTATCAGATGCCCGTGATGCACGAGAATGTACCTTCCCTCGACCACGGCGAGGACATACGGTGCCTGCATTGGCACGTTCAGCACGAGCTGGTCAATATCGGCATCGCAGTTTCCCCTTGCGATCAAGAGCCGACCGCCGTAAGTGTTTATGGCTTCCGCCAGGCCCTTGGCGTCGTGACCGTCCGGAAGAGGGTTCCTGGGGCCGTGGTACAACACGTCCCCCGCGTGAAGCAAGATATCCACCTTGCCCAGCACAGCGAGGGCTTTGTTCCACGCCGTGAGGGAACCGTGTGTATCGCTTATAACACCGATGCGCATGCGTTAGCACCTCCCAGAGAGGGGATTCTTGCAGCAAGAGGCGTCCACTATGCCTGTGGGCGCCTGCGAGCCTTCGGTAATCGCCGAAGCGACCCGACGTACCAGCTCGCCGTCGTATTTCAGCAAAGAGACAGCGTCCTGCCACGGCACAAAGCAAGCGGCGCTGATCCCCTCCTCCCGCTGGGGAGACGGCGTCACGTCGCTCCCCGCGCCGTCGTCGCTCGAACCGTGTGCCTCGCGTCCCACAAACCAATGGACCACCTTGTCCACGGGCTCCCCGTAGCACTCCGAGAGATACGTATACGAGGTCGTGCCAGCTGTCCCCAGCACAACGGCACGAATGCCCGTCTCCTCCTCCACCTCACGCAGAGCCGCCTCCTCGACGGTCTCGCCGGCCTCAACCTTGCCCTTGGGAAGGACCCACTCGCCGAAACGATTCCTGATGATGAGGACCTGGTCGCCCCTGAAGACGATTATCCCTGCGCTAACCTCTTTCTTTCGCACGGGCTCGTTCATTCCACGCCCTCGCTTTCCTCTGGCAGCGTTGTCATCGCCCCCGGGGCGCCCTTGCTCGCAGCCGCGCCCGAGCCGGCGCCCGAGCCCGCGACACGCAGGCGCTCCACGCTGATCACGACCTTGTGGCCGTTCACGTCCCACTCCTGCGTAAGCTCCCCACGGGTCTCCGCAGCCGGGGGCTCTCCCCTGAACTCCAGCTCCTCCGAGAGCGTCTCGTCCATAAGATAGGCGCGGTACGCCTCGCACGCGCGTCTGACCGCTGCATCAGCCCAGAACACCGTGCGGATGCGGTCCTCGATGTCGAAATTCGCCTGTTTGCGCATGCTCTGGATCTTGTTCACCATCTCGCGTGCGAGGCCTTCCATGACAAGCTCGGGAGTGAGGCGTGTGTCCAGCGCAACCGAGACCCCGCCCTCGCCCTCCACCGCGTAGCCTTCCCTCTCGACGGTCTCCACGCTGACCTCGTCGCGATTCACCTGTACCGCCGAGCCTCGGACGAGAACATCCACCTTCCCGGCACGGTCCATCTCCCTGACGGCTTCTTCAGGGTCCATGGCAAGTAGAGCGGCCACGACCTCCTTGACCAGCTTGCCGTGCTTGGGACCGAGAAGGTCATATCTGGGCTTCACTTTGTGCGTCACGAATTCGCCCGTGTCAGATGCGACCCGAACCACCTTCACGTTGAGCTCCTCTCTTATGAGGGGTTCCAGGGCAGTGACCGCGCGTTCGCCCTCAGGGCTGCCAGCGACAACCACCATCTCGGCGAGAGGTTGACGGTTCTTGATGTTCACCCTGTTCCTGGCGGCCCGGCCGAGGGTGACGACGTTTCGCACGAATGCCATGTCCCGCTCCAACTCAGAGTCAACAAGGGTCTCATCGCACTTTGGGTAGTCGCACAGATGGACGCTCTCCGGAGCGTCTTTCCGCCTTTCACCCTCGAGGTTCCTATATACCTCCTCTGCGACGAACGGTGTGAACGGCGCTAGAAGCTTCGCGACACCCACCAGCATCTCGTGAAGGGTGAGATACGCCGCGACCTTGTCCTCGGTCATCTCTGCTCCCCAATACCGCCGCCTAGACCTTCGCACATACCAATTGCTCAGGTCATCCACGAACTCCTCGATGGCCCGAGCAGCGCTGGTGATGTTGTACTCATCGAGCTCGCTCCGGACCTTCGCCGAAAGGCCGTTGAAGCGGGATATTATCCACTTGTCGAGGAGGGAGCGACGGCTCACGTCGAGTTGGTGCTGTTCAGGATCGAACCCATCCACGTTCGCGTAGAGCACGTAGAAGGAGTACACGTTCCAAAGGGTCGAAAGGAACCTGCGGCGCGACTCACCGACTGCCTCCATATAGAACCGCGTTGGGTTCCAAGGCGGGTTGACCGTGTAGAGGTACCACCTGAACGCATCCGCGCCGTAGGTGTTGAACACCTCCCACGTATCCACGACGTTCCCTTTTCTCTTGCTCATCTTCTGGCCCTCAGCGTCCAGAATGTGCCCGAGCACGAGCACGTTCCGGAAAGACGGCCTGTCGAAGATGAGGGTCGATATGACTAGGAGCGTATAGAACCATCCCCGCGTCTGGTCAATGGCTTCACATATGAAGTCCGCCGGGAAGTTCCGTTCGAACTCCTCCTTGTTCTCGAACGGGTAATGCCACTGCGCGAACGGCATCGACCCCGAGTCGAACCACGCATCTATGACCTCGCGGGTACGGCGCATGATCCCCCCGCACTCGGGACAACGCAGCTCGACCTGGTCGATGTACGGCCTGTGCAGCTCGAGCTTGTCTGGAAGCTTCGTGGCCATGCTCTTTAGCTCGGCCACGCTCCCGACGCAATGCTGCTTCCCGCAGCTTTGGCATATCCATACCGGGAGAGGCGTGCCCCAGTAACGTTCGCGGCTCACCGCCCAGTCTATGACGTTCTCAAGGAAGTTGCCCATCCGGCCATCCTTGATGTAATCCGGATGCCAGTTGATGGCAGCGTTGTTGCGGAGGAGCGCCTCTTTCACCGCGGTCGTTCTGATGAACCATGAAGTCCGAGCATAGTACAGGAGCGGTGTGTCACAACGCCAGCAAAACGGATAGGTGTGCCTGTACATCTCGCTCCGGTAAAGCTTTCCTTCCTGCTGCAGCCTCTGGATGATCAGGGGATCCGCCTCTTTAACGAACATCCCCTTCCATGGCTCCACGGCCTCCACGAACCGGCCTTCCGCATCGACGAGTTGCACCACGGGAAGGCCGTGCTCGACCGCAGCGGACATGTCGTCCTCGCCGAAGGCTGGCGCGATGTGGACTATGCCGGTGCCTTCCTCAAGCGTAACGAAATCCCCCGTGACCACGTACCACGCCCGCTTATCAGGGCGAGCAAACGGAAAGAGAGGCTCGTACTCCCTTCCCGCCAGCTGCGCACCTGAGAACTCCTCCACTATCTCATAGCCCTCCCGCACCGCTGCGTCCAGCAGCCCTTTCGCGAGGATGAACCGCTCGCCGGTTCGGTCGAGCCTGACCTTGACGTACGTGAAGTCCTTGGAGACCGCCAGGGCGACGTTGGAAGGAAGGGTCCACGGCGTGGTGGTCCAGGCGAGGAAAAACGTGTCATCCTCGCCCTTGACCTTGAACTTCACGAACACGGAGGGGTCCTCCACCTCTGAATACCCCTGCGCCACCTCGTGGCTTGAGAGGGCCGTGCCACAGCGAGGGCAGTACGGAACGACCTTGTGGCCTTGATAGAGCAAGCCTTTGTCCCATATCTGTCGCAACGCCCACCAGACCGACTCGATATAGTCGTCGGTGTACGTGATGTATGCCTTATCGAGGTCGATCCAGAACCCCACGCGTTCCGTCATGCGCTCCCACTCTCGCTTGTACCGGAACACGCTCTCTTTGCACTTCTCGATGAACCTCTCGACCCCGTAGTCTTCTATCTGTTTCTTTCCGCTTATCCCGAGCTCTTTCTCGATCTCGAGCTCGACCGGCAGGCCATGAGTGTCCCACCCACCCTTCCTGGGGACGTAGTACCCGGCCATCGTCCGGTATCGCGGGACCAGGTCTTTCATCGCCCTGGTCAACACGTGCCCCGGATGAGGGAGGGCGTTCGCCGTCGGCGGCCCCTCATAGAACACGAACCTCGGGTTGCCCTCGCTCTTCTCGAGCGTCTTCTTGAAAACATCGTGTTCCGCCCAGTACTTTAGGATCTCCTGCTCCATCCTGGGGAAACTCGCATCCGGATCGACCTTCCTGAACACAGCAGCAAACCTCCCTGCAACACCACTTCACTCAAAGACCTCCGCCTCGGTCATCTTGCTACTAGGAATCAAAAGCCTCCCGTCCCACAACAAGGGACGGGAGGCAAACCTCCCGCGGTACCACCCGGGTTGACCGCATCTCTCGCGGCCCTCTCGCGGGCACAGGTCACCTGAGGCCACCTCAGGTATACGCATGCCCTGCCTCTCTATCGGGAGGATCCGGCGGCGTCTACTCTCGGCCTCCACCGCAGGCATCTTGGCCGATTTCGCACCGCAACTCAAGGGTGATTTTCGGCAGCCGCCGAGCCCCGGCTCCCACCGGCCCCGGTTCGCTTCACTCCAGTGGCGGCCTACTCTTCCCTCTCATCGTCGTTGCCACTTATCGGCTTTGACCCAGTCACCATAATCTGACTAGGCTTAGTCTACCATAGCAGCGTCACCGCGTCAACCACGACGCACCGGTCCCCTACCAAGGGGAATCCTCTTGATAAACGGCAGCTTTGGGGTGTCATGCGTTATCACCTGCGGCCCTGGTAGGAGGCCTTGGCCGCACTTTTCGCACACCTCCGACCCGTCAGGATTCGTCGTCCCGCAATTGGGGCACTGGATCACCTTGGGCTCACCCCCTCCCTCGCGCAAAAGCCGTTCCTCGCTATTTATATGCTTGGGAAGCACCAGGGTTACGAGCCCAAAGCCGCGCAGGGCGCCCCGCAGACGGCTGCAGGCGAGCCACAGGCACGCCGGTGCGTCGAGCCGCGGTGCGACGCCGAAATCGTCTTGGTCTTGCCCTCTACTTGACAAGGTTCACTTGGATCATGGTTATGACCTTCGTGTCCTGCCCGTTGCCTGCATACGTGACCATCTCAGATGCCTCGAGTTTAGCGAGCCTGCCGGAGGAAAGGTAGAACGTCCCCGTGCCCGTATACGTGTAATCCCTCGAGTTGGCCCTGCCCTTTCGAGAGGCCTCGTACTTCACCTTGAAAGCGTCCTGAGAGCCCACCCTCTCGATGCCGTCGAACTCGTAAGTGCGTCTTTCCATAGCAAGACCACCGTTTGCGGTGGAGTAGAGCTCGTCGTTCACCGTCCACTTCTCTCCAACGGTGACAGGCCTCGCGGGCAGGATCACCTGCGCCAACCACAGAGTCTCCACCTGGCGACCGTCCCACGGCTTCAGCCCCTCGGCTTCGAGGATCCGCCCCGTCCTCTCGAGGGTAAGGTAATAGCGGAACGGCTCCAGATTGCGCGCTTCTCCTCCTTCCGGCGTGACGGTGCCGGCACAGGTCACTGTCTGATGGATCTTCCCGTCAGCCGTGGCAGCGCTCTCGACCTTGACGTCCTCCCGGTAAAGGTTGGTCATGCGTCTTGTCCCTGAGTATATGGTCTCACTGATGAGCACCTGGTACCACAGGGTCTCTCCCTTCTTGATGTCGTACTGAAGCAGGTACGACGGAGGACCAGCCTCGGCGACGCCCGACTGAAAGCGCATAGGCACAGCGAGGCCACCTAGAAGGGCAGCAAGAACCCAGACCCGCATCCCCCATATCCCGAGATGAATCTTTCTCCGTCGGCCGTCGGTGGACCGGCCCGGACCATTCCCGCCCATGGCAAATCCCCCTTCAGTGGGTGGCAGACTCATAGCGGCCGGGCGCGCATTACGCGCTCGGAACTCAAACCCGCTTTGCAGCAGGGCAAATGAAAGCAAGGGCCCTGCATCTACAGACTCAGATTATAGAGTACTTCTTACTGCCTTGTGAAACTCCTCTTCGTCCCACCAGGTAATTCATATCTTGGGGCAATCGTGTCAGCCCGGCGCCACGTCACCGTGGACCCGAGCATAAGCCGGGCAAGCTCCGTGCCCTCGGCTCGCAGGCTCCGCCCGAGCTCATCTCGAGGGTTCAGCCCGCGCCTCGCGTCTCGGGCGAAATGCGCTGGCCGGTGGCTCGTGCACCGCAGCAGGCAGCTTGTAGACGTGCTCCACCACAGAAAGAAGCCCGCATCACACGATGCGGGCTGCCGCGAGGCTTTGGCTCGAAATGCCTGCGGCCCATGTAGGAGGTTGGGAGCTGGAAACATCCCGGCGCCCGGCTTCCGGGGGCTACCCGGGAGCCGGGGCCTGAATGTAGCGATTCATATCAGGCCGTGCGGCCTGCAACGGCCCTAGGGCATCCGCCGCTCGGTCAGAACCGCGCCCTCGCATGATAGTGGGTGTGCAGGAGCTCGTGTGCCTTCTCGCTAAGGGGTTTCCCAAGGAATTCCCTGTAGAGCTCCTGGACCGCCGGGTTGAGGTGCGATTTGCGCAGCGGCATGTGCTTATCCTCTTCGTAAATGGCCGCGATCCTCTTCTTTCGTATCTCGTCGTTCGTGGGTATGGGCTGACCGCCGCCGCCGATACACCCACCCGGGCACGCCATTATCTCGATGAAATGGTAGTTGGCTTCGCCGCTCTTCACGCCCTCCAAAAGACGCCTGGCGTTCCCGAGGCCGTGCGCGACTGCGACGCGAACGTGTGTTCCATCGAGGTCGATCTCTGCTTCCTTCACCCCATCGAAGCCCCTGACCGGAACGAAGTCGATGTCGTCCAGCTCGCGGTCGAGGACCACCTCAGACACGGTCCGGAGCGCCGCCTCCATCACGCCGCCCGTCACCCCGAATATGGCGCCCGCGCCGGTGGACATACCGAGGGGCGGGTCGAACGCCTCAGGCTCGAGGGAGCCCAGGTCTATCCCGGCCTCGCGGATCATCCTCCCGAGCTCCCTCGTGGTGAGCACCGCATCCACGTCGGCATACCCGCTCGCCGTCATCTCCGGCCTCCTGGCCTCAAACTTCTTGGCAGTGCAAGGCATCACGGACACCACAAAGATATCCTTCGGGTCGATGCCAGCTTTCTCTGCATAGTACGTCTTTGCAACCGCGCCGAACATCTGTTGAGGCGACTTGCACGTTGAGAGGTGAGGCAGGAGCTCGGGGTAGAAGTGTTCTATAAACTTGATCCAGCCTGGGCTGCACGACGTGATGAGAGGCAACGTGCCGCCTTCGCGCAACCGCTGGAGGAACTCATGCCCCTCTTCCATGATGGTGAGGTCTGCCGCGAAGTCCGTGTCGAACACCCTATCGAACCCGAGCCTGCGTAAGGCAGCCACGAGCTGCCCGGTGACCCGGCTGCCGGGTTCGAGCCCGCACTCCTCGCCGATGCTTGCACGGATAGCGGGGGCGGTCTGCACGAGCACGTGCTTCGATGGGTCTGCGAGGGCCTGCCACACAGCCTCCGTCTCGTCCCGTTCCTTCAACGCCCCCGTGGGACACACCAACACACACTGCCCGCACAGCGAACACACTGCGCTCATGAGCTCGTCTCCGAAAGCCGGCGCGATCATGGTTCCGAAGCCCCTGTTGTTCGGAGCGAGCGCGAAGACGGTCTGCACCTTCTGGCACACGCTCATGCAACGCCTGCACAGAATGCACTTGTTCGGATCTCGCACGATGGACGGGCTCGACGTGTCGACAGGGAACTTGGCTCGTTCGCCCGGGTACTCAATGTCGCGTATCCCGAACCTTTCAGCCAACGCCTGCAACTCGCAGTTTCCGTTCCGCTCGCAAGTGAGGCACTCGAAAGGATGGTTCGATATGATGAGCTCAAGCACCGTGCGACGCGCTTCGCGCACCGCCGGGGTGTTCGTGTGAACGACCATATCCTGAGCAGCCGGGGTGACGCACGAGGCCTGGAGGGACTTCGCACCCTCGATCTCCACCACACAGACCCTGCACACGCCGACGGCGTTCACGTCCTTCAGGTAACAGAGAGTGGGCACGTCGATCCCGGCCGCCCTCGCAGCATCCAAAACCGTCGAGCCTCTCGGGACTTCCACCTTGCGACCGTCAATTGTGAGACTAATCATGTCCATCATGGCTCACGCTCCATTCCTCAGTCCTTCACGTCGCACCGCAGGCACCGGGACGCCTCGTAAAGGGCGGCTGCTTCACTGAGCCTCGATACGACCTCATCGAAGTTGCCTTTTCTTTCGGAGACGGGCAGGTGTTCCGGATGCTGACGGATCATACGCTCCTCATGGATTTCCCCGGCGAGCTCTCTCCCGAGGTCGGGGCTTACCGGGATCTTCCCGGTCCCACCGAGGAACTTGTCTATTTCCTCGGCGGCCCGCCTGCCGTCTGCGATCGCTTGGATCACGGTGTCCGGACCGTTAACGCAGTCTCCACCGGCGAAGACGCCGGGCTCGCCGGTCGCGCGGGTCCTCGGGTCTGCGACTATCGTAGACCACTTGGTGACCTCGATTCGTGACCCAACCGGCACCACCGATGCGTCCGGCCTTTGGCTGATGGCGGATATCACTGTATCCACGTCGATGACGAACTCCGAGCCCTCGATCGGGACAGGGCGTCTGCGGCCGGTGCGGTCGAACTCGCCAAGAGACATGCGGACGCACTCCATGTTCGTAAGCTTGCCGGCGCTTCCGATCATCCTGGACGGCGCAGTCAGGAAATGGATCTTAACCCCTTCCCGCTCCGCCTCGGCTATCTCGGACTTGTCGGCCGGCATGTCCTCCCGCTGCCGCCTGTAGATTATGTGGACCTCCTTCGCGCCGAGCCGCAAGGCGGTGCGGGCCGCGTCTATGGCGGCGTTGCCGCCACCTATGACCGCGACCTTCTTCCCCACCTTCCGGCGGCCGTTTAGGTTCACCTCTCGCAGAAACTCCACCGCGCCGATGACTCCATCGAGGTCCTCACCGGGCACGCCCAGCTTCTGGCTGACGTTCGCACCGACCGCGATGAAGATCGCCTTATAGCCCTGCGCCTTCAGCTCCTCCAGGGTTATGTCCTTGCCCACCGCGACCCCGGTGCGTATCTCGACGCCCCTGCGGCATATCGCGAGGATCTCCGCGTCCAGAACATCCTTCGGCAGCCGGTACTCGGGAATGCCCACCCTGAGCATCCCACCGGCCTCGGGGAGTGCCTCGAACACCGTGACCTCGTACCCAAACCCTGCAAGGTAATACGCGGCTGTGAGCCCCGCGGGCCCCGACCCGATGATGGCGACCTTGGAATCCTTGCGGACGGCCGGACGGTCCGGTGGCAGCGGGTTCATGAGCTCCCAATCAGCCGCAAACCTCTTCAGCTCACATATGGCTACCGCCTCATCCAGCTGAGCCCGCCTGCACTTGCCCTCGCACGGGTGGGTGCATACCCGCCCGCACACCGCTGGGAATGGGTTCTTCTCCTTTATGAGCCTGACAGCGTCCTGATATCTCTTTTGCCTTATCAGGCTGATGTACCTTGGGACGTCGACCCCGGCCGGGCACGCGTTCTGACACGGGGCCTCGAACAGCGCGGCGCACACCGACGCCGGACACCGCTTGTCGCGGATGTGAGCCTCATACTCGTCTCTGAAGTACCGTATCGTGGTGAGCACGGGGTTCGGAGCCGTCTGGCCAAGGCCGCACAGGGCGGTCTCCTTGATCCAGGTGCCCAGCTTCACTAGACGTTCGATGTCTCCCTCGCGTCCCTCGCCGCGCGTGATCCTCGTCAGGATCTCGAGCATCCTCTTCGTTCCGATACGGCACGGAGCGCACTTGCCGCACGATTCGTCCTGCGTGAACTCGAGGAAGAACCGGGCCAGGTCGACCATGCACGTGTCCTCGTCCATGACGATGAGGCCGCCCGAGCCCATGATCGTGCCGAGCTCCTTCAAAGACTCATAGTCAACGGGGGTGTTGAGAAACTCCGCTGGCACGCACCCGCCTGACGGGCCTCCGGTCTGCGCGGCCTTGAATTTCTTGCCGCCTGGGATGCCGCCCCCGATATCGAAGATTATCTCGCCAAGCGACGTACCCATCGGCACCTCGACGAGGCCCGTGTTGTTTATCTTCCCGGCTAAGGCAAACACCTTGGTGCCTTTGCTCTTCTCTGTGCCGATGCTGGCGAACCACTCCGGCCCTTTCAGGATTATGGGCGGGATGTTCGCGTACGTCTCGACGTTGTTGATGAGAGTGGGTTTCGCCCACAGGCCCTCGTTTGCCGGGAACGGGGGCCTTGGCCGCGGTTCACCACGCTTCCCCTCCACCGAGGCCAGGAGCGCCGTCTCCTCCCCGCAGACGAACGCGCCCGCGCCGACCCTGATGTCAAGGTCGAAGTCGAACCCCTTCCCGAATATGTCCTTGCCCAGCACTCCGTACTCCCGAGCTTGCATTATGGCGTGCGTGAGATGCTTGACTGCCAAGGGGTACTCAGCTCGCACGTACACGTACCCCTGAGACGCACCCACCGCATAGCCTGCGATCGCCATAGCCTCTATGACACTGTGGGGATCACCCTCCAGCACGCTCCTATCCATGAACGCACCGGGGTCACCCTCGTCGGCGTTGCAGACCACGTATTTCTGGTCGGCCTTGGCCCTGCGCGTGAAATCCCACTTGAGGCCGGTCGGGAACCCAGCCCCGCCGCGCCCGCGCAGCCCCGAGCGCTTTACGACGTCCACCACCTGCTCCGGCGTCATCTCCGTAAGGACCTTCGCAAGGGCAACGTAACCGTCCTCAGCGATGTACTCCTCTATGTTGAGCGGGTCTATCTTGCCGGTGTTGCGCAGGGCGATCCTGAGCTGCCTGTTGAAAAACGTAATGTCCCCGTATGTCGGTACCCGCTGCTGGGTATCGGGAGCTTCATACAGCAGGCGCTGGACTATCCTTCCTTTCAGCAGATGCTCACGGGCGATCTCCCTGGCATCCTCGGGCCTGAGCTTCCGGTACAGGACCCCTTCGGGGTATATGATGGCAACCGGGCCGAGCTCGCAAGGACCCATGCACCCGGTGCTCACCACTCTGACCTCACCAGCAAGGCCGCACTTTGCTATCTCATCCACGAAAGCCTCTTGAACCTCTTTGCACCCAGAGGAAACGCAGCCTGCGCCGCCACACACCAGGACATGCGCACGGTAGGAATCCATGTGACCAGCCTCCTTACTCTCAGGCGGCGACGTTGCGCCGCAACGGTCCGGAAGACTCTCCCTCGCGTGACTCCGCCTAGTCGTATTTGGCAAGGATGTCTTTGAGCTTATCTGGCTTCATCCGCGCATAGATGTCGTCATCGACCCTCACCACCGGGCCGAGGCCGCACGCGCCCATACAACGGACAACCTCCATGGAGAACTTGCCGTCGCTCGTGGTGTCCTTGGCCCGGATGCCCAGGTCTTGCTCCAGCTTCTTCAGGATGTCTTCAGCGCCCCTCACGTAGCAGGCTGTGCCCTTGCACACGCTGATCTGATGCCGCCCTTTGGGTTTGAGCGAGAAGAGCGCGTAGAACGTAACCACGCTGTACACCTCGCTCAACGGAACACCGAGCCCCTCCGCCACCATGGTCTGGATCTCCCTGGGCAGGTACCCGACGACCTGCTGCGCCTCGTGAAGGACTTGGATGAGCACGCCGGGCCTTCCCCGGTAGTGCTCGATGATCTCTCTCACCTTGGCCTTCTGCTCCTCGGACACTCCGCCGAAACATGTGCACTCTTCACACGCCATCCCGATTCCTCCTTCGTCGCCGCGGGAGCACACAAGCAGGGCCCGCGCAACTACCGCCCCCAGCGTTAGCAAGAACCATGCCGCTTGTGAAGGTTGTCACAATAGGTGCGGCCCGGCACGTCCAACCCTTTGTGCCGCGTGTCACAATCTCCTTTTCCGGTGTGTCAGCTTCCCAAAACCGGCCACCCCGGGTAATGCACAGCCGCATCATGCGCTATCCGTAGGAAGTGTTTTCTCCGAAAAACGGATGCGCCGCGCCGGGCCTCACCACCATGCGCCACGGCGTTGCGACCTCCACATGAGCCCTTACGCAAGGCTACACGAGCAGCCAGCCCAGACCCTTGCCCGCGGCTGGGTAGCGCCACAACTGGCGTCGGAAGTCGGCGCGCCCCGGTGGGCGCGGGGCAGTCGCGCACCCCTGCCCGTGCACATCAAGACTGGCGACGGGCCACGCGGCCTGGGGTAGCAATCACCTAGGGCTTCTTCAGAAGCAGAGTAATGCGCCGGTGCATCATAAAATGCACCGGCGCATTCCCCAGCGGCAACTGTGCCGCGGTCGCTGGTCAACATGTGCAAGGCCGTAGGATTCCCCGGCATTGCACCGTGTCAGCCCAGGCGAAGCCCGCGAGGTCGTCGTCGTGGTGCCAAAGTCGCGGTTAGCGGAAGGGTTCAACGGTTGCGCATGTACCCCCACGCCACGCCGGCCGCACGGGTTACCGCCGCGCGATAGCTCGTGGTCCCGCACACCGCCGGCCCCAGGGTGTCACCGCGCGCTGGTTGAAGGAGCGGACGCGCGGCGGTTCGCGGCGTATTTCCTTATCTTGCGCACCACGGTGGACTGGTTTACTCCAAGAAGCCTGGCTATGCTATATGTGCTCCTCTTCTCGGCGAGCGCGCGCTGGATGAGCTGCCTCTCGACTTCTTCCACGGCCTGGCGGAGCGGCATGATCCCGCCCACCACCACGTGCGGCTGGCTCACCCCGCCTTCCTCAAGGATCGCCCTGGGCAGATCCCTCACGGTGATCTCATCGCCCTCGACGGTAACCACCAACCGTTCGATGAGGTTCTCGAGCTCCCTAACGTTCCCAGGCCACGAGTATCGCGTCAAGACCTCGCGCGCGTCCTCGCTGATGACCTTCTTGTAGCCATGGGCGCTGTTATACCTGTCAAGGAAATGGTAGATAAGGGGGATCACGTCGTCAGGCCGCTCGCGCAGGGGCGGAATGGTGATGGGGACGACGTTCAGCCGGTAGAAGAGGTCCGCGCGGAACTCCCCCCTCGCCACCATGGCCGCGAGGTCGCGATTGGTCGCTGCGATTATGCGGATGTCCACGTTCAGGGGCTTCACCCCGCCCACCCGCACGAGCTTTCGCTCCTGGATGACCTGCAACAGCTTCACCTGGAGGTCGGTGGGAAGCTCCGATATCTCGTCGAGGAACAGCGTTCCCCCGGCGGCCATCTCGATCATCCCGGGCTTGCCCTCGCGCCTCGCGCCGGTGAACGCACCTGCCTCGTACCCGAAGAGCTCAGACTCCAGTAGGGACCCCGGAATGGCGCCGCAATTGATGTTGACGAACGGGCCGTTCCGGCGCGGCCCGCTCATGTGAATGAATCGCGCCACGACCTCCTTGCCAACGCCGGATTCCCCAAGGATAAGGACGGTGGTGTTCACCGGGGCCACCTTCGCGGCCAGCTGCAGGACACGCCCCATCTCCACGCTGTACGCCACCACCGCTGGATATCCAGCTCCCGAACCGCCCCGGCGGCGAGTATGACTGACGCACAGAGTCGGGGCCTCGCTCTCGCGACAGTCCTTCGCGCCCTCTTCGCCCTCGCCCTGCCCGCCCGTGGCAGGCGAGG
>Ga0134103_1002515_pt1 | contig 14066 bp, 8 predicted proteins | sample 14_taG_2_FD_94445 | JGI IMG/M metagenome (GOLD analysis project Ga0134103, IMG submission 94445) | Switchgrass degrading microbial communities from high solid loading bioreactors in New Hampshire, USA - 14_58_20_212_A1 metaG | ecosystem: Engineered > Bioreactor > Semi-continuous > Anaerobic >...
GGCGACGCTTTCCTTGACAATCCGGGCAACCGCCGATGCTGGAATAACCATTATGGGCAATACATAGCGCAGGCAGGACTTGAAGCGTTTTATGTTCACGGCGGTAGCCGTCAGCTTGCACTTACGCTTGCGCGCTGGTTTGAAGGAGATGCGAAGGGACAGCTTAAGCATTACGCAAACCACGAAAGCCCATCTACGCCTAAAACAAAGCTGATAGCTTATAAAAATAACTACATGACCGGCAACGACGCGGACACGGTGTCGATGCATTATAAAGGATCGGGCAGATTTAAAATGCACGGGGAGAACGCATACGTTTATGGCGCAGCAAAAGCTGCGGCAGAACTTTATGCGCTCGCAGGTGACAGCGAAAAATCAGCGGAACTTTCGGCGCTTGCCGAAGAGATTAGAGCCTACATACTTGAGTATTTGTGGTGCGACAAATGTCGAATGTTCGAGACACGCGCCGTCGAACCGGACTCTGATTTTATCGTTCACAATCCGGACAAGCCAAATTTAATACCGTACAAAGAAAGCAACAATTACAATTATTTCTCGCTCGGAGTAGCGCCAACGGATGATGAGTCACTGAAAAAATACGTCGATGCCTTCCGTTTTCTTGCCGATCCGGAGGAATTTCCGATATTTCCGTACTATACGGCAAGTCAAAGAGACAACAAAATGTGCCCGGGCAGCAATAATTTCTCAAATATCAACTTTACGGTTCAGCTTCGCGCATATGAAGCAGCTCTCCGGGTATACGACCGTGAACATAAATATGTAACGCCCGAAATGCTTTCGGCGATTGTCGAATGGTGCGCGTGGAACATATATCCGGACGGCGGCGACGTGCGCTATCCCAACAACAGCGAATTTTTCAATGCCGACAGAGCGTCTGACCCGACGGGGAAGGGCGACTACTATCGCTCGTGGATTGACCACAATATTCTGGGCAATTACATATTTACATTTGTCGAAGATATGGCGGGCCTTCGCCCCCGTGCCGACGGGAAAATAGAACTTGACCCGATTGACTTCGGATACGGCCATTTTGCAGTCGATAATCTGCGCTACCACGGAGTCGACATCAGCATTATTTATAATGGCGACGGCGCATACGACAAAGCCTCTGTCAGCGAGCGCGGGTACTCACTTTATATTGACGGTGTGCGCGCTGTGACAACAGCTTCACTGTGCCACATAATATACGACCCAGAAACGGGTGAAGTTGATTTGCCATCCGGCGGGGAGCTGCTTTATTCAGCGCCAACAAGAAAGCTCGGCGCTGCACTTGACATCGATTCCTTTGACAAGCGAACAGAGGAGCTTCTCTCACGTGCAGGTATAACGAAGCTGCCGAACTTAGCGCTTGGCGCAAAAGTGACGGCAAGTTATACGCCGACTGAAGCTCGTCCTGCGCCGTGGGAGGAAAAGCACCGCTCCGACGGTGGCGATGAAACATCACTTGCTGAAAATGAATGTGTACCGACTGTTGCCGCCCTCACTGACGGACGATGTGAGCGTATGCCTTTCTGGGGTAACTTCGGCTCGACGGCTCCGTTTGATACATTGACGCTGACGCTTGATGAGAAAAAGACGTTTGATACGCTTGTCATGTACTTTTACGATGACAGGCAGCCGGGCGGTTACTCTGCGCCAAGGCGTTATATCATCGAATACCGCGACGGTGATGAGTGGAAGCTTGTCGAGCGTCGCTCGCAGGACCCGCTTTACATTGCCCCTAACAGAAACGTAAGCCGCTTTGCCGCCGTGACGTCAGACGCTGTGCGTGTTCATATTTATAATAAACACAAGCATTTTACCGCTGTTACGGAAATTCAGCTGTTTTACGAAGGAACCGAGCGGCGTGAAGTCTTTAACCGTCCGCCGGAAGTGCTGTATTTCGATTGTGCCGATATAGGCGGAAACAAAGCTCGTCTTCGCGTCGTATGCCGCGACGACGGGTTGCCGTATGATGACGGATGTGACCTTACAGTTAAATGGCGCCTTGGCGGTACACCGGAGGGGGCTGTCGGCGTAATTGAGGATGACACATCTCCTGATACGATTCTGACAGTATCAAAACCGGGGCGCTACTGGCTTTCCTGCAACATAAGCGACGGGCTTACGTGCCGCGGATGCGGTGTGACCGTCCATATCGCCGAGCGGAAGGACGAAAAAATCGATGTAGCTCCCGACGCTCGCGTGACATGCAGCTTTTGCTCTGACTGGGAGCGTGCGGCTGGCGTAAATGACCCTAAAAATGAGCCTGTTTCGTCGTCAATGGGCACGGGACGCGGCTGGGGAACGTGGGGTTCCCGCGACAAAAGCGACTGGATTGAGCTTACGTGGCCGGAGCCTGTATGCCTTGACAGTGCCGATATCTTTTGGTATGCGGACGGCGGCGGAATAAAACTTCCCGCTTCGTTTGAGCTTGAATATGAAAATGCAGACGGCGCTCGCCTGCCGGTAAAACTAAAGACTGACGTAAAAGAAGCCATTAGCCCTGATAAGTACAACCTGATTGAGTTTACACCTATCACCGCCCGCTCGCTCCGCATAAAGTGTGTGCGCGGGGATGGCGCTGTCGGGATTTACAGGATAAAAACGTACTTTACGCCCGTTGTCAGCGTTGATGATGTGTACGTTTCTGTAAAAACAGGCGTAAAACCGGTGCTTCCTTCGCATGTGACGGCAAAAACAGCCGACGGTGTGCCCGTTTCACTTCGCGTTGTGTGGTTTGACCGCTCGCTAAAAACGGACGCTGACGGCGAATATATTGTCGAAGGTACGGCGGAGCCGTTTGCGGCACCGGTTCGCGCTGTAGTAACAGCACGCGGCGATATGGACAAGGCAACAATAACGACGGTAGATGATGTGTGCGTGTCGACATATGCAGGCGAAGCACCAGCTCTGCCCAAGTTTGCGCTTGTGCGCTATAATAACGGCGCTGCGGACAATATATCAAAGCGCATTGTGTGGGGTGACATACCAAAGAGCACGTACGCCGAGCTCGGAACTCAAACAATCACCGGCGCCGGCAAAATCGAGGGCACAGATATACCTGTAACGCTGACGATTACCGCGATATAAAACAAAAATTACACATCTGCACGTTATAAATTCACTACACGCTTTTTCCTTATGTTTTTACGCGGTGAAAAATATAATATGTGCATGCAGCAGCGACAGTGACAGCTTATAATAACGAAAAAAGTCAAGCACTAAAGCTTGACTTTTTGTTATGTTATAAAGTACATACACTTTGCACTATTAAAGTTCAGCCGATGTGGCAAATCATGCGGGTTTTATCAATTCGCAGAGTTCACTTTTGTCTGATTCAGCTTATCGCGCAAGAATTTGCCCGTATATGACGCATCGCAAGCGGCAACATCCTCCGGTGTGCCAGCGCAGACAATCTCACCGCCGGCATCGCCGCCCTCAGGCCCGAGGTCGATTATCCAGTCGGCTGTTTTTATCATGTCAAGGTTATGCTCGATGACAACGACACTGTTTCCTGCGTCAACAAGACGATTGAGTATATCAATGAGTTTCGCGACATCAGCAGTATGAAGCCCTGTCGTCGGTTCATCGAGAATATAAATCGTTCGCCCAGTGCTTTGGCGCGATAACTCCGTTGCAAGCTTCACGCGCTGTGCCTCGCCGCCGGAAAGCGTCGTTGATGACTGGCCGAGCTTGATATAGCCAAGTCCGACGTCGTATAAAGTTTCCAGCTTGCGTTTAATACGCGGGATGTCTGAAAATTCACGAAGCGCTTCTTCAACCGTCATTTCAAGCACATCGTTTATATTATATCCGTGGTATTTAACTTCAAGCGTCTCACGGTTATAACGCTTGCCGTGACAGACGTCGCACGTGACATATACGTCGGGTAAGAAGTGCATTTCAATCTTCTTTACACCGTCGCCTTCGCACGCTTCACAGCGTCCGCCGCGAACGTTGAAAGAAAATCGTCCGGGACCATAACCGCGAAGCTTCGCATCAGGCGTCATTGCAAAGAGGTTGCGAAGATCGGTGAAAAGTCCTGTATATGTCGCCGGGTTGGAACGCGGGGTGCGACCTATCGGGCTTTGGTCTATGCAAATGATCTTGTCAAGGTTTTCTGTGCCCTCTATTTTATCATGATCACCGGGGTAAGTGCGAGCACCATTGAGCGTATGAGCAAGGGACTGATAGAGAATTGAGTTGACAAGGCTTGATTTGCCGGAACCGGATACGCCGGTTACGCAAACGAACATTCCGAGCGGGAAATCTACAGTTATATTCTTGAGGTTGTTCTGGCGGGCGCCAATGACGCGTAAAAACTTGCCGTTTCCCGGACGGCGGGACGCCGGAACAGCAATTGCTTTGCGCCCTGATAAAAAGTCACCGGTGATGGAGTTTTCGTTTGCAGCTATTTCCTCCGGTGTCCCTGCGGCGACGACATTTCCGCCATGTATGCCGGCACCGGGGCCTATATCGATGATATAGTCGGCGGAAAGCATCGTTTCCTCATCATGCTCGACAACGATGACAGTGTTTCCGAGGTCGCGGAGTTTTTTTAGTGTTGCAATCAGGCGCCCGTTATCGCGCTGATGAAGTCCGATACTCGGCTCGTCAAGGATATAAAGCACGCCGACAAGCGAGCTGCCTATCTGAGTTGCAAGCCGTATCCGCTGAGCTTCACCGCCGGAAAGGGTTCCGGCGCGCCGCGACAATGTTAAATAATCAAGTCCGACATTTTCAAGGAATCCAAGCCGCGCTTTTATTTCCTTTACGATATCGCGGGCTATTTTCCATTCATTTTCGGATAATTGCAGCTCGGATATGAAGCGCAAAGCTTCACTTACGGATTTACGGGTATATGATTCAATATCAATTCCGCCGACGGTGACTGAAAGCGCCGTATCTGACAGGCGCCGTCCGTGGCAGCGCGGGCAGGGAAGCTCTTCTACAAATTCATTGTAGTAATCGTTATCGGAATGTTCCATCCGCCACTGGATTATCGGCACCAAGCCTTCATAACGGCGGCGTTGATGGTGCGCTGTACCGTCAAACCAACGGTCAATCTCATATTCACGATCTCCTGTGCCATAAAAAAGGGCATGGAGAGCTTCAGGGGAGTATTCGTTTATCGGGGTGTCAAGGGTAAAACCATATTCGCGGCCAACAGCTTCAAAGAGCGGACCAAACCAAGTTTCCTCGTCGAGCGATTTAAACCCGTTGACGACGATAGCGCCTTCACGCAGCGAAAGAGAACGGTCAAATATTATCTTATCGGGTGATATAGTGCGTATAACGCCAAGTCCGGCACATTCAGGACACGCACCGAACGGGTTGTTGAATGAAAACATGCGCGGCTCAAGCTCGCCGAAGCTGACACCATGTTCTTCGCAGGCGTAGTTTTGAGAAAACTCAAGCTCACGCGGCTTACCTTCGTCACGTGGAATCGTCGATATGATGAGATAACCGTCGGCAATACGCAGCGCAGTTTCAATGGAGTCGGTAAGACGGGAGCGGATGTCCGGACGCATTACAAGGCGGTCGATGATGATTTCTATATTGTGCTTTTTATTTTTATCGAGTTTTATTTCCTCCGAAAGATCATAAATAGAGCCGTCGACGCGCACACGGACAAAGCCGGATTTTTTAGCGTCGGCAAAAACTTTTTCGTGCATGCCCTTCTTGCCGCGCACAACAGGGGCAAGCACCATAAAACGCTCGCCCTCAGGCAGAGACATTATTTTATCAATAATAGTGTCGGTTGATTGTGCCGTTATTTCTTTACCGCAGACAGGGCAGTGAGGAATACCGATACGTGCATATAAAAGGCGCAGGTAATCGTATATTTCTGTCACCGTGCCGACGGTAGAGCGCGGGTTTTTGGAGGTTGTTTTCTGGTCGATTGATATTGCCGGGGAAAGGCCTGATATGCTGTCGACATCCGGTTTATCAAGCTGACCGAGAAACATTCGGGCATACGATGAAAGCGACTCGACGAAACGGCGATGTCCCTCTGCGTATATTGTGTCAAAAGCAAGCGATGATTTTCCGGAACCGGACAGTCCGGTGATTATGACAAGCTTGTCCCGTGGGATGTCAACATTTATATTTTTAAGATTGTGAACGCGGGCACCGCGTACGGAAATATATTTTGCCATATAGCTGTGAATTCCTTCATTTTGTTGTACGAAGCTCTTTTATCTGGTCGCGCAGGTAAGCGGCGCGCTCAAAATCAAGCCGCCGTGCGGCCTCTTTCATCTCGCGTGTGAGCTGTTCTATGCGCTCTTCGCGTTCGCGGGCTGATAGTTTTGATGCCGGTTTATGCTTTTTACGCTCTGATTCCGGCGCTGAGCCGATTGAAAGCAGCTCATGGACTCCCTTTTTAATAGTTTGCGGAGTAATTCCATGTTCTTTGTTATAGGCCATTTGTATACGGCGGCGGCGCTCGGTTTCATCTATTGCGGCGCGCATGCTGCGCGTTATATTATCAGCGTACATTATGACCTTACCGCTTGCATTTCTCGCCGCCCGGCCAATTGTCTGAATGAGCGATGTTTCATTACGCAGAAAGCCTTCCTTGTCGGCGTCAAGTATGGCGACAAGGGAAACTTCGGGCAAGTCTATTCCTTCACGTAAAAGGTTTATACCGACAAGAACATCATATTCGCCTGTGCGTAAATCACGTAAAAGCTCCGTGCGCTCCATTGTCTCCACTTCGTGATGGATGTAACGCACGCGAATTCCGCAGGAGGTAAAGTAATCGGTCAAATCCTCCGCCATTTTTGTTGTAAGAGTCGTTACAATCACACGTTCGCCGCGCGCTGCACGCTGGCGTATCTCGCCCATTACATCGTCAACCTGTGTTGCAACAGGCCGTACTTCGACCTCAGGGTCAACAAGCCCTGTCGGGCGTATAATCTGCTCTGCTATGATGGAGGAATGAGAGCGCTCGTATTCTGATGGTGTAGCGCTGACGAAAATAACCTGATTTACTTTCTCCTCAAATTCAGAGAACGTAAGCGGGCGGTTATCAAAAGCTGACGGCAAACGGAAACCATAATCAATGAGGTTGCGCTTGCGGGCGGCGTCACCACTGCTCATGCCGCGAAGCTGCGGGATGGTGACGTGGCTTTCATCTATGAACATAATAAAGTCACGCGGGAAATAATCAAGAAGAGTGAATGGTGTGGAACCGGGAGGACGTCTGGAGAGTATACGGGAATAGTTTTCTATGCCCGAGCAGTATCCAATCTCCCGCATCATCTCAAGGTCGTAGCGCGTGCGCTCCTCTATGCGCTGTGCCTCGATCAGCTTATTCTGCGAACGGAAATAGTCAATGCGTTCGTACATCTCCGCTTCAATTTCAGCTAAGGCAGCTTCTTTCTTATCCTCGTCAACGACATAGTGCGTTGCCGGAAAAATAGCGCAGTAGTTGAGATATTGCTTTACAGCGCCTGTTACAGTGTCAATAGCCGATACACGGTCAATCTCATCGCCGAAAAACTCAACCCGGATGGCTGTGTCAGCCGAGTTAGACGGAATAATGTCAACAGTGTCGCCGCGTATACGGAATTTTGTGCGCTCAAGAGCAATGTCATTTCGCTCGTAGCCAATTGAAATAAGGCGTGAACACAACTCGTTTCTGTCCATTCTTTGTCCCGGACGGACTGAGACGAGCTGTTTCTGATATTCCTGCGGGTCACCTAAGCTGTATATGCATGAAACGCTTGCGACGATGATGACATCGCGGCGTTCGAAAAGAGCAGAGGTAGCGCTGTGGCGCAGCTTGTCTATTTCATCATTTATCATCGCGTCCTTTTCGATATACATATCCTTGCCGGGGATATATGCTTCCGGCTGATAGTAATCATAATAGGATACGAAGTATTCGACTGCATTTTTCGGGAAAAATTCGCGAAACTCAAGGCAAAGCTGAGCAGCAAGAGTTTTATTATGGGCAAGGACAAGGGTAGGACGGTTAACATTCGCGATGACGTTTGCCATTGTGAATGTTTTTCCCGAGCCGGTGACGCCGAGTAATGTTTGAGCTTTTGCACCGGCGAGAATTCCGTTTGTAAGCGTTTCAATAGCCTGTGGCTGGTCTCCGGTCGGTTTATAGTTTGATATTAGCTCAAATTTATCAGCCATCTCGCTTCACTTCCTCTCCTTCCCTAAAAAGAAACGTTTGTTCTATATTACCACGATGAGTAGGTAATTGCAAGAGATAAAAATTGAATAAAAGGATAAAATGAATAACCAATAGTGTGATAGTATTGTGCACACCGCACACTGGTAGTAAAAACTATCATTACAAGTTAAAAGAAAAATATAGTGCCCACCTTCTGGCGGGCACATAAAAAGCTATGTTATGATATTCGGGACTATTTTTATAAATTAGTCCGAAATATAAGGAATTAAAGCCATGTGGCGGGCGCGCTTTATAGCAACCGTAAGCTGGCGCTGATGCTTTGCGCATGTTCCCGTAATTCTGCGGGGAAGAATCTTTGAGCGTTCGCTTACGAACTTGCGAAGACGCGCTATATCCTTATAATCGACATATGCTATCTTGTCAGCGCAGAATACACAAACTTTTCTCTTTCTCTTTGTGGGCTGACGGTTGGTGGTAGTGCGCTGCTGTGTTGCTTGAGCTGAAGCAGCTGCAGGCTGCTGCGGCTGCGTTGCTGGTGCATTTTCAGTATTTACTGCTGCATTTACGGCTGTGTTCTCTGTGTTTTCCATGTATATTAACCTACTATCCTTTCTGTTTTGTTGGTATGGGGCGATTCTGCGTTAAAACGGCAGGTCGTCGTCGCCCTCGATTTCCTCAAATTTGGGCATGGAAGCTGAGCCTGCAGTATAAGCGGGGGCGCCATAAGCATCTGGCGTATAAGTGCTGCTCTGTGAGCCGCCGCCCTCGCCCTTTGAATCGACAAAGAATACTTCGTCGACTACGACTTCAGTTGAGTAACGCTTGTTTCCCTGCTGATCGGTCCACGCTCTTTTTTGAAGCGACCCTGTGACGCAGATGGAGCTGCCGCGTTTGAAATACCGTGTGATAAACTCGGCGTTGCTTCTCCAAGCGGTTACATCAATAAAGTCTGTCTGCTGGCCACCTTCCTGATTTTTTGATTGGTAATGGCGGTTTATGGCGATGGTAAACGATGTAACGGGTACGCCTGATCCTGTCATCTTTAGTTCAGGGTCGGAAGTGAGACGTCCCCCGAGTATTACTTTGTTGAAATTAAAATTAGCCATCGCAATCCCTCAATTATAATCAATTATATTGCAATACTTTTATGCTGCACAATAATTATTCTTCAGCGGAATCCTCGGCTGTATCTTCTGAATCAGCTGCCTCTTCTTCCACGATGTCTTCTTCAACTTCATCATCCGATTCTTCTGCATCAAAATCAATAGTTTCCTTCGGAGATGAAACATTAAGCGGCTGCTTTTTCTCGTTAACTTTCAGGATGAGGTAACGCATAATGCCTTCAGTAATACCGAACACACGCGTTAGCTCCTCAGTGAAGGAAGGATCGCTTCTGAAATAAATGAGAGTGTAATAACCTTCCGTCTTGTAGTTTATGGGATATGCGAATCTGCGCTTGCCCCACTCATCAATGGCGATAATTTCACCATGCTCGCTGATGAGCGATCTGAACTTTTCTACTGTGGCTTTTGCCGCATCCTCTCCGTCCGTTATATCCGATACGAAGAGAACTTCATAAGTGTTTTTGATTGTCTCCATGTACTATAATACCTCCTCATGGACATATGACCGCTGTAATGAAATTTTATTTTTTGTATTTTACAGTGGCGGGGAGACACAAAACAGCGATATTAAAGCACTCTATTGCGCCCAATTGCTCACAATTGCGCGGCTCACGGTACATCAGCCCCGAAAATCACAGCGCCATAACACGCTTTTTGTGTAACACCTAATTATAGCATTGAAAAAACAAGCCGTCAATAAGAAAACAATATATTGCTTAAAAATTTTGCTTAATTATAGCATAAAAAAGCATTTTTTTGTATTGCTTCACATAAACGAGCATTGATTTATTTTACATAAAAAACCCTCCCGTGGAAGATGCGTCACGGGAGGGTGATGTAATTATACTGTTTATTCGTCGACCTCAGTATCGACCTCGGTGAAGTATGAAAGGATTTTTTCATACAGCGAATAATTGATTTGATATGTGATGTGAGAGCCATCGATCTTCAGGTAAATTTTGCTCTCCGTGCTCTCGGTGGTATCGTTATTCTCTGTATTTTCTGCATCTTCAGCGGTGTCATTTTCCGCGCTGCTGTCGTCCGACTCTGTGTTCGTTTCTTCCGCAGGCGTTACTACCGAGCCGAATATAAGGGTACATGACTTATCTTTGACAATTGTCGCTTCGGATGCCCCGCTTACAGCTTCAACCTTTTCGTACTCTTTATAATTTACCGTAAGCTTGAGTGTGGGGTTATCAAAACCGTATTTTATGTTGTTATCATCGCTTTTTGTATAATCAACGCACGTTTTATATGAAAGTTTGATGTCGCGCGTCAGAACATCCATAAGCGTCTCAACAGGGTCTTTTTCATCTTTCGATGTGTCGCTGTCATCCGCCGTGTCGGACTCGTCCGTTTCATCACGCGGCTCAAGCACATAAGTTTCTCCGTTATATTCGGCAGTTATGTCGACGATGTCTTTTAAGTCCGGATCCGGTATTTTATCAGCGCTAAATAATTCCTCTTTCGTATAATCGAAGTATTGGAAAAGAGCGTCATTTATACTATAGAGGTATTTGTCGCCATCTTCATGAAAGTAGTAATAGCCTGTGACCGGGTTTTTTGAACCGATGACGTATGAGCGCGTGCGGAAGCTGTCTTTATCTTTATCATAATAAGTAACGGATATCTTATAAGTCGGCTTATCAAATCCGTAATCGGAGAATTTCTCGGAATCATATTCGAATTTACGGTATGCTCCGTAGTCGGAAATGGCACCTGCCATATACGACACAGTCGTTTGATCAAGCGGAAAGTCAGGGTCGTCGGCAAGCGTCCACTTTCCGTCGACAACTTTAAATTTCAGCTCCTCGCCATCATGAACGTAAGACAACTCTGTTACGTTTTTATAATCTTCATCGATTATCTGAAACGTTCCTGCTTCGCCTTCATCATCAGTTGAATCGCCACTGTCATCAAAGTTCATGTTCCGGACGACGTTATAGACAACTATAAGAGCTAAAACAACAGCAAATGTTACGATAATCGTTATAATTTGCTTGCGTTCTTTCCTTTTATATGAGTTCATGCTTAGATTACCTCACTAACTTATCTGCGGCGGCGCTTGATAAATACAACAAGCCCCGGCGTTATTATTGCGAGCGGTATAAGCACCTGAAGGATAATCTCCCATATTGTCTGTGCGGCTTCCGAAAACGTCAGAACACTTGATGTGAGCGCTATTGAGTCAAGAGAAATGACGGATGTTTTTTCGGTGGTCTGCAATATAGTGTAGATAAATACATAGAAGTTATTAGAGCTGACGTAGTTGACGCTTTGCTCGCTGATGAGATATGATGACGAATACCATACAAATTTAGCACCGGTGTCACTGTCCTCGGATATTGCACCGATGTAAAACTCGCCCTTCTTGTCATCATCAGTTGCGGCGCGTACGGCTTCATCAACTCCAATGATGTATGATGAATCAGAGGTCGTTAAAATCGGAGATACGGTCATAGGCCCGTCATAATCTTCGTAATCGACGATAGCATGAGCTTTCATCATTACAGTCGTTACTTTTGACGGGTTTTGTATGGGAGCTGTGACAGTGTTGCCTTCATTGAGCGTCGGGATGATAAAGTACTGCTGGAAGGCATACCGGCTTGTGTCGCTCTCGAGAACAATGCCGTCATAAGCTGTAAGGCCGCAATGCTGAGCAAGCGATGTCAGATTGGGCATATCAACGGTACTGTAGTTTTTAGAGTCTGTTATTAGCACAACAGCACCGCCCCCGTCGATGAAAGCGGTGAGCTTTTCAAGCTCCCCTGTGCTTATATCACTTGTCGGGTTGTTGATTATAATGTTCGATGCGTCATCCGGCACATCGGAGGAAACAAGGTTTAACCCTTCGCTTATCTTGATATTGTTTTCGTTTATGAAATTAGTTATTGTCTCGATGATTGCCGATTCTCCGTGGCCTGTCAGCATGTAGGCTGTCGGCAGATAGTCTGTTGTGACATAATCGATTGCCGAGGTAAGCTCGTTGTTACCGTCAAAGACATCGGGCGAAAAGACGTCGGAAATCTTATATCCGTAGTAATAATAACTGCTGTAATATTTGTTGAGCAAATCCTGAGAATACTCAAAAATATCGTTGTAGTCGATAGTTTTTGAGCGCTTGTCGCTTACAACGACAATGCTGTTTGCATTTTTAACATCATATTTTTCGACAAAACCGGGGTCAATGTCGGAGTCAATCTTTTTAAGCTTTAATTTGTTTGAATATGAGCAGTAGCGCTCAAGAAATGTTTCGATTGATCTGTCTTCATAGCCTTTTGCGATTACAAGGTAAACGGTCACATTAGTGTTCAGTTTATCAAGGAATTCACGTGTTTCATCCGTTATCTCATACATCGAGGATTCAGTGATGTCAAGTTGCGTATATTTTGCCGGTAAAGCCTCGACTATCATATTGATGACAATAGCGGCCGCAATCACGGCAGCTGTCATTAACATACTGTAACCGCCAAGACGCAGGGCACGCTTTTTTTGTATCTTTTCGGCCGTTGTGATATTTTTCTTTGTATGGCTCATGACTTATTGCCCTTCCTTTCCCGCGTCAGTTCCAGCGCCGTTTTTCAACGGACTGAATTGTCACGAAAACGAACACGGCCGCTATCGTGATGTAGTAGACAAGTGCTGTAATGTCAAATAAACCGTTTATAACGGTTTCTTTGTACCTGTCAAAGATTGAAAGATAAGATACAACTTCAGCGAAAGCGCCAATAAAAGCATTTTTATTTGATAAGTAATAAGCGATAAGACCTATTACCGGCAAACCGCCGCATAAAACAGCAGCCGTTTCATTCTTTGTTGTAAAAAACACTATGAGACCAAAGATAAAAGCAACGCAACAGAATGCTATAAGTGAGGTGACAGCGGCGGATGAAATACTGTTTGCAATGTATGTTAAAAAGTAAAGGACAAGTAAAAGTCCGATGCTGACGATTACGGCAATTATCTGGTTTTCAAATAAACTCGATACAAACATGCCTATTGCTATAATAGCGGCGATGAGAAATACCAGAAGTAGGAGAGAAGCATATGCGCCCACGAAGTTGACTGTGCCATAGAATGAGAAGAAAATCGGGTAGAAACACAAGACTACAACGGGGATAAGGCACACGGTGAGCATGGCAAAATACTTAGCGAGGACAATCTTCCATATCGGAAGCGGAAGTGAGAAGAGGAGTTGCTCCGTTTTTTGGTGGCGCTCCTCGGCTATCGAGCGCATCGTTAAGAACGGTACGATAATTATCAGTATGCAGTAGTGAACAAGCATATAAAGCGAATATTCAAGGCGCGACTGCGCGCTGTTTATATTTATCTGAGCTGAGAAAAAGCCAGCTGCAGCAAGCAATAACGCCGAGAAAGCGCAGCCAAGCATATTCGTAAAATATGAGCGAAGCTCACGCTTATATATGGCGAGCATTTATTTTGTCTCCTTTCCGTGTGCGTTGTCATCATTTGTATTGTCGCTTGCATTTACGCTCTTGCCGTTTCTATCGTTGTTGTCATTGTTATCGTCATCGTCGAGGCTGTCTTCATCAGCGTCAACATAGTCGGCAAGCTTGTCCTGCGTTGCAAGATAATCTTCAGGATTGTAGGAATATATGCTCTCATCATCAGCATCATCAGTGTCCTCAAGTTCATCATCAGCATTACTCGTGGCAAAGCTGCTTCCGCTACTTTCAGAAACGTCGTTGCTGCCAAATATATTTTCCTGAGAGACATTATCGTTATCTCCATTATCACTGTTGGCAGTATCATCAAATGCAGCCGCCTTA
>Ga0134103_1002532_pt1 | contig 13936 bp, 12 predicted proteins | sample 14_taG_2_FD_94445 | JGI IMG/M metagenome (GOLD analysis project Ga0134103, IMG submission 94445) | Switchgrass degrading microbial communities from high solid loading bioreactors in New Hampshire, USA - 14_58_20_212_A1 metaG | ecosystem: Engineered > Bioreactor > Semi-continuous > Anaerobic >...
ATTTGTACAATGCCTGCTTCTTGTTCATTTGAAGCTGTGGCAATGTCATTTACAAGAGCTGCCACCTTTTCTATCTCATTCACTATTTTGTTTAACGCATCAGCGGTGTCTTTCGCAATCTTAGTACCAATTTCAGATTTCTTTATTGAGCCTTCTATCATTTCTGTAGTTTCCTTAGCCGCATTTGCAGAACGAGATGCCAGATTTTTAACCTCCTCTGCCACCACGGCAAAGCCTTTTCCGTGCTGTCCGGCTCTTGCTGCCTCAACTGCAGCATTCAGCGCCAGCATGTTGGTCTGGAAAGCAAGATCATCTATTACTTTAATTACCTTTGAAATATTGGAGGATGCTTCATTTATCTCATCCATGGCCTTCAACATTTCCTTCATTTGAGCATTACCCTCTATAGCATTTGTTTTTGCATGCTCTGCCAGTTCATTTGCCTGATTGGCATTTTGAGCATTCTGTTTGGTTTGTGCAGATATTTCTTCTATAGAAGCGGTAAGCTCCTCAATCGCACTGGCCTGTTCTGTTGCTCCCTGTGAAAGAGCCATACTGGAATCCGATATTTGTTTTGAGCCGGTAGCCACCTGATCTGATGAAGAAGCAATATTAGCTATAATTTCATTAAGATCCCTTATCAATTGAGTCAATTTTTGCCCCATTACATCCTTATCCGATCTTACCGGAACATCCACTGTTAAATCCGCACCGGCTATTTTTTCGACTACCTTAACCTGTTCTTTTGTACTTTCAATCAAATTTCTGAAAGATTCTGCAAGTTTACCGATCTCATCCCTGGTATGAATATTTGTTTCAATATCTATATTACCTATGGCCAGATTGTCGGCAGCTTCTACAAGAAGTCCGACAGGTTTGGATATGCTGCGGGAAATAATAAAACCAATAATTATTGCTGTAACCACTCCGATAAATATGGCCGCACTCATTGTATAAATAGTTCTTGTAGTATTCATGCCGTTCAACTTTATTTGGTTTACAGCATACTCATCATTGTATGCAATTAAGTTCTCTATGGTCTCATCCATAGCAAGCGCTAATGTATAGAGTTCTCCCCCTGGCTTCAGCATTTCAAAAGCACTCGTTCTGAATCTTGTATCCATAGCGATCCCGTTTAAAAATGTGTCTGTCTTCTCCATATATGCATCTAATGCTGTCTGGATATCATTAATCAGTGCCAGTTCTGTTATTACCTCATTTTCCTCATATGTGCTTAATAATTCTTTATACTTATCTATGTTCTGCTGAATTTCTTTTTTAAAATTATATACTCGGTTAAAGTAATATTCTTTATCTTCCTGACTATCCGCCAGAACTACTCCGAAAATATTCGCCCTGATTCGTTGAAACACAGCACTGATTCTTTCTACATACTGCAGTGCATCAACACTGTCGCTGTAAGCGACACTGTAAGAACTGTCAACAGTCCTGAGAGAGTAAATACCTATGGCACCAACAACCCCGGCAATAAATGCAACCAGCAGAAACGCGACAATAAGACGAACCCCAATTTTCCAGTTTGTAAACCATTTCATATATAATAAAGCCCCCCTAATATATAATTGTTTATAAAGTATAAGACCCCAAAATATATAATTTTTTTATCTGTTTATAGGCATATTTTTAATATGTGTCTTATTTTTCTGCTGCTGCAATTAATTCCCTGCTGATACAACTACATTTAATTCGTTATTCTCATAAATCTCCGAAGCTTAGCACCATTCTTTCTCATATTAGGGACTTGTTCTATCTCTCCATTTAGTCACCTCTCTTTTTTGTCTAATTTTCTAATAAACGTTCACGCAATAGCACATGCCAAAACACAGGGAGATAAAACTTATTTTAATCAGGACAATCCTTTTAAGCTGGCAAGACCTGTGATATCAAGAATCAGGCTTATGCTGCCGTCCCCCAATAACGTACACCCTGCAAGGGCTTTTGTTTTATTTAGTTTCCGGATATACTCCGGCAAAGCCTTTACAACTACCTGCTGTTGTCCTATTAATTCGTCTGAAAAGATACATACCGTTCTTTCATCCTGTTCAACTATGGTAATAATTCCATCAGTGAATCTCGTAATATCCGTTTTTACTTTTAACAGCTCATGGAGCCTAAGGATTGGATAACACTGTCCTCGCACCATTATCATTTCATTTCCGTTTGGATCAGAAAAAATATCATTTTCACGAGGTCTGAAAGATTCCCTTATCGAAATGGTGGGAATGGTATAGTAGGATGATCCTACTCTGATATTCATTCCATCGATTATAGCAAGAGTCAGAGGAATCTTAAGGGTAATGACTGATCCCTTATCCGGAGTGCTGTCCACAGAAACTGAACCACCGATGGTCTCAATATTCTTGACAACAACATCCATCCCGACACCACGTCCGGAAAACTCGGTTACATTATCTTTTGTTGAAAAGCCCGGAAGGAATATCAAATTATAGATTTCCCTATCGGTTAATTCTTCCTCTGCTCTATATAACAAACCGTTTTCTTTTGCCTTTTTAAGTATTTTTTCCTTGTTCAGACCTCTTCCGTCATCTCTTACGATAACAAGAACATCATTGCCTGCATTTTTTGCTTCTAAAGTAACAGTACCGGTCATTGGTTTATTTTTTGCCAGTCGTTCCTCCGGAGACTCAATACCATGGTCGATAGCATTTCTCACAAGATGCATAATCGGATCTGATATATGCTCAATAACATTTTTATCTACTTCAGTTTCTTCTCCTATAATCTTCAGCTCAACTTCTTTGCCCAGTTTCTTGCTCATATCCCGGACGATTCGGTGCATTTTGAGGAATGTAGCTGAGAGAGGCACCATTCTGATTGACATGACAATATCCTGGATCTCTGAAGTAATTTTTTGCAGTTGCCGCGCAGCTTTTTGAAAATTTTCCAGTTCAAGTCCTTTTAAGTCCGGGTTCTGTATTACCATATCCTCAGAGATAACCATTTCACCTACTAAATCCATAAGTTTATCCAGCTTAGCCATGCTGACACTGATTATACTCTGCTGTGTCGAAATGGACTGAACTTCCTTATTGCCTTCAGAATGCTCTTCCGAATTTCTGAATGTATTAGATGCATCATGGTTTGATTTTTTCTGTTTAGCTTCATATAATTGTTCATATTCACTCTGTTCAATTTGCTCCAGTATCAAATCCTTAAGAAACAGAGTCTGCATAAAAAATTCATGTACATCGTCATAAGAGGACTCTGTTCTTAAATATATCTGAAAACCATCTTTTCTGATTTTTCCGACACCTTCGTCATCCTCTATAAGATCTTCAGGTATATGGAAAAACTCATCCGAGATATCACAAATATTATGAATGATCGTATATGCACGGATATTTTCCATTTCGCAGCCTTCTTCGAAATATATTGTCGCTTTGAAGGCGTTCTTATATTTGGATGATTCGATTTTTTTCCTATCCTTGCTTACATAATACTGTTGTTTTTCATTTTTATGATCTTTACTGTCCAAAACTGATTTGGATGTAGCGTCAATTTTCAGATCGGCTAAGAAACTTTTTATTTTTTCCTGCAGCCACGATGTATTGCCATCGGCTTTATCTCCATTCCTAAGTTTCTCCATTTCAACCTTAATCAGGTCTACTCCTTCCAGAACCAGATCCGATAATGCTGAATAATCGACTGCTTTATCCTTGTTTTCACGTAAAAAATAAAATAAGTCTTCCATTGAATGGGCAAGAGATGAGATGTTGTCTTGCAACATCATGGCTGAAGAACCTTTTATGGTATGCATGATGCGAAATATTTCATTAATTGTATCCTCAGTGAAATGCTCCGTTTTCTCGCATGAAATAATTAATTGTTCCAGTTGTTCAATAAGTTGCGAGGTTTCAAATAGAAACATCTCCATCATTGGTTCAATTCCGTACTGTCCTGTCATTTTAATCTCCTCACACTGCGTAATAAAATAAGGCTGCCTAATGATGAATAATTCAAAAAAATAAACTTATATAAAAACTAATTTCCTAATAACTTTTTTAATATATTAATTAAGTGTTCTTCCTTAAATGGCTTGACCAAAAAGGATTTTGCGCCATACATTACCGCTTCTCTTACCAATGCTTCCTGTCCCATTGCGGTTATCATGATAACATTGGCTCCCGGGTCGAATGCCCGGATTTCCCTAAGCGCTTCTATACCTGACATCTCAGGCATCGTAATGTCCATTGTAACAATATCCGGCTTTAATTCTTTATATTTTCGGACACCTTCAATCCCATTCTCAGCTTCACCAACAATCTCGAAATCATTTTTTTTAAGCATCATGCTGATCGTCATTCTCATAAAGCTGGCATCATCGACAATAAGTACTCTTTTCATCTCTCTTACATCCCCCACACGTTTTCTTTCTCCATTAAAAAGCTTCAAGCATTATTTCAAGAGCGGATAAAGTCATCTTGCTTAAGGAAAAGCCCTGGTTAGATAATCTCCACTTAAGGCATATTTCTCTGATGGATCCCATTAATATGTTTGTCAGGATTATGCTGTCAGTTTCAATGCTTATTTCTCCTTCTTTTTTGGCTTCTTCAATAAGATCTCTGATAATGGTTGTTTGATTGTCCAGTATCTGCCTGACTTTATCACTAAGCTCAACATCATAGCGCAAAACATCAAAAAGCTGCATTATTGATGTAATAGCAGGGTAATTTTCATAGTATTCAACTGTCTTGGTAATAAAATATTTAATTGATTCCTTTGGTGAAAGATTTTTTAACTTAGCAGACTGGAAAATTTCATTGTCAAATTTTGCAAAGTGATCCAAGACTTCGATCAACAGTTCATTTTTACTTTTATAATGCCTGAACAAAGCAGCTTCAGATATACCTTGTCTTCTGGCAATCTCCCTTGTCGATAATGCCTGGATTCCAAGCTCGTCTATAACTTCAATGGCAGTAATAATGAGATGTTCTTTTCTAGGTAGAATACTTTTACTCATTTTACATCCCCTAGAGTTAGTTATCACTCACTAACTTGAGTTTATCTAAGTTATTTCCAGTTGTCAATTACTATTTTCCAATTTTTTAACAACATAATCCTATGAACCCTTATGCAACTTCCTACGTACTTTCGCTTTATGTATCCTTCATCAATTTACTGTAACGCAAAAAACAGCCGAAGGCACTGATCTCCAATACCTCCGGCTGTTTTGATAAATCTTTTTGCTTTTAACTTTATTTATTCACAAGTATCCGCATCATTTCTTGCCCGATACGGGAAAATAATATTTAACGGTACGGCGACAATAACACCCAATAATGTGTCCAGCGTTCGCTCAGCCGCCATTTGCAAAGGCGTGATTTCGCCGGTATATCCCATAACTACCACAAGATATGTAATGCATGTAAGTGCGGTGGCATCCGGCAAGCCTAATTTCACAGGAATATAGATTATAGGAATTATCAGAATACACAGAATAAAGTAAAACAACAGTGAATAATACTTGATTCCGGAATTAAGAAAAAAGAATAATACCAATACACCGGCAGCGCCCCCCAGAAGCGTGCCCATTATTCTTGTCACTGCCGTTTGCAATGTTTCCTGCTTATCTGCCTTGATGCAAAGAAGTGCTGCAATCGAGCTTTGTATAGGAACTACTCCTAAAAAATAATCGATTACGCAACAAATAAGTACTGCAACAAATGTCTTTATTGAACGTAATCCTATTTTAAACCTTCTCTTTTTATTATTACTCATTATAACGACCTCTCACCAGTTGCTGAAATTAAAAGTTCTCAAACGAGGGAACCAATAAGCCCCAAGGCCATGATAAGTGAACCTGTATTAAGTAATTTCTGTTCCCCGTTTGAGATATGGAAGAAACACTCAATCATCGTTATAATGCCCGCATTAATCCACTATAAGATTATATGATACTTCAACCACTTCGTCATTTTCTGTCACAAAGGACAGCTCAGTATTGACGCTGGTATAAGTGTACTTATTACCATCCATGACAAATTTGACACCATATGCAGAAATAACATCAGCCAGTTTACTTCCAATGGTTATACCTTCATTGGTTTCAACTCCGTCGTTCATAAATACTACTGATAATACATATTCAGTATCATCATCGCCATCTGTATAGGTATACAACTCGAAACCATTGTAGGTATAAACGCGATCCATCCCCTGAAAAGCGCAACTGGGCGATTCAAAATAATGCATCGGTTCTCCCAGGGCGTCCAAAATTGGCTTTGCAACATCGTTCATGTAAATATCAATACCGTTATAGCTGAAATAATATAATGATTTCTCTTCTATGCCAGGCGCGGTTTGCAGATTACCTGGAGTTGTCGTGGCAGATTGGGATGGTGTCGACGGGTTATTATTCTGTGAATTGGAGCCACAACCTGCAAACAACATCATGACTACTATTATTAGTGCAAATATTTTTATCTTCATTTTGGATTCTCCTTTACCTCTTTTTTAGCATAATTATGCCGGATGCTATTACTACGTAATTCTGAACATCAATGAAGAATCTTAACATCATACATAAGACCCTTCGGTTCCGCTTTGCTCAGGATGACATTCATTCTGTCATTGTGAGCCCTCTCTGTCATTCTGAGCTACAGCGAAGAATCTTTTTCATTGCTGTCGGTTATCCTCTTCAGCCCTCTTTAAGTTGAATTTCAGCAAATAGCCATACTCTTCAAGTTCCTTATACTGTTCTTCCTTCATTTTATAATATGCATCGATCTTTTCCTGCCAAACAGCTTTTAGATCCTCATCCTGGCGCTTATCGACAAGATTGAATTCCTTTTGAAGGATTTTACCTAAGAATACCGATGCTTTTTCAGCACCAGAAAGATTAAGATGCAGACCTGCGTCATAAGTGTCGGTACTATAGTCCAGGCCTATTTGTTCCAAATGATCGAGCATATTAATATATAATAAATCATTCTTTTTAGCATAGTCAACTATCTGCTCATCCCATTCGTCATACCAGTGGGGATAAAGGCTGGGAGCTTTTAGCAACACCAGATTTATACCGTTATCTTTACACAGCTTAACGATTTTGTCCAGATATTCATAACAAATGTCTCCAAATCTGTAATCCGCAAGCTTTCTGGGTTTTGGGAAACTGCCTGCAGGCTTGACATCAACTCTCATTAGATATCCGTTATGAGCGATCTGGTCTTCTTTAAACCAGTATTTAAAGTCTTCCTCAGAAAGTTCTTTCCATCTTGAATGGTATCTCAGCAAAGGAAAAATGTATGTAATTAGATCCTCTTCGGGAAGCATGGATGCTTTGGCCATTTTTATCTTGGTCAATGATAAAGGTAATCCGTCAATGGACATACGGTTGTACGCCTCCTTCTGGGGCGTGTCATACATCATTGAAAGCACACTGAATACAACAACATCCGGCTTTTCATACTTTAAAGTGTCCTCCAAAATATAGTAGGAATGCCAGATAAGCTGTTGGGCACTTCCCCGGATATAGCTTGTGATTCCATATTCCTCCCAGAGGGTTATCGGCGAGAAATTCTCATAAACCTCACAGTCGCCGATGAATATTATATCGTGGTCTTTATTCTTTTCGTCATAATACTCGGATATCAAAGCTCCTTCCACAATCTTTGTCATATATTTGGGCATCAGAAGTTTCTGGAGGAGCCAGCCCAAAGTTACAACTACCAATATTAAAATAACAAAGGATATTATCTTTTTTTTCATTGATTCTATCAATTCTCCTTAATGCTAAAACTGATTGTAGATGAACTGATTTCTGTCAAAACCTATTCCATATGCTCCGAAAATAATTATTGAGAAAAACAGCAGCACAAAAACGGTATACCTTATTATTACCGGCTTGCCCGCTATTTTTTCCCGTACGCTTCCGCTTCTTTGGGCGAGGCTTACAGATAACATCACAATAACTCCGATTATAATCACAATATAGTCGTACACATCCAGACCCAGTTTCAGCAATGAGCCGTTAAACAGTTCATTAAAGTTGAGTTTGGTAAACATTGAGCCAAACATCCTGAAAGATACGCCTACATCCCGGTAACAGTCCAGAATTCTTAAGGAGGACATGAGCAGGAAAGTACGTATAACCTGGAATAATCTGAATCCAAAAGTATTCGCCACATTGAATCTTTCATGGAATTTGGCATATAAAGGCTCAAACTCCTGAGAAACCAAAATCACGACTCCGTTTAACAAACCCCAGACTATGAAATTCCAACTGGCACCGTGCCATAAACCAGTTGTAAACCACACGGTAATAGTTGAGAGATACACGGGTATCCTCTTGCCTATTTCCTCTCCAAAACGTTTTCTTGAAGATTTTGATATATTCAGCATAGGCTTGCAGACAGACAAGGGATAGAATATGTAATCCCTGAACCACGTTCCCATAGTAATATGCCATCTTCTCCAGTATTCGGTAATGGATTTGGAGAAAAACGGGCGATTGAAGTTTTCTGTAACCTTTATACCAAGCATTTGCGCGATACCGATAGTGATATCGATCCCTCCGGTAAAGTCGGCATAAAGCTGAATGGCATAATAGACCATACCTACTAGTACAAAGATACCGTCGTAGGTTTCAGGATTCTTCGTGATCTCCAGTACGGCAGCAACTATTCTGTCGGCTATTACCAGCTTCTTGAAATATCCCCAAAGCACCCTCTGAAATCCGAATGCAAAATTTTTTGCGTCAAAGTGATGCTCCTCGTACAGAGACTTGCTTAAATCATCAAAACGGCTTATGGGACCTTGTATCAACTGAGGGAAGAATGAAACAAACAGAGCCAGTTTTCCAATATTCCTTTCCGGCTCATACTTGCCTCTGTAAACATCGATTATATACCCCATTGTCTGGAAGGTATAAAAGGAGATACCCATCGGCATAACGAGATTCACAAAGGAAAGCTCGTTCATCTTAAACAGGGTAAATATATGATTGATATTTGCAATCGCAAAATTTGTGTACTTAATGACCGCTAAAATTCCCAAATTGAAAATAAGACAAAGTAAAAGCCATCTCCAGCGTTTTACTTTAATTCTTTCTTTATATGCCTTCTTTTCCTCCGGGGATAAAGTATCTTTATGCTCCTTAAGGTATGATTTCTGCTGCTTGTCCAGGTTACCGAGTTTTACCCCTATAAGATAAGTGGACACAATAGTAACAGAAATATAGAGCAAATTGCTCCATCCTGAAAAATAGTAAAAAACAAAACTCGCAACCAAAAGCAGCTTCCATTGGAATCGCTTAGGTATTGTATAGTACAGTCCGATTACTATACACAGGAACAATATAAACCCATATGAAGTAAATAACATAACTCCCCCTGATTAATCCTCGTCCATCAGTCTTTGTATCAGCTCGTATAGCGCCGATGCAGAGTTAAAATTCTCCGGTGTTATTTCATGAGCAGGAATTGCCACACCGTACCGATCATTGACTTCTGCAATAATGGTTATAATGTCGAAGGAGTCAAGTATCTTATCATCAATCAGACTTTTATGGGTTTCAAAATCAATTTCCGGATGTAATTCTCCAAGTATTTCCAATAATGTTTCCATATTTCCTCCTATCGATTGGCGTACATTTCTTTTAATGCCAGTCTGTTTATTTTCCCATTTGATGTAAGCGGCATAACGTCAAGCTTCTCAACAAGATTCGGAACCATGTACCTGGGAAGCTTTTCCTTGCAATAATTTACAGCGTCTGCTTTTGATACATCACCAACATAATACATAATAATCTTCTTTTTGTCATTATCAAAAATGCATGCTGCGCTTTGTATCCCGTCCATTTGATTCATTACCATTTCAATTTCGCCCAGCTCTATACGATGCCCCATATGCTTGATCTGGTAATCTTTCCTGGATACGAATACCAATTCGCCTCTCTCATTGATCTTGCCGATATCCCCCGTCCTGTAGATAAGTTCCGGATACATGGTATTCAACGGGTTCTGCACAAATACCTCGTTTGTTCTTTCAAAATCGTTATAATAACCCATGGTAAGGGAGGTTCCTCTTATACAAATCTCCCCCTGCTCACCTTTCTCAGCGAGTCTGTTATCTTCAGTCAAAAGCAGAATCTCCGTATTTTTAAACGGCCTGCCTATAGGAATTGCTTCATCCAGTGCAAACTCCCTGTCAACAACATAATAGCATGACATCCCGGTGGCTTCGGTAGGCCCGTAAAGGTTGATAAATCTGGCGTTGGGCAAAGCTTTTCTCCACATATTGAACTGCTTTATGGGGAATACTTCGCTGCCGAATGCTATTGTGTGCAGGTATTGGGGAACGACCTTATCCAGCGCGCCTAAACCTGAAATAAGTGTCAAAGCCGGTACCACCCAGCAAATCGTGTTTATTTTATATTTGTTCAGGAATTCCACCAGCTTAATGGGGAACATAAACAGCTCTTTTGGTATGATATAGGTCTTTGCCCCGAATTTTAGCGTAGGGTATATTTCTTTTAAACATGCGTCCACATACAGCGGGGTCTGATTTCCGAATACCGTATCCCCGGATACCTGTAAGACTTCAGACAAGGTTTCAATATAATCTATCACCGACCGATGGTTTGCGACAACACCTTTCGGTCTTCCTGTAGATCCTGAAGTAAACACAATATAAATAGGATCAGTATCGATGGCCTTATCCCTGATTTCATCCAAAACTGCCTGATTAACAGGTGTTCTTATTATTTCATTATATGAGTATACCGCACCGTCATAATCAAAACCTTTAATCGAGTCTATGGTGGTTTCATCGCATATGACCGATCTTGGCTTTAGATTCTGGAATATAAGCTCTATACGGTGCCTTGGCATCTCGTTGTCAATGGGCACATAAAAACATCCTCCATATACGACACCAAGAAACGCCACAATGGTGTCCGGATGTTTTCGCATAAAAACAACTACGGGTTCCTTGTATCTTCCTTCGTTATGCAAAAAAGTTCCTATGGCTCTTGCATTGTCATACACCGTTTTAAATGATAATTCTACGGTTTCATTGGCATATGCAATTTTATCAGGACATTTTTTTACTATATTATCCAGATATTCGAGTATATTGATTTGTCTGTCCATGGTCAACACCTTCTCTACCTGCTCGGGTTATACAAGCAGATTCTTATATTCAGCTTTTACATTAGCGCCTGTCAGTTCAATCGATTTAATCGCGAGCACTTCCATTGCATCCAAAAAACCGGGACCTGTTTTCCCGTCCTTTTTGATCAATGAAAGCTCGGTACAGCCAAGAATAATAACCTGCGCTCCGGCTTCTCTCAATTCCCGCTCCACAATTTTGAAACCTTCAATGTCATATGGCCTGTTGGCTTTTATATCATCATAAATGATGCTCATGACTTTCTTTTGGCCCATCTCGCCAGGAATATGAACCTTTATCCCACGGTTTTCAAGTACATCGGCAAAGAATCCCGCTTTAATGGTACCATCGGTTGCCATCAGACCAACCTGCTCAATCTTATTAGCTTTAAGATAATTGGCTGTTTCCTCAAGCATATTTATGACCGGAATGCCAATTCCCTTTAATATATCATCATAAAAATAATGGGCGGTTATACAGGGTATTGAAATGATTTCAGCACCAAGACCAGCCAAGGTCTTCCCTATGGAAACTATAACATCCAGCGGGCTCTCCTTGCTTTTCCCCAGGATATAATCCGTACGGTCCGGAACAGAAGGACGATTAAATATAATCATGGGCACATGTTCACCATCCTTCTTCGCATCCGTCATTTTAACCACCAGTTCCAGAAAATAAGCAGTCGCCATTGGGCCGAGACCGCCGATTACACCCAGTTCTTTCGTAAATATACCTCCTTGCTTAGCCAGTCAACAAATCTTTCGCTTTACTCTGAACAGCATAATATCTATTTAGACTCTTTACATCAGAATGTATCCGGCTCAGGCCTCGGATAATTGTATTTCTCCGGAGTCCTGGGATAATTGGACTTATCGAATCTATAATAATAATTGTCTTTTCCTACCCTGGCCGAGAAAGCATCCACCTCCGCATCGGTCAGCATGAATGAAACCAACTTAGGTATGTGTATGCAGGCATCAAAATGGTACCAGCCTTCGCCGAAATTCACCAAATGCCAGAAATGCCTTGCCTCTCCCGGCTTTGTAAGCCTTTCTACCCTCATTGTTTGCATACCGATCCTGTTAAGCAGAAGTTCAGACATTGAAAAGTAGGTAAAGCAATCTCCTACACCATTTACTATTCCGTTATAGGCTTCATACATCCAGTCGGTTTTATCGGAATATCCTGTATAAGTAAGATGCTTGTTAACATATTTATATATTTCCCAGGCTTTTTCCCTTAAGTCCATATCAGGAGTAGTAATTTTAGCTAATATCTCATCTGCCAGCTCTTCAAGCTGCTCCATGGTAACCCTTTCCTGTTTGACAGTGTAAATGGCCTCTTTTCGGGCAGTATTGCCTGACGAATCAGTTGCAGTGTAAATAACTTTATATTGTCCTTCCACCTTTTGATTGACATTGGAAGAGTCAACCTGGACCGAGATCTCACCGTCCCTGTTGTCATATACATATACGCCTTTTTTGAATGAAACAGGAGTATTTATATATATGGTATTGTCTTTGACGCCGTATATTTCCGGCGGCTCTGTGTCCTGTATCACAGTCAGCTTCGCCTCAAGTTCTGTTTCATTGTTGTTCTCATCCGACAGGACAATTGTTACTGTCTGCTGGCCGACAAGCGAAAAGTCCGGCTGCTCTTTGAATCTTACAGTTACATTGGTCAAATCTTTTATATTGGTAACAAATTTGGATGCATCGATCTGATCGTTTTGCCAAATTTGCTGATCCACAGGATCTCCTTTAGGAGGAGTCAAATCTGTTACCACTATGTTTGAATCGTAAATAATACCATCGATTTTTATCTTTGCAGGATAGGTCCCCATCTTTTCCGGAACACTTGAAGGCTCAATAATGCTTGCTTTCGCAAGATCTTTCTTATCCTTTAGAAAGTCCTCAACTTTAAATACACGGTTACCAATATCCACTTTAATGCTTTCTTTTGTTTTGGACACTCTTAACCTGGCCTGGTATTCAGCTTTATTTCCTGCCTCGTCTTCCAGCAGCAGGACAACATCCTGAATCCCTATTTTATTGAAGTCAGGTGTCGTTTTATATGCTACTTTAACATTCGTAGCGTCTTTTATTCCTTTTATAAATTCCTGCGGTTCTACCTGGCGGCCTTCATACAGGTCAACATTCTTTATTTCGGCTTCAGGCGCCAAAGTATCCTTGATTTCCAGTTTGACTTTATACTTTCTTCCGCCGGATTCTATTTTAAGGTCATATGTCCCCAGATTGCTGGTCTCTATTTCTTTAATGTTTGTAATATATACGGCCTGTTTTGTCTGATCTTTCAAAAATACATTTGCCTGCGGAAATTCCGCTCCTGCTTCAATGGTAACCTTCTTATTAATACCGATATATTTGAAAGCATTCGCCAAAAGCAATATAAGCAAAGTGATCAATACGCAGACTATTATATAGAATCGGTAAATTCTTTTGTTCTTTCGTAAACGCATATAAGTCTCCTCCAAAACTATGCGAACAGCATGTCAAATCCAATAACAGGTAATGTCAGCAAATAAATCGTAATACATTTTAACATAAATACATTGTAAAACAAAGTACCTAAGCCGTAGAGCATAATTTCCTCATAATTGAAATTATTACCTTTTCCCAAATTTTATTTATCTGGAGTCGCAGGATATTTTGATTTATCATGCCTGTAATAATACGCATTTTTTCCTTTTTGCCTGGAATATGCCTCAGCTTCCGCGTCGGTCAACATAAATGAAAAGAACTCCGGTTTATGTATACAGGCGCCA
>Ga0134103_1002549_pt1 | contig 13832 bp, 18 predicted proteins | sample 14_taG_2_FD_94445 | JGI IMG/M metagenome (GOLD analysis project Ga0134103, IMG submission 94445) | Switchgrass degrading microbial communities from high solid loading bioreactors in New Hampshire, USA - 14_58_20_212_A1 metaG | ecosystem: Engineered > Bioreactor > Semi-continuous > Anaerobic >...
CCTATAACTACATTGAATTTCATATCCTTATCTACCCCTTCCGCTAAGTCTCTTAGTGTTTTCTTGCCCTTATCCTTAACGATTTCAAAAGTATCCCTTACATACCCATCAACTAGCTTATACATAGCCCATATATTACCATATGGATTGTCGAATTTTTTTGTATATGCTTTTGGATGGTTTGCTCGGTAGCCGCCATACAGCAAAATTCTACTGTTCTCTGCGTAGCTCTTAAACCTTTCTCTGCCGTATAACTTTTTGTTTATTGAACGTTCGAATACAGTTAATGACTCTACATCTTCAGGTACATAGCATGGTGATAATCCATATAGCTGTTTCGTTAATATATGGTCAGTCCTATCTATATAATCTGGTATCTCTTCTTTTAATCCTTCGTATAATCTCCAAAATATCTCTTCAAGGAATATCCCATCTTTGCAAGGTAAGCATAAAAATGTCCAATCCGATTTTTTCCATGTTTCTTCTGGCAGTAAATCTAGCATCTCATTAACTACATTAATGGGTGTATAGAAAGTATAATTGTCTCCAGGTGGTATTTGCCTGTCTCTTGTAAAGTAATCTCTTTCTTTCACCCAACCAGGAAATGATTTAATAAACTCTTCAAGCTGTTCCTTAGTTATTAAACTCATAGTTTCCATCCTCACTCTATGTTACCAAGCTGTAATTACTTTCTTCGTTTTCGATTTCTTATTGCTTTTATGTACATTTTCCTCATAATCTCCGACAGCCTCTGGTAAATTCATAATGTTATCAAATTTGCTGTTAACCCTTTCTCTATACTCTTGACATAAATTTAATAAATATTCTAATCTTGTATCTGGTATGTCACTATGTAGGCTATCTATGCTTATTGCTTTTGTTTCTTTAACATTATTAAATAAAAATTCATCTAATAAACCTAGATGCTCATATGATTCTGTAACAGGTACAACCCCATCATTTAAACATTCCTCTAATGTAAACTCTGTTATTTCTATCTTATCATCTGCAATCTTCCACTCTACGAATTTTAGCTCTGGTCTATCATCGTATTTTTTAGAAGTACTTTCATACAGTTTACCAGTATATATATCTCCCATAAATTTGGCTGTCAGGGTATCCCCCCAAATAATATTTTTGTCTAATATGTAAATATAGGTTTTTAAGTCATTTGCTGTTAACTCTTTTCCAATGCTATTATATGCACTTTTTATAACTTCTAACATTCTTGCTTTTGATTCTTCTACATTATCATGTTGGATATCAACGCCATAAATACTACACAAAGCCTTTATTACATTTATATTAAAATTATCTATATCTCTCTTGGCTGTCTCTAACTTTCTAGCTAATATTTCTACTAGAAAGTTCCCATTACCACAAGCAGGTTCTAAGAATGTATCTTCTATATTATAGCTTTGCTCTTTCACTAAATCCAACATTTCTTTCACGATATGCTCTGGAGTGAATACCTCACCAAACTCGCTCACTCTCTCCTTGGACTTTATTCCCCCTTGAGTCATTATGTACCACCCTTCTATATCAATAATTTTTTATGTATTTCTTAATATAAAACTGCATAAAAACAAGCCCATAATTATTTATAGGCTTGCTTCATACCAGTATATAAGCGGGCTTGTAAACTGTTCCCGCTTTTAATTATACTGCTTTTCGTATTCTATTATATAATCTATAATAGCTTCAGAAAAGCCATCTATGTGTATCCACGGTCCGTAACCTACACCGTTTTGGTAAGATGCTACATTTTCTCCGTTAAATTTTTATACCACTTTTCTGACAATGCCTTTAATATAATTCATTGCATCTATGGCGTTAACACGATTAGTAGAAGATAATAAAACGGCTGTATCTATAGCCTCGTAAATGATTTTCTTTTTATCTAAACCTAAGTTAGTTTCTCTTTGTAGTTGTTCTTCTAATCTTTTTACATAGTTAGATAATACTATTACTTCTGCTGGGCTGCTTTTTGGTTGTTCTTCTTCTATGTGTACATCAGTTGCTACTGCATCATGCATCCCTTTTAAGAAATAATTCTCTAAGAAGTTAATTGTTTCTTCAAAGGGAGGCTGCTTGCCAGTTAAATTTTGTACAAATAATCTATGTAGAGTGATAATGTCTCCGCCCTTGCCACAACCGAAACAATAGAATGTGTTAGTTTCTTCATACCATCTAAATGATGGTGTATCCTCTGCATGTAAAGGACACTTAGCTACTGGATGTCCTTCAAAGTTTACTTCATAATCTGAGTAATAACCTTCCATATTTGGAATGATTATTTCATAAAAATACTTTGGTATAAGTACCTTCTTAACTTGTTCCACCTGAATACTATTAACTGCCATACTATCTCGCCTCATTTTATGTATATAGTTAATCTGAATCTGTATATTCTTTAGTCTTATATTTAGCACCAATTTTAAACTATAATGGCCATTTTATTTTAAACAATTCTTCTGAAGTAAACTTAGCATATTCGATTGTCCAATTTTTAAATTTTCCTTTGGTATTATGTGAACTACCACCGCTTATAGAAGCGGATGGCTTCTTGGTCAAGGCAACTACCGTTGCCAGATTACCCAAGCTCTAAAAGTCGTTCCAACCTCGAATGATTACCAGCTATATAGCTAGTTTTAATAGGTTTTTACTTGCATTTACATCCCTATCATGATGTGCTCCGCACTCTGGACAAGTCCATTCTCTCAATGCTAAATTCTTTACTTCTGAATTCTTATAGCCACATTCAGAACACAATTGACTACTTGCATAGTTTTGTGGTGCTATTATTATTTCTCTACCATACCAGTTAGCTTTGTATTCTAGCATCTTTCTAAATTCTGACCATGAAACTTCACTTATTGCTTTTGCTAAATGTTTATTTTGTTGCATATTCTTTACCTTTAAGTCCTCTAAAACTATAACTTGGTTTTCGTTTATAATTTTAGAGGATAACTTGTGTAAAAAATCTTTCCTTTGATTTGCTATTTTCTCATGTAATTTCGCAAGGTGTAACCTTGTTTTTTCATAATTCTTACCATGTTTTTGTTTTCTTGATAAATCCCTTTGGACTTTCTTTATTCTCTTTTCAGTTCTTCTTAACCATTTAGGATTTTCTATCTTTGTACCATCTGATAATACTAAAAAATCCTTTAATCCTAAATCTATTCCTACTTTTTTATCTGTGTTAGGTAATTTTTCTATTTCAGTTTCTACAAGTATTGAAGCATAATATTTACCTGCAAGTGTTTTTGATATTGTTACTGATTTTATTTTACCTTCAAACAATCTATGTTGTTTTATTTTTATCATAGTTTTTACTTTTGGTATTTTAAGATGGCCATTTATAATTGCCACTGTACCATTTTGATTGTTTGTTGTATAAGATTGATAACCCTTCTTTTTCTTGAATTTAGGAAAGCCTACTTTTTTATCTCTGAAAAAGTTTTTATATGCTTTTTCTAAATTTATTTGTGCATTAGCAAGAGCAAGACTATCTACTTCCTTTAGAAAAGGAAACTCTTTTTTATACTGCGCAGGTGTATTTTTTAGCATTTTTCCTGTTTGTTTATAATGCTCTATTTTGTCATAAAGCATTTTGTTATATATAAACCTTACACACCCAAATACTTTTGATAGATATTCTTCTTGTTCTTTAGTTGGATATATTCTGTATTTATATACCTTTAGCAAGATTACACCTCCTTCCCTTGAGATTCTATATATTTTTTTATTACTTCAATTGGTGCTCCACCTGTAGTCAATAAACAATAACTCCTTGACCAAAAAATATTCTTTCCACAATTGTTCTTTTATTTTAGGATATTCTTTTTTAATCAATCTTGATGAAGCGCTTTTATAGGCATTTATAAATTTTGACAATTCACTATTCGGATGTGCTTTGAACAATATATGAACGTGGTCTTTATCATGATTCCACTCTTGAATGGTTATTATTATCCAAAATTATTGATATATCACAACTCCTTCCTCTAATACTGATTATAGAGTATTAGGAAAGAATTGTCAAGCGACATTCATCACCCACTTATAGAAGTGGGCGACTTCTGTCGTTGATTAGGTTAAAATTTCATTAGTACAGTCCCTATAAGTATGATATGCCTCCATATGAAAAGCAAAGTCTTTTACTTTAATTATAGTATAATATCTTCCCCGTCTTTTTACTACATAAAACTTTTCTCCGTTTGCCATGGTAACTACATATAGTGGAGTGTTTCTATATATTAAATTTCCTGTTAAATCGCTTATTTCATCATTAAAATTTACTGGTACTTTTATAATCTTTTCCATATAACTCCCCAACCTTTCTGACAGTTACTATCTATCATATGGTGTATAACCATATCTAGTATTAAAAATTTTAGCTTCTGGCCCTCTCTCATATACTTGTATGTAACAAGATTTTGAACCTGTTGGCCTACCTAACTTATCCTTGGCATCTTGGAAAGTAACCTGTAGTCTTGTTGTAGGCCCTTCATATTTAAGAAGATCTTTAAGATTACTTAAAACCGACGTGATAAACTCTTCGCTGCCTGTAATGCGTATTCCGTCGCAATCATAGGCGCTGCCCTTATGTCCATAAGGTATTGGCTTAGCTTTTATTCTCATAGGGGTTAGCCTAGCCCAAAGGTGTAATATTTCCTTCTTAGTCATGGCAGATACCTTCCTTTCCTAGATTTTAGTAATAAATTGTCTATATGCTTTCTCCAGTTTATTTAAGTCACGGTCTGTTTTTACGTCTAAATAGCTTGGTTTATTTAAAGGATACCTTAAACTTTTATACATTAACTTTCCATCAAGGAGTATGAATTCTCCTCTTGGTCTGTCTTTTTCAAAATACTCGTCATAAAGAGGAATTGATTTGATATTATTGGCCTTCATCCAGTTTGATATCTCTAGTATCCTTTGTAATCTTTCATTTTGTCGACGTATTCTTGCCATATTTGATGTTGCTGCACTTCTACCAGCCTGTGGCTCCCAACCACCTTCGCAAACCACTTCCCCCATAGTTGGTATTCCATATTTATAACACCAACGTTCAGTTTTAGCTACAGTATAGTAAGGTGCATGCCCCTTTGGCTGATTTGGTCTATTTACATGTTTACAAGAACCACAGCATTTTGCTAATATTAAATTTACCATATGCATCCTCCTTTATATTAAATCTACCCCATACATAAGTCTTGTATCATTATTATATTTAATTATAGCTTGTAAGCTCTCTGGGTAGCATAAAAACCTTATTTGTTCTCCAAAACTAAGTACGTATACTCTAAACCCTTTTCTGAATCTATACGCCCTTGCCAATCGATGATTTCCATCTACTACCATTGATTCATTTGAATAATCGGATAGTCTAACTAATAAACCTGGCTTTGTTATATCCACTTGGTTTAAATATCCCTCATCTATACGGATAGCATATTTCATAAATCCGTCGTGATAATTTTTTACATCCTCATAACTCATAGGTGTCGGAATTAGATTTTGTTGTGCATACTCATACATTTTTGTTACGTTCCATGCATGTAAACCAATTCGTTGACGCTCAGTTCTTTTATTATAGTGCCCATTCTTGTACCTCACATTTTTATCTATTTTCTTTATAATAGTTTTACGCATAAAAATAAGTACTGCTGTTTCTGCAGTACTTACATATAACCTTTTTATTTTAATGCTTCTGTCAATTCTTCATTATTGTAAATATATCTATCAGACATTGCAATAACTACTTTATTTTTACCTGTACGTTTAGCTTCATATAATGCTTTATCTGCCCTATCAAAGAATTTTTGCTTAGATTCTCCAAATATATATTCTGTTACTCCTATACTAACTGTGACTGGTTTCTTTATTTCCCTGTATTTCTCATTCTTTATCCCTATTCTAATATTATCTAAAAGACTATAAATTTCTTCTAAAGTGGTGTCAGTAAATATAATAACGAATTCTTCACCGCCATATCTAGCTACTATATCTTTAGAGGTGAGATTTAGTTGAATACGTTTAGCTATCCTAGCTAAAACTGCATCCCCCACAGCATGTCCATGTGTATCATTTACTTGCTTAAAATCATCTATGTCTATTATTGCTAAGTACACTTTCTTTTTATTATCAGCATTAGATATTATTATGTCCATATATTCTTGGAATGTTCTATGATTATAAACATTCGTTAGCATATCTGTTTTGGCTGCTTTTTCTAGTAGAGCAAACCTGATTAATAGTTGCTGTTTATCGGCACTTACCTGCTTAACATTACGTTCTACTATATCTTTATATTCTTGTATAGTTTGAATAGTTTTTACGTATTCTGTAATATCTTTGAACATTAATATGTATCCTCTGACTTTTTCTTTACCTGATAGGGGTATCAATTCTACTTCAAAATAAGCCTCATCACTATATTTATGTGTAAACTCTACTGTTTGGCGACTTTTAGATTTTATATGTGCATATATACTTTCTATGGCATAGTCATCTACTTTTAATGCTTTAAGTGCATTTTCTAATTTATCTGACTTTTTGAGTTCACATCCATTGTTTATTATTCTCTTCATTGAAGCATTAAAACCTACAATATTATAGTCTAAATCTATTATAACAAATGCACCTGCCATATGGTCTACTACCTTTCTAAATGCTATAGGGGTCACATTCAACATCCCTAATTTGAATATAGATATGAAAGAACATAACACAAATATAGGCAATGTTGATACTGTAATATAACATCCGCCAGGTATTATATTAAGTGTAGTCAATATGTCAACAGTCACAGGAATAACTGAACCGGCTATCATTAAAAGTGCTTGTTTCGAAAATAAACCTGCATTTTTAATAGAATACGAAATAAATATTATCATGCCTATTAATATACTGGAATAAGCGTAAGATGCATGTATAAGAAATCCAGGACCGAATATTGCATCTGGCAAAAATGCACTGTACTTCTTAAAGAATAGATGATAATGTGGATCTGTTAATATAAAAAAGGCTGTAGCCATTGGCCCTATTAACGTAAACGCATATTTCCAATTAAGTTTTAACTTAGTATTTATAAATACAAGAGCAAATAAAAGATACGATACACCTGTCAGCCCCACACCCACATAATTAAGTAACTCGACTGGCAGTATAAACTGCTCCTTATTTGTCATTAGTAGTTTATAAAAAGCTCCTATCGACCATATCTCAATTGAGATTAGAGTAAATATGAAATACCAGTGTACTTGTGTTTTATTTTTACTGCCCAATACAACTGCTATCAACAGTGCTGTACAGCATATCGATAGTATAGTTAATATTAAGAACATGTAGTGTAGGTATCCCTCCTGCATAAACTCAACTAGTCTGCTATAACTGTCTGGTTTTTGCCACTGTTTTTTGCTTTATACATGGCTTTATCTGCTTTATCAAATAATATTTCCTTAGTGTAACCAGGCTTATAATCACATATACCTATACTTATAGTTACTGGCCTATCAATTTCCCTGTATTTTTCTCTCTGTACAACTTTTCTTGATAATTCTGCTATTTTATAGGTCTCGTCAATTGTTTTACTAATAAATATTATCGCAAATTCTTCTCCGCCATAACGTGCAGGAATATCATTTACTGTTACCATTTCTTTGATTTTTGATGCTATTCTCTTTAATACTATATCCCCAACAGAATGTCCAAAGGTATCGTTAATCTTTTTGAAATCATCTATATCTATAAGTGCTAATTGCATATTGATATTTGTATTTTTTATTTGTTCTAGTATCATATCCATATATTCATGGAATGTTCTATGATTATACATGTCTGTTAAGGCATCAGTGTGCATCATTTTCTCTATAATAGCATTTCTTACAAGAAGGTCTTGCTTATCTTGAGTTATCTGCTCAAGATTCTTTTCCAAGAGCGCTTGATAATCTCGTATTGTTTGCATGTTTTCTATATGAGCCGTTATATCTTTAAAGAATAAAATCGTTCCTATATGCTTAGTATTACTATAAATAGGTGTTATCTCTATATCTAGATAAATGTTTTTATTCTCTTTTTCTATACACTTCCTAAATACTAAGGTGTCTCCTTTATTTATAGCTCTGTCAATATAGTCTTTAAACATGTCTATATCTTTTCTTTTGTGCCATGTTTTTGATAAAACATCTGTTATATTAGTATTCCTCTCAATTGTATGCCCTTTTCCAAGGGTGCCTATAAATGCTTTATTATAGTCTACTACTCTGTATTTGTCGTCTATTATTAAAAATGCATCTGTCATATGATCTACTACCTGCTTTAATGCTATAGGCCCTAGATCAACTAGCTTTGTTATGATTTTCTTAAATACCATTTAAAATCCCCCTAGCATCTTCCCTTATTCGTACACCTATGACCCCAATATACCGACAAATGAAATAACTTAAAATATAATAAATGGATACGCTGCATCATATGCCTTAATTAAATACACTTACTGTATCTATTAGCTACATAGCTGGCATATGAATAAGGCTTTATCTTTGGAGTAACCCCACTACCTTTAAACCACCTTAACATTTCATTTATGAGTTCTCTAGTACGACCTTTTCTGCCAATATCTAGATGCGCTTCTTGTACAAAGGAGAAATTCTTATATTTTACCATATTGTCGATTATATTATCCTGTAACTTTTCTGTAATTTCATGTAGAGTAATATATGTGATTTCTGTCTCTTTTGATATTTTATCATGCAGCGACCATATATTTCTTAGTTCGATTTGCTTTCCTATGCATGCCCATGTTCCCATACCTGCCCTATGTAGTATTATAGCAGTTGCAAAGCATGTTTTCTTTCCGACTACTTGAGAATCAGTGCCCACCACCAACTTATATTCAGTGTATGGATAATCGTTCATGAATTTTTTCATTTCTTGGATAATGTCATCCATCCTCATACCACGTCTTGTCGAATTAAAGAATAGCCTATCTTTATTAAGAAACATATTTTCACCCAATCAATACTTTACGTCTATATTTAGGACAAAATACTATATGATATTGATTAAGATATACAATCCCATTTTTATGAGTATATTTATCGTTCATTAGATATACACCACCTATCTAATTATAATATAGCATAATATTAGATAGGTGTCAAGTATCTAATAAGCCTTCATCCCAACGACTAAAGTCGTGGGCTTTCGGCTAAGTTTCATGTAAATAAGGGAGTATAAGAATACTCCCTTATCAATATTTCTTTTTATATTCTATATTCAAGATACTAATTCAAGCAATCAATAGTACTGTTTACTCAAATAAATCTCTTTGACTTTTTTGTCTAAGATACTCCTCTACCCTAGGGACACTATTTGTTGAATAGCCATCCACTGTTATAAATTGTATTTGACTGTTATTAAACATATTGTTTGCTTGTTTAGCTTTCTTTAATGTAAATTTATTACCTAAATTTAAGTTCCATATTTTACTGAAAGCAAACATGTTGTTTATGCCCACTACATTTGATGTATCAAACTTATCTCCTAAGAATAATATAGGTATTTCACATCCGTAGAACATTTCTACCATGTCTTTAACTTTAGAAGTGTCAAACTTATTCCCTAAGTTTAAGCCACTAATCTTACTCTTTTTAAACATATATGACATATGTTCAACATTGGAAGTATCAAAATTATTTCCTAGATTGATACTGTTAGCTTCGCACCCGTAAAACATCCCTTTCATATTTGTAACCTTAGATGTTATAAATTTGTTGCCTAATATTATATGTTTGATTTTGCTGTCATAAAACATATGTTGCATGTCAGTTATATTTGAAGTGTCGAAATCTGTTAAATCTAACACTTCCCCTTCAAAATCTGCAAATACGGACTGCAAGCTACCTTTTACATTCGGTCCCATTATTACCTTTTTCAGCCCAGTACAGTAACTAAAAATTCCTATACTAGCATAATCTATCGCGAATCTATCTACAAAATCTGGGATTACAACAACCTCTCTATGTGGATTGTCATAATATCTAGTAATAAAAATTTCACCATTTTGCTTTGCTACTTTAAAATCAAAGATTTTACCTAAAATATTCTGTTTTATTTGGTATTGTCTAAGTAATTCGTGTTTATGTTTAGGTGTATACATTGTCCTCACCTCAACCCAATTTTACATCCATTTGTTCCATCTATATATCCATATCTATATCTAATACCTATTTTATCGCAATCATCTATCTTTACTACTTGATGTGTTTCTGCATTTATATATCTCCAACTAAACTCACAAGTTATACCTTCCCATGAAATGTTGAAGTTATCTATAAAAAATTGTATATGGTAATTAACTTGTCCTGTTCTTCCTTTATAATGAGGAGGTCTTATACTTATTATTTTACCATCTACAGTAAAACTATTGTTTGAATAACACGCTGTTAAACTTAATATTTCTCCTGATTTGTCTAATTCAACTAAATCTATGACTCTAGCTGCATTATAGAATGTCTCTTTATTATCAGCGCATAGCACTAAGTAACAATTATCTTTGCCCACTGCATTAAAGTGTCCGTAGGATTTGCCAATCTCAAAGCTTTCTATAACATTATAACCATATTCATTAACTTTTAATATCTCTATTAAAGCTTCTTTACTATTACTATACTTTTTCAGGGCAATATAATGCTTATTTTGATACCTATGATACCCAAAATAATCTTCGGCGGTGTTTATTTGATTATAATAATCTTTCTTGATGTCATATATCCATATTTTATAGTCTCCTAATTTACCTTCTATTATTAACACTTGTTCATCGGAAATTTTATAACATGATGTAATGTTAATAAATTTATTGGCTATGATATTTTTTATATTTTTTGATGTATTATCTTTCTTTATAACCTCGTACCCTCCAAATATTGGACTTATAAACTTCTTTCCGTTTTTCTCGACTACCTTACCGTTAGCTAACCCTAACCGTTCAGCTATATCTATCGTATTCCTAATATCTAAATCTTTAACGCATCCATTAACATCTGCTACTTTGTATCCTATAATATTTCCAGATGCATCTTCATGTAAGCCTAATATTGTACACGATTGTGATTTACCAATTACTCCGTATCTTTCTATAGAACCATTGATTCCTTTTAACTCATTCCCGTCAATCATCAAATTTTCAATCTTTGTTCCTGCTTTAAGGGCTTTTATTACACTGTTTATATCAGCGTCTTTGACTTGACCTGTTGTAGATTCTAGGAGTCTTATTCCTATTAAATTGTTTTTATTTTTTATTGTGCCTATCATAAAAATTGGCATAATAACTACCCCCTAGTATGAACCATGTCTTTTTTCGTCTTTACCATCTCTCTTTCAGCCTTTGTATACTTTCTAACAGTTGATTCAGACATATTTAAACGTATTGCTACTTCTTTAACCGAAAACCCATTTCTTATAAGTGCTCTCGCTGTCCATATCTTTTTCATCGGAACTGACATATTAATACCTCCTAATCATATCACTATTAAACCTTTGATTAGTTATTTAATACAACAGTGTCTATGTTATAGCTTTGTACTAATTTATCAATGAATGATAGCTTACTACAATTACAACGCCCTCTACCTCAATAATTTATTATATGTTTGTATCGTATTGGCTGAAATACTTCGCTATTCTATATTGAACTTTTTAATTCTTTTATAGCTTCCCTTACCCTTTTTAGGTGTATGAATTCTAGTTCCTGTATTAAATCTTACTAATGTTCTTGCCTGTAATTCTACTCTCTTATTTTTCTTTTTCATATGATACCTAATATATCCCCCTATCCAAAATTTTCATATTATATTTGTTAATAATGTATTTTTTATAGTATACCATTTAACTCATATAATAAACTGCTTTTTTACAAATTCAGAATAAAAAATATCATTGCGGTATATGCAATGATATGTTCGTTTAAATAAATGTCTTTATATAACCTATACTTATTATGTTAACTGAATTGCTTAAATTTTCCATACATAATTTTCTTCTTTAAGGGTTATAATATTATTGCCTTCACTCAGGTATAGTAGTACACACCTCAACTTCTGTTGTGATGGCATTAATACTTTACACGTATTAATGCCAAATTTGTTATGTCTATTGCACTGATTTTGTAATCTGGATAAATCTCTATTATTTCAAATGACTTAATAAGTTTACTTAGTTCTTGTTTCATAGCCTGTTTTATTTGCTCTATCTATACTATATTATTACATAAAAATACCATAGCTTAATTAGCTATGGTATTTTATCTTTATATTAAGATAATTTATCATTTTAATTACGATTTATAATCTCTTCCCACTCTATTTTTTCAACGTTTTTCATATATTCTCTTAGCTTGCGTTTACTGATACTATCTATTCCTATTAGTTTATAATCTCCTTTAATATAAAGAGGTGACTCCCCAAATAGTAAATGCTCCAGTCCTATCAACTCTATATCACCTGGCACATTGAACATTATACAGCCATCATCCCAATAAACATTTTGGATGTTGGTTATCCCCATTCGACCTGTGATTATTTTAAAGTCAAAAAATCTATTATGATGTCATTTTTAGTTACTGTAACTTTTAATACCATATTGTTCTCCTCAACCCTTATCTATATTTAAAAGAAGTTCCTATATTATACTTCGCCATTTTCAATGTATTTACTATGTATTATTCCATATACATAGATTGCTTACATTTATTACAACTATCTGAACCGCTTGCATGGTTATGCCTCCTGCCTAATAACATACAGTTAACTCCTCTATTGCATGTTATCGCCTATTGCTGATAGCATAGCATTTGTTATTCTTAACCACTCTTCAAACGTACACTCTGAATATCTACCATCTTTGTAAACCGTAAATGCTCTGCCATATCTTTTCTTACCCTCTGCTACATAAAGTATATCTATATCCTCAAACTCCATTTCCTTGTATATTACACCGTATTCTACCGCTTGCTCTACAGATGGTAGCTTATTCTTGTAAGTATCAATTGGCAATGATGTTGGAGCCAAAAGTTCCATTTTAAGTTTATCTTTTATTTGTCTATTTCTGAAATATTTTGATGCTCCCATATAATATACTCTCCTTTAGCTTCTAATATAGAATGTGAATAGTCTCTATATTAGAGAGGCTATTCAAAATATTATTTAAGTCATTTTGAAAAATTAATTTTATGATTCATTTTGTAGTTTTATATTCTTACTTTTTGACGCTTTAAAGAAAATCTGGTATACCAATACCCTATTATAGCATTTAATAAAGTTAAAATGGCATATATAATTTGTCCTGTTTCTATTGCCAATGTAAAAATACTACAAACCTTATTATACCTTCCATGGTTGCCTCCATAATTGGCTGGGGTAGCTGGATTCGAACCAGCGTATGCAGGAGTCAAAGTCCTGTGCCTTACCACTTGGCGATACCCCAATATTATTTATATTGCAATATCTTTTATTGGTCGGGGTGACAGGACTCGAACCTGCGGCCACATGGTCCCAAACCACGTGCGCTACCAGCTGCGCTACACCCCGATAAGTGAACTACCTCCACCTATAGAGGTGGTGGCTTCGTGGTCAATACTCCCATCGGAGCAAGTTTACCCACGCTCAAAGGGCTGTTCCATCCCCAGGCTTACCATCTACATGGCTAATTTTAGTAGGTTCTTTGCTGCGTTTATATCTCTATCATGTATAGCACCACAATTTGGGCATTTCCATTCTCTTAGTGCTAAATTCTTTACATCTGTATTTTTATAACCACATTCA
>Ga0134103_1002555_pt1 | contig 13810 bp, 7 predicted proteins | sample 14_taG_2_FD_94445 | JGI IMG/M metagenome (GOLD analysis project Ga0134103, IMG submission 94445) | Switchgrass degrading microbial communities from high solid loading bioreactors in New Hampshire, USA - 14_58_20_212_A1 metaG | ecosystem: Engineered > Bioreactor > Semi-continuous > Anaerobic >...
AAACCGTATATTAAAAGCAAAGGAGGCCTGATAACTTGGAAAATAAAAAGCATATCATCGGAAAATTATTTACGTCTACCTTCTCTTTAAGCGCTTTTACCTTAGGAGGAGGATACGTAATTATACCAATGATGAAAAAGAGATTTGTAGATGACCTGAAATGGATTCATGAGGAAGAAATGCTTAATTTAATAGCAATTGCCCAATCTTCTCCCGGAGCGGTCGCAGTTAACGCAGCTATATTGCTGGGGTATCGTGTTGCTGGAATATTAGGCGCCCTTATAACGATTTTAGGCACTGTTTTACCACCGTTTATAACTATTTCAGTTATCTCTGTTTTTTACACCGCATTTCGCGATAATACCGCAGTAAATGCGGTCCTCAAAGGAATGCAGGCCGGCGTTGCCGCTGTAATTGCGAACACGGTCTTTGATCTTGTAAGCAATGTCCTGAAGAAAAAGGAAATAGTACCTGTAATTATTATGGGAGGCTCATTTATTGCCGCTTACATTTTAAAAATCAACGTAATATACATTATTTTAGTGTGTGGATGTATAGGAGCGGCAAAGACTCTGATTCAAATGAAAAAAGTTCAAAAAAAGGATGGTGCCTCTCAATGACACTCTTAAAACTTTTCTGGAGCTTTTTTCAAATCGGTATATTCAGCATTGGCGGTGGTATGGCTGCTTTACCGTTGATACAAAACCAGGTAGTTAATTTGAACCACTGGCTTTCGTTAACGGAATTCACAGATCTTATTACAATTGCAGAAATGACTCCCGGTCCAATCGCCATAAATTCAGCTACTTTTGTGGGGATCCGGATTGCCGGGATTATGGGAGCAGTTTTTGCTACCATTGGGTTCATATTTCCATCCTGTATCATCGTCTCTCTTTTGGCATTGATTTATTTTAAATTCAAAGACTTAACTATCGTTCAGGGAATATTGGAAGGTCTGAGGCCGGCCATCGTCGGGCTGATTGCATCAGCAGGGTTATCGATCATCATACTGGCTATTTGGGAAGAAAACGGCTTTACGATAAAACCTCAGGAAATCAACTGGATTTCTGGTTTATTATTTTCTGCTGTAATATTCACCTTGAAGAAATGGAAACCCAATCCTTTTTATATGATACTGGGTTCAGGCATTATCGGCGGTGCAATTTATTTGATGACATAGGAAAGTCGCTATAAAACTCCGGAGTTATCGAATTGATTGATAAAATCGATTAAATCATTCGGAGAAGGTTCAGGTATTTGTGGCCTGTTTCGTATTATTTCTTCAAAGAAATTCCGGACAAAATCTTCTATGGTTTTTTCCTGATTTTTAGAAGCGATCACATTTTTAAAAAGTTTTATGAACTCTTTTGGTTTAATTGAATCCAATTTCTCAACAATAAGATCTATTTCATTTTCGGATAACATATATTCATAAATCAGATTAACAACCACGCCGTTAAATAACCTGGATATAATTACAGAATCATCTTCTCTTATAGCATCCCCGGCTATTTTGATAATCGCTCCTCCAATTATGCCTCCCATCAATCCTCCTGCGATTCCTATGGCAGTTCCTATTCCGGGTGCAATAGCAGTACCAACAGCTCCTGCTATCTTTGTAGTTATTAATGATGTCCCCAGTGTACTACCTCCTGCTGCTGCCATTGTTCCAATCAACGATAGCATATTCTTTGTATATTGTGCAGTTGATACCCTTTTACTAAAAACATTATATGTATCCGGCACAGAAAAAACAAAAAATGTAATTGCTGAAGACACAGCATTGCTTCTCAAAATCTTAGCTAACTGTTTCATTGCAGCTGCACCAGTAATAGCAGATTTTCCAGAAAGAGCGCGAATCGCATTTACTATGGTTTGAACTGTTTTGTATCCCATGGCATTTACAATGTATGTGCTTAATGGAACCAATTGCTTGGTAAAGGTTGTTCGAGCGACTTGCTGGGTGAATACATGAGCAAAAAAAGCTAATCCGAAAACCTGTATTCCTGCAGCAAAAGCGGAATTCATAGCCGCTTTTCTATCTCCGGTTCGTGTATAAGCTATAATAAATGTAGAAAGAAAGGTAATTCCAAAGGCAAAGCTGCAATTAATCGCACCGGTAGCCGAATCATATTTGAGAGAGTCAATGGTTCCTGGCTTACAAAGATTTAATGCCTGCTTATAAGTTAACTTGCCCTGCTTGATATATTTAGAAGCCTCATCAGGATTGGTGACACCCGGAATCTTTCCTTCGAGAATTTTGTTTTGAAATTCATTTATTGCTTCTGCATATTTATCTTTAGGCACTTCAATTAACATTGGTTCTCCGTTGGACGATTTATACCTGAAGTCTCCGGTAGCATTATCAAAACAAGCGTTAATACATTCTTTGCCGGTAGAATAATACTTTGTTTGAATTTCAACACCATTGACTATTCTATCGGCTCCATTCTTTTTATTATTGCGTCCCACTACTTCAGCGTTTTTCCCAGATAGTTTGTCTAACAGAGTTAGTGCCTCTTCTGCCATTTGTCCGTGTCCGGATTTAATATTTACGGCTGCAAAAGTCTCTGGGATCACAGCTTCAATATCTGCAAAGATATTTTCTGCTGAAACCGCAGCCTCTTTGATTATTTCCTTATATGTATCCCGGTAAGAACCAAAAAAATCAATATCCTTAAAAAAATTTAGAACTTTATTTCCGTTAAACTTTACGCATCCTTTTTCTTCATCATAAATCACTTCAAAATCTTCAATATTAAAATATTCCCATTTTATGTAATGATAAATATAATTTATCCTGTCCTTTTTATTCTTAATTTTCGAATTTTCTTCATCGATTATGGATTTGTCTGCCTTGATAAATATTCCTGAATTCGTTAATACAAGCCCTGATATTCTGCGGCCAAATTTAACATCTGCCCATATCACATCCTGCTCGACAGGAACCGGGAACTGCTCCTTTATAGCCTTTATATTCGCCTTATCTAATTTAGTAGGCGAAGCGCTCAATTTTTCCAATACTCTTCGTACAATATAATCCAAAAAGGAGTCCCTCCTCTGTGTTTGCAACCAGAACGGGTTTCATATCGCACTTGCAGCTTAATATGGTTGCTATTTTAACAACTGTCTAAGCATAATGGTTACAATCATAGAAATAAATACGCTGGTCAATGTACCGACTATGTATTTCTCTGCAAATTCTTTATCTTCCAACTGTTTGTACCTGGCAATACTTTTAGCTGTCAAAACAAAGCCGATCGTACCAAATTGATTGTTAAAAATAAAGAATGAAACTATGATTCGTTCAAGTTTTCCAATTATTCTACCTACCCGGGGTTCATTTTTGGCCTGTTCTCTATCCTGATATTCTTTTGATTTGTGTATTTCATTATTGAATATGCTGTCCAATAGCCTGTTGATGAAAATTGCCGCCGGATCCCATAAAATTAAAAATGTAAGCAAATAAACAATAAAATTATACATACAACAGTTCTCTGTAAGAAAACCCAAATTTGCTTCTGCTGCATCAAAGTTAAATCTATGATATATAAGAATGATAATAGATATATGTATGAACTGATCCAACACGAAGCTGATTAATAAAGATTTGTTACTGCTCTGTTTTTTATCGATAAGCATTCTAATCAGGTCGATGAATAAGTGCGACATCATAATTATCAGCCAGGGAATGAAAGGACCATCCAGTAACAGAAAAACAAATGAGAATACCAGAGCATATATCAAAATATGGAGCAGAAAATATGAAATCTTGTGCTGTTTTTTCTGAGCCAGTTTCTCAGGCTGAAGCGTAAAATCAGCAAAAAAATGAGCAATAAGCATTAAACAGAAACTCATAATTCACCTCAAAAACCTATCCATAAATTTAATGGCTGCAATAGTCAAATTTCTTATTTCGTAAAAATTGGCTGCTTTTATAGTCTTCTCGATGCTTTGTCTGCTGATATTCAATAACTCAGACAGTTGTTTACTCATGCCTCTTTTTTTGCCGCCGGACACAAATAGAGTACTGATGTCATACATAACGTCAATTGGAATAGATGTAAAATTCTCATATAGAACTGAATATTTAAGTTTTTCAAACGGGTCTATCCTATTCGGTTTACTATTACTTCGTACCATACTCATATCCGCAGCCCTGCTACCTGGTTTTACGGAATCCAATATCTTTTTATAGTCAATTACAAAGTCCAATATCTGTCTAACTTTTTTATAGTCTAATGTTTCGCAATAATCAATAGGATAAAGCAGTTCCAACAATAGCATCAGCTCACTCTGATATTTACTTAGATTATTGGTTAATGCAAAAGATGTATTAATCAAGGAATTTACATACAAATCCAATTCTTGTCCTGAGCAGAAAAGTACTGAACAGCCCGTTGCACTCTTCACATTATTGATTGCATAGCGTGCATTATGGTATACCGTACCATCCTGAGCAGTAGTACTCGCATCCTCTATTTTGACATCCCAGTCTCCCATGCCAATTCCTGCCCTGATTTTAACGGGAAAGATAATCATACTTAACATTCTCAGATAAAGGTATGCTGCCTCAGGATAACGGAACAGACCTTGTACCTCGTCACCTGCGCTAAATTCCACTTCTTTCTCCAATGCCTTTGAAAAAATTTTGTTCAGGCAGCTGATGGATTTAATGAAATATTGTTGTATTGCAACCCTCTCTTCGATTGAATATGACCGGGATTTCTCCAAGTCTATTATCAAAGCAGCATATCTTTGCATATAATCACCTCTGTATATATTATAATACAATAACGCAATAAAGCAACCAAATTTGGTTGCTTTTCAAAAGGGAAACCGAATACGGTTGCACTATGCGCCAATTATTGATTCCCCCATCGTAATGGAGATTTACACAAATCTCAGGATAATCCCGTTGTAGAAAGAGAGGTAAGGATAAAAACCCTTACCTCTCTTCCCAGCCAATTGCCAATTTTTAAACATCATCTATTTGAATCTTTCAAAGGTACGTTCTACTAATACTATTGCCTGTTCCCTTGTAATATTGGCCTTCGCATCTACTCTGTTACCACCCACACCAGCAATAATGCCTTTATTATACAAGAAGCCAACAGCTTCGTAAGCCCATCTTTCTACACTGTCTTTATCTATAAAGTTAATATCATATTTACCGTCTATTTTTGAACTGTCAGCAGCTTTTATCGTATTGTACAGCATAACTGCCATCTGTTCGCGGGTAATATTTCCGTCAGGGCGAAAATAACCCTTTCCGTCGCCGCTTATAATTCCCAGTTCATATGCCATATGAACGTTAATATCATTTGTATCTTTGAAGATATTAGTTGAAGTATAAGAAGCTTTTTTGCCGGAAAGTGCCTCATACAGCTTAACGGCCAGGTAGCAAAATTCCTTCCTGGTTATTTTCTGCCTGTAGTTATTAAGAACGGATTGAGTAACCAGATTATTTATCTTAGCCTTATTAATCTCTTCCTTAAAATAGCTTGTGGGTACATTTAGCGGATTTTCAATCATACCCCATTTCCCGTTGTAATACACAAAAGCATGGCCGTTGCTGAAATCATATACATCAAAACAATCTTTGTCTATGGATCGGTTACGCCAATCCTCAGGTATATCAAATACTGCATCTATAACCACTTTGCCGTTGATATCTATATAACCGACCTTATCCCCTTTTCTGAAGAGGCTTAACCCTTCACTGAAATCCCTTAACTCTTCGTACTGAGCAGGGATAATTACTTTGCCTTTTGCATTCAGGAATCCATATTTTGCATCCCCGGTATCATGATTTATGACTACGAACCTTGCCATATCATCTTTAAACGTACCGATTTCATCATAAACAAAATCTAAAACAACATTCCCTTTGATGTCTATTATTCCGTTGTTATAAGCTGAACTGGTAATCCCGGGTCGGACTTTTTTGTAAGCAACTGCTATTATCGTCCCATCTTTGATTTTATATATATCTTCAAGGCCATAAGATCTATATGGCAAAACTAATTTACCTGTTTTATCGATAATGCCTCCTTTTGGGCCATTGGAACCCTGCTGCTGCACGATTGCATATTCCATCCCTGTCTTGAATGGAGCTGCCCGGTCAAATCCTGGTTCAATCACTATATTACCATCCTTGTCTATATATCCTTTTAGATTAAAATTCTTATCTCTGGGGCTAACTGTGTCAGCTTCAAACGGAAAATAGGCAAACTGTTCATATGCACCGGGAACCTCCAGGAATCTGCCGTTATCAATATGTATTTTCATCCCATTTTTGATATTGATATAATCTGCGCCTACTCTGAAACTTGACTTTTCCGCTCTGAAAATCCCATTCTTAACATAATATAAATCTTCATATTCAGGAGATATAATATATTTGCCTGATTTATCTATAGCTCCATACTTTCCATTAACAAGCACAACAGAATATCCGTCTTCAAAATCGCGTACATAGTCAAATTGAAATGGTATAACAATATTGCCTTTCATATCAATAAAGCCATACTTATTATTCTTGCGTATTCTGCACAATCCTTCGCTGAATGCAACATTGATCCTGTTATCTTTTTTGTTTTCTGAATATCTTAAATTTACTGAGGGAGTAATTTTAACTTTACCCGAATAATCCATAAATCCAATTCCTGATTTATGTAAGGGATCAGTACTAAATGCAATCAGCCCGTCGGATAATATCCCAAAATATGACGGTAAAACATCCGAATCAAACTGTATCGGTTCAGATACGGTTTTTTTCAACACATTTATCCAAACATACTTGCCATCAACTTTGGCTATTGCAAATCCATCATCGTTTAAATCAAATACTTCTTCAAAATGATACTGGAAAACCTTATTGCCGTTCCCATCAAAAATATAATAATAATCATTAAGAAGATCAAAAAGTATATTTATCCCTTTTACCAAATAATATGATTTACCTTGAATAACGAATTCTCTGGCTGAAACAATCATAAGGTCTTTAGTTAATATATTCCCGTTCCTGTCCATCAAATCATAGACCATTTTACCTGTTTGGGTTATAAAAACCAGGGAGTCATCTCTTCCACTGAATGTATACGAATCTGCTGCACCATATCTCTCATAGGTTTTTACTTCTCCGTTTTTATTCACTAAATCAAAGACAGAACCTCTTTTGGCCGCATACAGGTTATCGTTAAACGGGGTTTTCTCAACTTCATCATATTCAGGCTTTATAGTCCATTCAACATATTCAATTCCCGGTAAATATCCTTCAATTTTTTCCTTTCCTTCCGGTTTTTCAACTTTTTCATTATCATCAAAAGCTGCCGCTACAGGTCCACATATGGAAACAAACAATGTAATCAGCAGAATTGAAGCCAAAACTGAATTATACTTTTTGTTTGCCAACAAGCTCATAATATAAACCTCCAGCTAAACAACAATAGTAAATATAAATACATTTTTCGCTAATATTGTCTTCTATACTTCTATATGTTAATAAAATACCGGATACAGAAATGGTGTATTTATTAGCAGAAATTCTTTCATTTAAATGACCCATATTTCTTAAAATTTATATTGATCGACATAATTTTCTCATATTATACCACACAAATATATCAAATAAATACATAATATAGTTTTTTTAGTTAATTTATATTATTGAGATAACATAACATTCAACTTAATACTCAAACTTTCATGCTGATCATTGATTTCAAGAAAAAAGAAAAGCTCTGAAAACATTGGTTTTCAGAGCTTCTTGGTGATCCACCGGAGACTCGAACTCCGGACACCTTGATTAAAAGTCAAGTGCTCTACCGCCTGAGCTAGTGGATCATATTTGGCTGGGATGGCAGGATTTGAACCTACGAATGCCAGAGTCAAAGTCTGGTGCCTTACCGCTTGGCGACATCCCACCATTAAAAGGCGCAACACCTATTATAAGGAGGATTCCACCCTTTGTCAAGCAATTCTCCTGAAAATTATCTACATAATTATTTAGGGAACTACTGAAAATATTCCGGGTTTAATCCTTTGCAACCTGTGCCAGCTTTCGAAGTTGGAAACCGGGCTTAATCCCAATTTCCAACCCCTATTCACCAGACTAGTGGGGTGAATAATGGGGATCGAACCCATGACCTCCAGGGCCACAACCTGGCGCTCTAACCAGCTGAGCTATACCCACCACATAGCTGAAACAAACATTATTTTATGAATAATATGACGATTTGTCAAGTATAAAATTTGGCATTTCACCTTTTTTTATTAGTAAAATTTTTGTTTCCCTTTTACATGACTTATGCCCTACCCCGGGCATAAACTTTCTCGGGATAGGGCATAAATGTGGTTAAGATACTACGTAATTATTTCATTGATTATTTATTTTATCTTTGATGCAACATACGCAAGATCTTCAATGTCTATCTTATTATCACCGTTAACGTCTGCAATCTTTGCGGTGTCCCAGTCTGGGGATGTGGAATCCTTGCCGTAATGGTAAGCTATTATAGCAAGGTCGCCTACATCTGTTTTACCATCGTTATTAATATCCGATGGCTTAATTACAGCTGCCTTAAATGCTTCAACAGCCGTATTCAACGCTGTAACGGCATCGTCTACCTCTGCTTGTGTCGCAGCGGGATTATCCCTTACAGCTTTAGCAGCATTGATTGCTGCAAGCAGAGCATCCTTGGCCTCCTGCGGATATTGACCGGGTTCTGTACCTACAACCGCATTATCATACAGGCTTTGAGCATTATTGATGGCTGCAATCAAAGCTGTCTTGTCAACAGTCGGTATAGTACCGCCACCTATTGAGATACTCTTTGTGTCGAGTTCTGCATTGAGTATATCTCCCGAAGGAGCAACACCAAGTTTTGCCTGAGTTACTGCAATAGTCCCGGTAGCATTCTCTACACCGCTCTTTACCTTAAAGGTTACATTCAGTATAGAGAAATTATTACTATTTACTCCGCCTATATTAGCAGCAACTATTCTTATGGTACCTGCTCCGGAAGGATCACTTTTGAGTACTTTTATATATTCAGTCGCACCAGTTGTTGCTACATACTCGAATACATCAGGGTCATAACTTAAGATTATGTCTTCAGCATATACGTCTTTCCCTGCAGTATTCAGGCTTACTCCTACAGTGAATTCCGATCCGGGTTGTACACTGTCGCTTCCAGTTAAAGAAACTTTAGGAGTAAGTACTGGCGGTTCAATATCATCATCGTAGTTGAAGGTTACCTCAATTCTACCGCTTGTCGGACCCGGATATACCCTTACTTCGATGGTACCCCATCTTGTAGAACCTATACCGAATTCCATCAAGTTGAGTGCGGTGTAGGTAGGTTCGGTGCCTTCGCCTATCAGTTGTTCTGCCGTCAGTTGTACAGGACCCCAGATTTTCATACCGAATGTATGATTCAATTGGTAAGTACCAGGAGTGATGTTTTCAAATACATATACTTCGTCTCTACCGTAGGTTTCATACGTCATTACTCTGTCGGTAGTTCTTTGGCCTCCGTCTGGCTGTCTTATCAAATCGAGTTCAGCGCCTCTGCCTCGTGTTTCAAACGTATTTTCAACATAACGAGGTGTACCGCTGGAGAATGCCTCTACTTCGAAATAATATTCCGGATTGACGTTCAGGCTACGAATGTGTAAGTGATTATCCCAATAAACCATATAGTTATTATACAGTTTGTCAGGCTCAATACCGTAGCGTACTATATATCCTTCGGCACCAGGTACAGGTTCCCACAACAAGTCGGCTACGCGACGGTCTAATATGCTGCGAACAGCCATTACATTATTTACCTTTGTGAAAGTTGCCTTATCCGGATTACCGAATACACGCAATGCTTTTACAGCAAACTTTCCATTATCGGGTGTGAAGACGTTTGTCAACTTCACATAACGTGCATATACAGGTGCAGGAAGTTCTACATAATCGGTACGTAAATCCTGCGGGTTATTGCTCTTGTCTATAATCAGTGTCCAGTTCTTGTTATCGTTGGATACTTCAATAGTATATGATTGATACCTGTTGAGTGGTGTGAATCCGCCGGAACCATTTCTGTCCCACAGTACCTGTATACCGCGAATATCACATACTTCGCCAAGGTCAACGGTGATATATTCGCCCGGATCACCAGTTTGAGCACACCAGTATGACTTCGGATCCTCATCTACTGCAAATGCCGGCCAGTAGTTCTCAGTTGTAGATGATACTTCTACCCGTTTGTCGAGAGACAAAAGTACCCATCCTGTATAATTTTCATCAATCGGATTCTTCTTGATACCGGGTATGTATTGCGGATAATCACCAAATGCGGTATTTCCGTGCATCACACCATCTTCGTCAACAGCTGTGGGGAAGAGTTGTATAAGTGTGTTGCCATTTCCGCCATTTAAGGTGTAACCTGTCATACAAACAGTCCAAACATTATTATCTCTGTCTACGAATATACTGCCATGGCCAGCTCCTGGTGCTACACCTGTTGTCTTCATTGTAAGCGGGTTATGTTCACTATATACATATGGACCCATAGGATCGTCTGCTACGTATACACCATGTGAATAAGAGTAGAATTCGAGACCGATAGATGCATACAGCAGATAGTATTTGCCATTGTACTTGAGCGGATGTCCACCTTCAGTCCAACCATATTCTTCGGGACGGTATTGTCTGTGGCTGAAGAATGGATAGATAAGGTCGTCGCTATATCTGGTTTCCCAACCATGGTTATGTGGGTCGCCCCATAAGCATACAACGGGATCGCTTATTTCCTTGAATGTTGTTTTATCTATTTCAACGACACGAATACCTAAAATCTGCGACCATCCGTAGAACATAAACAGGCGGCCGGTTTCTTCATCATAAAGCATACTGGCATCGCCATAGTTGTTGCTGGAGAATGTACCTACATCGTACCATACTCCCGATTTCGGATCATCAGTTGCCCTTACTCTGGTTTCTGAATTTCCTGCGTAGCAATACAGTTTACCATCAATATTTACAACGCCTGGTATACCACCCAGGAAATTAGGTGCATCGACATAATTCCAGTTAATGAAGTCATGTGACCACCAATAACCACGTAAACCACGTACAAACAGATAGTAGTCATCTTCAAACATTGTGATAACAGGTTCACCTGCTGTTATGACTCTCTGCGAACCATTGGTAAGCGAAATGGGGTTACAATAAGTTGTTGGGTTGTGCATAAATGACTTACCCGATGGTCCTACAGGGAAAAGCTCCGGATCTACGATGACCTTGCCGGCCTCACCGTCCTCAGCAAAGACCGCAAAGCTCATAGAACAGAAGCTTGCGACAAGAAGTGCTAGCGAGAGAAGAATACTTAGTAACTTTTTCATACGATTCCCCTTTCTTTTTTATTTTTTTGGTAATAATAAAAAATTATTTAAAATATACTAATATTTTATCATGGAACATAAAGATAACAGATTATTTCCCAAATTTTTCTCGGATTGGCTTCAGCATGGCATAAATAGCAGATATAAGAAAATTGAATATTTCCCAAATATTTCTCAAATATTTCTTCAAAGTAGGCTGAAATACTCTGTTTCACTATACTTTTACATGATTTATGCCCTATCCCGTGTATAGACCTTACATTTCTCGGGATAGGGCATAAATTATTAGATTCTATGTAATAACTGTGAATCAAGGCTAATAAAGATAATACTTAATCCAGTATCCTTAACGCAACAAACGCAAGATCCTCAATGTCAACCTTATTATCACCATTCACATCTGCAATCTTTGCTGTTGCCCAGTCTTCGGCTGAAGAATCCTTTCCATAGTAGTAGGCAGCAATCGCAAGATCTCCTACATCTATTACTCCATCATTGTTTATGTCTGCTTCCGCTTTTTTATTTACTGCTGCTTTGAAGGTATCTATTGCATTGTTCAAATATGCTAATGCGCTATCTACCTGTGCCTGTGTTGCGTTGATGTTGTCCCTTACAACTATAGCCGCATCGATCGCTACCCTAAAGGCTTCTTTAGCTGACTGTGGATACTGACCAGGCTGTGAACCAACCTCTGCATTTGCATAGAGAGCTTCTGCAATATCAATAGCAGCAATAAGCTTAGACTTGTCAACTGCCGCAATTGCACCAATTGTGATCGTCTTGCTGCTCAATGCCGCATCAATTACCGCTCCCTCAGGCGCAGTACCCAGTTTCGCCTTAGTCACAGAAATAGTACCTGTAGTATCCTGAACTCCATCCTTCACTTTGAAAGTAACTTTAAGGATTTCTGCGCTTTCTCCGGATATACCTCCGCCGGTATTGGCAGCTATAAATCTTACTTTTCCGGTAACCGTATTATCCTCTCTGACAATCTGAATATCGCTTATAGCAGGTACTGCGCCCACATATTCAAATACATTGTTGTCATAAGACAGGGTAATGTCTTCAGCATACACATCTGTTGTATTATGAAGTTCAATACCTACTATAAACTCTGATGCCGGCTCTACATTGTCGTTTCCGATGAGCACTGTTTTTACTTCACCCGGAACGTAAATAGCAGTAACTTTATTGGAGATTACGCTACCCGCACAGGTGGAGGACGTTACCCGAACAGTAATTGATTTACCTTCGTCAGCTTTCTGGACAATGTAGGTCTCACTGTTTGCACCGGGAATAGCTTCCTCGTCTCTGTACCACTGATATGACAGGGTTCCAAAGTTGTCGCCAAATAAATCCGGAACTATTTTCAGGGCACTGACATCGGCCGTCAGTGAATGGCCAATTCCAACAGTGTCGCTGCCGTCTCCGATAGACACTTTGCCTGCAAGAGATGCTTCGAATTCTTTGTAGAATTTGAGGAGAGCCCTGTTTCTGATTGTATTTACGGCATTATTCCCTGCCTGGTTGGTTCCGCTGAGGGCAAAGCCGTCTTGCGCATCAGGATCCGTCGGTTTAAGTCCGGCCAGTGCGAACATATAGTCGGTACCACTGGAGGTTCCACCATGGATGTAATTTGTCAGGGAACACAAGCCGTCTCCGTGGTCACGGAAACACCAGTCTAACCGGGCTTCGTTGGTTACGGCGTGATTAGTAGCCGGTCTCATGACCATTGTGGTTCCGGCGCCGGCATTCTCAGGGCCAACACGCGTCAAATACATATCTCCAGCCATAGCAACTTTGCCGAGAGGACCGGGCTCATCGGTGGAGGAATCAGGATACGCATTGGAGAACCGGAAATGACGGTTTCCGTAAGACGGGTTATTGTTATTGCCGCCCGTACAGACTTCTGTTCCTCTGTCCTCCACTGTCCAGATCATGTTGTTGGTTACGGGGGAAATGATAATGCCGTTCTCATCAGTGATGACAGGGGTAGACACGAATCCGCGTATAGGAACGTTCGATATAGAGGTAGCGGGAATGTTCTCCGGCGTTACTTTGTTGGTCAGTGCGCCGTTGGTCGTGGGGGACACGATAAGGATTCTGTCTCCGCCCTGGATTTCGCTGAAGTCGGTGACCTGTTTCCAGTAGGTGTTAACAGGCAATACAGTGACATCAACAGTATGGAAAACTTTTTCATGCCCACCCATGAAATCGGCAGTCTTGAGAATCAGAGAAAGGGTTCCGTTGCCGCTGGTTTTTGCAGTTACTGTTCCGTCAGTGGCAATGTCGAACATCCCTGCCGGCTCACCTTTGACCATCCACTCATAGCCGTAGGGAACATTGGGCAGGTCGGCTACGAAATTGGAGATTTTCAGTCCTTCGTAAACTTCAGATTTCTGGCGGAAGGATG
>Ga0134103_1002560_pt1 | contig 13796 bp, 7 predicted proteins | sample 14_taG_2_FD_94445 | JGI IMG/M metagenome (GOLD analysis project Ga0134103, IMG submission 94445) | Switchgrass degrading microbial communities from high solid loading bioreactors in New Hampshire, USA - 14_58_20_212_A1 metaG | ecosystem: Engineered > Bioreactor > Semi-continuous > Anaerobic >...
GTCGAAGAAGGCGTCCCGGCGCGGATCGAGCACATCGAGATGAACTTCCCCGAGCGGCGGAAGCTGCTGTATCTCTCGATGGGGCCGCTACGCTGCGTGGCGAGCGTGCCGATCGACGGCCCGGGCGAGCGCGGCGACCGGATACAGCTTGCCTTCCCGTCCGATCAAATCTTCCTGTTTGACCAGGAAACCGGCCAGCGCATCGGCTGACTTACTCGTAGCGCAGCACGTTCATCGGCTTCTCGGCAGCCGCGCCCCAGGCAGACAGCATCGCCGCCGCAATCGCAACCCCCGTACCGACCAGGATCAGCCAGCCGACCGTCGAAAGCTCCAGAAGCCGGGCAAGCTCGTCAGGGGATTGGCTGGTCAGCACAACGGCGACCGTGACCAGCAGCCCCACGCCCGCGCCGATCACGCCCGCCAGCAGCCCGATCAACCCGTTCTCCATTACGAGCATCCCAAGCACTCGCCGCCCCTTCAGGCCGACCGCCTTCATCACGCCGATCTGTCGCCGTCGCTCCTGTGTCGCCAGCGCGACCGTATTCGCGATGATCGCGGTGCCCGCCAGCAGCGCCAGCCACGCCACCAGCGTCGGGATCGCGTTCAACTGCTCCAGCAGGCCCTCGATCAACTGCGTCAGCGCGCTTAGCTCGACCGGGATCACGCCCGGCACGTCGGACAGCGCGACGAGCGCCTGGTCCATGTACGTCGGGTCGTCCTCATTGACCTGCACGACCGTCACCAGATTGAGCGCCTCAACCGAGCCCGGCAGCGACTCCGGCGGGATCAGGAAACTGTCTCCAAACCCGATCTGCGCGCTCTGCATGGCGATCACACCCGCCACCTCGAACTCAAGCTCCACGCCGTCAGAGTTACGGTCCCTGGTGCGGAAGCGGTAGCGCAGCACGTCGCCCGCGTCCAACCCCAACCCTTCCGTGATCGGCGTCTCGCGGATCATGATCAGCCGCTCACCCGTGTCAGACGGAGTCAGCGGGCGGCCACTGACCATCTCATAGTCCGGCAGATTCGCCAGCGTTGCCCGCTGGGAGACGATCATGACAAACGGATCGTCCTCTTGCGCTTCCGGGTCCTCGCTCGCCGCATCCGAGCGTTCCACGTCGAAGGGCCCGCTGTGCTCGAAGACCGGCGGCTCGCCATTGATCGCCAGAAGCTCCGCCCGATACGTCGTGAACTGCGAATAGTGCTCGATGCCGTCCAAGCCGTCCAGCGCCGCGCGGATCGCCTCGCCCTGTTGCGGCGCACGCGTAATGACCAGCAGATTGCCCTCGGCGCGCTCGGCAAGCTGAAATTCGAGGACCTGGCTGACCGCGCCGGTCGTCAGCGAGACGAGGCTTAGCCCGGCCACGCCGACGCTTAGGCCGAGCAGCGTCGATGCGACGCGCGTCCGCCTGCCGGACATTTCGCGCAACACTAGCTTTCCGTCCATCGTGAACCGGCGCCGCAACACCCGCCACAGCACGAAGAACGCCACTACCCCGGCCACCACTGCGATCCACTCTGCGCCCTGCACACGCGCTTCGGACGCGAGCACCCCGCCCAGAACCAGCGCGCCGCTCAGCAACAGCGCCCCGCCCCAGGCCGGTGACTTGCCAGCCGACGCCGCCTGGATCTGCACGCCGCGCTCGTCCGGTGACGAGCCTGCCGCTCTCCGCCGCCAGATCACGGCCGCCACCAGTGCCGCCGCCACTGCGAGCGCGAGCGCCACCGGCGCGTTCGACGCCAGCAGCGAGCCCACCGCACCGATCGCCAGCAGCAGCGTCAGGCTCATGATCCCCATCAGCAGCGCGGGCGGCAGCTTGCCAATCGCCCACACCAGCAGCCAATAGCCGACGAAGATCGCCCCTAACAGCGCCAGCGCCCCTTCGACCAGCACAAGCCCTGTCGCCTGCGTGCGGAGTACGTCCCAGGTGGCCGTCCCGGCGAGCGCCGTCTCTAACCCTTTCCCGGCGAACCACCCAATCGCGCCGCCCACCGTCACGCCAATTGAGCCGAGCGCGATGATGCCGGACAGCGCGCGCCCATACCAGCGAATCAGCCCGCCGAGCGCGACAGTCAGCGCCAGCCACACCGCAACCCACAGCGTGTTGTCCTGCCGGATAGCTGTCAGAATCCAGCCGGGCGGCTTGACCTCGCCAAGCTGCAACGGGCGCCAGCTTTCCGCCACGATCAGCATGATGGCCGACGCGAGCGCCGCGCCAACTGCCAGCGCGCCATACAGCAGCATGATCTGGCGCAGTCCGCGCAACATCGCCGTGACTGCTGCCCGTCCGCGATCGTGTGGCGCGCGATCGCGCATCCCCGGCACAAGCGCCGCGACCATGCCTGCTGCGCCGGTAATCCAGCGGTCGAGCCGGTCATAGCGCCGGGGCAGCCGGAAGACGTAGTAATCGGGGATGGGCTTGCCCACGCTGGAGTTCGACACGATCACGCCGAGGAACAGGCCCACCAGCGCCAGCCCGCCCGCGAACATGTACGCCGGATGGATCGTGATCGCGTCGTTCACAATCGAGTTGACGAGCATCCCCAACACGCCGATCATCACGATCAGCGTGGCGAGCGTCTGCAGCAGCCCCGCCGCGGGCATCTGCGCCTCGTTTGGACGCAGCACAACCGCCGGGCGCACCTGCCCCGCGATCAGCGTCGGCAAAAAGCCGAACAGCACCGTGATCACCATGCCGAGGAACAGCCCGCTCAACATCGCTTCGGGATACGGCCGCCAGACCAGCGCCAGGCTGAACGCTTCCTCGCCGACGCTCTTAATCATGTAGCTCAGCGCCACGCCGACCACTACGCCAAGCAGGCTGCCCAGCAACCCCATCAACGCCGCTTCGATCAGGAACAGCGTCGTGACGCGATACGCCTTCAAGCCGAGCGTCTTCAGCACCGCGATCTCCAGCGTGCGGCGACTGACGACCACCAGCATCGTGTTGATGATCCCGATCCCGCCGATCAGCAGCGACGACAGCCCCATCACAAGGATCAGGTCGTCGATCACCTCGGCGGTTTCCGCGTTCTGTTCTTCGAGCTGCGCGACGGTCACACGCTCCAGACGCTCGCTCAGGTCCTCGCGCGTGTTTATTCGGCCCTCAAGCGTCGCGATCAGGCTCTCATCCAGCGCGGCGACGTCCTTCCCCAGCGGCGCCTTCACATACACCTGATCGGGCAGCGGTACGTCCCCCAGCACCGGAAGGTCGTGAAACGGCAGGTAGATAAAGTCGATCAGCACCGTCTGCGGCATGGAAAGCACCGTCTCCGAGTCGGACGGCGCGATCCCCTCGACCACGTACAGCACATTAGACGCACCGATCCGCAGCACGTCACCTTCAGACAGCGTCAGCCCGCCGCCGCGCCGGAAGTTGCTCGAAACCACCACCGGGCGCGCGTGCGCGATTCGATAGGTCGGATACGTCGCCCAGGCCAGACCCGGCGCGCCCACACCCGGCTGCGCGCTGAGCGCGGCAACCGCGCTGAGTTGCGGCGCAATGCGAGCAGCCAGCGCCTCGCCCTCGACCGCCGGAAGCAACGCGTCCGCCAGAGAGCGCCCGTCCTCAAGCGTAATCGTGCCATAGAACGGGTAATGCTCCGGCTCGACGAACAACGCCAGCACCGGCGCGGTGGCAGTCGGCACGCCCTGCTCGAACCGGCGCACCGACGAAACTGAGCTGGTGCGCGCCAGGGTGATTTCCAGCCCCTCGCGGCGCGCCCACGAGCGCATGGCCGCCACCGCTTCATCCGAGAAGACCGCCCAACCCTGGGCGCTGCGCTCGGTTAGCTCGTCGGCCCGGCGCGAGGCAGTCAGCTTGATGTCGCCGCGATTCATCTCCGCGAGGTTGCTGGTCAGCTCGTCCGCGACCATAAACGCCAGCGATCGCAGCGCGACCACCGCCGCGACGCCCGTCGCCACGCACACCAGCGCAAACGCCGTCCGCGCGCGGTTGCGCCCCATGTCGCGCAGGGAGTGCAGAATGAAGAAACGCAGCAGTCTCATGCCGGGACGTACTCTCGCACGATGCGCCCATCCACCAGCTCCATCACGCGACCGGTCCGCGCGGCAAGCTCGCGGTCATGCGTCACCAGCACAACCGTCGTGCCCATTTCGCGCCACACGTCGCGCAATGCCTGAAGCACCATCTCGGACGCTTCGCTGTCCAGGTTGCCGGTCGGCTCGTCGGCCAGCAACAAAGGGGGATTGTTCGCCAGTGCGCGGGCAATCGCGACGCGTTGCTGTTGCCCGCCAGAAAGCTCCATTGGGCGGTGGTTGAGCCGGTCGCTCAACCCGAGCAAGTCGAGGAGTTCCTTCGCGCGCTTTTCAGGGTCGAACTTGGGGTTGTTCGCGAACTCGATTGGTAGGGCGACGTTTTCCAGCGCGGTCAGCGTGGGGATGAGATTGAAGAACTGGAACACAAACCCGATCTTCTCGTTGCGGACCTCGCTTAGCCGCCCCTCGCTCATATTCGTAATGTCCACGCCGTCGATCTCGATCCGGCCGGTCGTCGGCGTGTCCAGCCCGCCGATCAGCCCGAGCAGCGTGCTCTTCCCGCTGCCGGACGGCCCCACAATCGAAACCATCTCGTTCTCGTAGATGGTCAGGTTAACTCCGCGCACGGCATGGACCACGACGGGTCCGAGAGGCAAGTCTTTGGTCAGATCTGTCGCCCGCAAGACTGCGCGGCGGCCGTTTGTGTTCACCATCAGCGATACCCAACCCAATTTGCTTCGCCCACTCAACCCGCTGTACTGTACCATACGCGGCGCGATCGCCCCATTAAAACTCTGTGAATTCACGGCGCGCGCACGCCGAACACCCACAGCGTAAGGGTTGCGTCGGTTGACCCGCGTGATTGAGATTGATATTCTTTAACCCGTACACAGCATCGTGCTCACTTCATCACTGCGAGGCAAGAGGTTATGCGTGTTCCGAAACAGCTTTTATTGCTAGCCGTTCTGCTGAGTGTCGTCGCGATTGAGTTAGCTGCCGTCGCCCCGGCCGCCGCTTTCCCCGGCGATCGCCGCGACGAGCGGTGCGCCGAGCGGATCGCCGAAATTACCGCCAATACGCCCGAGGGCGAAACTCCCGAACTGCCCGCCGACTGCCTGCCCGATACCGGCATGACCGCACTGGAGTTGCGCGCCGCCGAGGCCATCATGCGCGCCGAGCCATATCCAGACGTGATCCAGGTTCCGTACAACGAGGAAGTGGTCTGGACGCGCGCTTACCGGCGCATGCTTGGCGACGTCACCATGTACGACGCGCCGCACGGCAACCCGATCGGGCAGATGGCGGCTGGCTACAACTTCGTGACGATCATCAACCAGGAAGACGGATTCACGCAGATTAACTGGGGCGTCTGGGTCCCGTCCGAGCAGATCACCCTGGCCGATGTCTCGCACTTCTCTGGCGTCGAGCTTCAGTCTCATCCGAAGCGCCCGTTCGCGTGGATGCTGGCCGAGGCGTACCCCAGCCGCTACCCCGGCGGCCCGCAAGACAAATCGCAAGAGATGATCGAGCGGTACACGCTGATGAACATCTATGGCGTGGAATACGTCGACGGCTGGGAGTGGTATCTCGTTGGGCCGAACCAGTGGGTGCAGCAGATTCGCGTCGCCAAGGTTCACCCCATTGCCCGCCCGGCGGAGATCGGCCCCAACGACCGCTGGTTTGCGATTGACCTCTACGAACAGACGCTGGTCGCGTATGAGGGCGACCGGATGGTCTTCGCCACGCTGATCTCGTCCGGCCTGCCGCAGTGGTCCACCAATGAAGGGCTGTTCAGAGTCTACGAGCGGTATGAGGCGGCGCGGATGAGCGGCGCAGTCGGCCAGCCAGACTTCTACTACATTGAAGAAGTCCCGTACGTCATGTATTTCGACGACGAGATCGGCCTGCACGGTACCTACTGGCACGACCGCTTTGGCTATCGCCAGAGTCACGGCTGCGTCAACCTGTCGATCATGGATGCGTGGTGGATTTACGACTTCACCAAGGACGAGCCACACCAGAACGCGTGGGTCTACGTCTACAGCAGCGGCCAGTACCGCCGGGACCTGCCCGCTTGGGCGCGGCGGTAATCAGTAGCATAACCAGCTAAAAATAGCGAACTACAGCAAAAAAGCAGTGGGGAGATACTGAGCGCTTCCCGCTGCTTTTTTGCTGCTTGATGCTGTTGTATCGCTGCTTTCCGCTTACGGTTCTTCCACGTCGTCGATCCGAAGCTCGGTCCGGTCGATGTCAGCAGCGGTCATTTCGCTCCACGTCGAGTCGCTGCTGCCCTTCTGAGCGGGATCGGTCGTCTCAGACAGCGACAGCGCAGCCACCAGAAACGCCAGCCGCCGCCCGTCGAGCGTTTCGGACATCCAGTCCATCAGCCGCAGACCGAGAAACGTCAGCGCGACAAAATATTCGCGCCACTGACCCGGCACGGCGAGGCACTCGCGCGCCACCTCGCGCACCGCTTCGATCATCGTCAGCGCCTCGATTGCTTCCTGGCTGCTCTCCGGCGCGCGGAGCCGCTTGCCCCGGTTCAGCGCGTGCAGCAGGCGAATAATCTCCCACGCGCCCGCCCACCCCGGTTGCGCCCGGCCCGACACGATCTCGACCAGCAGGCTGATCTCAAGCATCGCCCAGTCGAACAGCGTGTGCCCTTCGCGGGACCATGCAAAATCGATCAGCCACGCGTCGCCGTACGGCCCGACCAGCACATTCCCCGCGTGCAGATCGCCGTGAATGGTGGAGAGGTATCCAGCCACCTGCCGCTCAAGTAGCTCGTTGACATGCAGAATCGGATTCGGCAAATCCGGAATTTCCGGCACCGGCGACGGGATCTTCGGCGCCTGGAAGTCGAAGTCCGGCTCAAGCCGCTGCAAACTGCGCCGCAGCAGATCGTCGCGCGTGTGAATGACCCGCCCGCCGAGCCGTGGGATGACCTCGCCGCGATAGTGCCCGGCGTCCCGCTTGAGGCCGCGAATCTCCACCTTGCTCGCGCGGTTGATCGCCTCCGGCTGCGAGCCCGCCGCCAGGTGCAAACGCTCCTTATCGCGCGAGAGCTTTTGAACGCTGAACTCCTCGATCGCGATGATCTCGCCCGGTAGCACCTGCGATGAGCGGCTCCAGTTCCCCAGCGGGCGGATGACGCGCGTTGCATCGTTCAACTTCGAATCCGGCACAGCTTCGAGCACCAGCGCGGGCGGCAATACGTGCTCGTACTCGCGCCACGCGCCAAAGCGGTACGGCTTGCGCTGGAGCCACCACGACGGACCGAACGACTCAAGCAACGCGCGGATCAGGTCTGCCACCGCGCTGGGAGGCCGTTGCAGCGCGTATTCACGCAGGTTAACCGGCTCGGTGTCCTCGATCCGCCCGACGAAGGTGTATTTCAGCCCGCCAATCGTCAGGTCGTCCGGCACAATCGGCATATCCACCAGCCGCGCAGTCGTCGCCGGAAGCGTACCCTTCACGTGCAGGTCGTAGCGCCGCCGCTCGTACAGGATGGAGTAGCGATCGTCCAGCTTGGCGACCACCGGCGCATCGTTGTACCCGTCCACGCGCACCGGGCGAACCAGCAGCACCCGCGCGCCGCTGTTGCCGCCGACGAACTCACGCACAATCTGGACCTGCCCGTAATCGCGGAACATCATCTGCACGACGCGGCGCTCCTCGTCGTCCAGCTTCGCGTCGCCCACAATTGGAATCTCCGGCGGCTGCGCTTCGAGCGGTGCGTTCCAGTCGGCGGCGGACGCGCGCAACATCTCGCGATCTGCGCCGATCTCGTGCAGCACGCGGCTGACCACACTCTCCGGCTCGTCCAGAATCGCCAGCAGCAAATCGCGCTCGGACGGCTCGTCCCCGCCCGCGTATTCCCGCGCTCGGTTCAGCACCCGCAGCGCGCGCGGCGTCTCAGGAAAGCCCGACCAGTAGCGCCGGTCCTCAAAGCGCCCAACCGACTCACGGATGCTATAGCGCACGAAGCGCGGCGACAGCCCGTGATTCTGCAGCACTGCCACGGTCAACCCGCCCTGAAGCTGCGTCAGCGCGATGAACAGATGCTCCACGCCGACGTAGAAATGATGCAGACGCGTCGATTCCTGCCGCGCCAGGTTCAGAATATCCTGTAAGCCAACCGGTTCCACACCCATCACCCATTTCGTATCGGCACATGCAGTTCTCTGCACGGGCGCCGCGCTGCACGGTACTCCTAAGTATACCCTGTCAGAGCGCGAACGTGTGTCCTTTAGGCGCACAATAGCCCTAATTTACTGGACCCGCTATACTCACACCCCGCAGATCCTATTTACTCTCCAGGAGAGCATCGTGGCACAGCACAACCCATCCCTTGCCCCTCGCATGTCGCCGGTTCACGAGACGGTCGCGGCGTTTGCACCTGCAACAATAGCCAATCTGGGCGTCGGATTCGACATCTTGGGGATGGCGCTCGAAACGCCGGGGGATGTGGTGCGCGCGACCTTCCGCGAGCAGCCGGGAGCTATGCTGGATAGCGTGTCCGGCGATGGCGGGAAGCTGCCGCGCGCCGCCGGGCGAAACACCGCCTGCGTCGCCGCGCAGCTTGTGCTGGAACGCCTCGGCGCGGCAGGGGGAGTCAGCCTGCAGCTTGAGAAGGGGCTACCGCTTGCCAGCGGGTTAGGGAGCAGCGCGGCCAGCGCCGCCGCTGCCGCGGTCGCCACGAATGCGCTGTTCGGCGCGCCGCTGAGCCTGGACGATCTGCTCGCAGCGTGCGTCGAAGCCGAAGCTTCGGTTAGCGGGCGCCACGCGGACAACGTCGCTCCGGCGCTGTGGGGCGGGATCGTGCTGGTCGCCAGCGCCGAGGGCCAGCCGCACTACCAGCTTCCCACGCCGGAAGGGCTGCATCTCGCGCTGGTCACGCCAGATGTCGCCGTGCCGACCGCGCACGCCCGCGCCGTGCTGCCCGCACGCGTCTCGATGCGGGATATGGTCCGCCAGACCGCACTGGTCGCGTCGCTGGTCCACGCGCTCCACACCGGCGACCTGCCGCTCATGGCGCAGATCATGTTGCAAGACCCAATCGTCACCCCGGCGCGCGCAAACCTGATCCCCGGCTACGATCGCGCGTGCGCCGCCGCCCGCGAAGCCGGGGCGTTCGGCACACTGATCAGCGGCTCCGGCCCGACGATCTGCGCGCTGTGCGACGACCCAGCCACGGCGGAAGCAGCCGCCGCCGCGTTCACCGCCACGTACGATGCGCTCGGCATTGGCAGCCGCGCCTTCACGACGCGGCCCAGCTTGCTCGGCGCGCGGGTTATCGACTAATCGCGGTAGGTTGTGCGGCTGGCAGCCAGAACCCAAACGTGCTGCCCACACCCGGCTCGCTCTCGAACCAGACCTGCCCGCCGTGCCGCTCGACCACCGTCTTGACCAGCGATAACCCCAGCCCTGTGCCGGGGATGTGGTCGGTCCCTGGCTCGCGCGCCCGGTAGAAACGCTCGAATAGCCGCGCCTGGCGCTCCGGCGAGATGCCATAGCCGGTGTCTTTCACCGAAAAGTGAAGCCGCTGGCCTTCCTGCGAGAAGCGCACCGTCACATGCCCACCGTCCGGCGTATATTTGACCGCATTGCCGATCAGGTTGGAGATCGCCTGCCGGAGCTGCATCATGCTCCCGAAAACGGACGCGGTAGTTGGTTCCCGCTGAAGTTCAAGTGTGATCTGCTTCAAGAACGCGCCGTTGCGCTCGCTTTCGACCACCTCGACCACCAGCCCACCCAGGTCGAACTCCTGCCACTCGCTCTCGCGCTCGCTCTCAACCCGCTCCAGCGTCAGCAGATCGTCGATCAGCGACTGCATGATCTTCGCGCTGCGGTGCAGGCTGCCGATGTATTCCTCAAGTTCTTCTGTGAGATGCTCCGGGGCGATCGACATCTTCACCAGGTCGATGTAGCCGAGGATGTTGTTCAACGGGTTCCGCAGGTCGTGCGAGGCCATGCGGATCATCTCGGACTTGATCTTCTCAAGCTCCAGCACCTCGTTGAACAGCAAGGACTGCCGCAGCGCAACCGACGCCTGGCTGGCGAGCGTCTGGACCTTGAATACCTCATTGGACGTGAACACGCGGTCCCGCCGTCCTTCGACCACCACAGCCACGCCGATCAACTCGCCTTGCGCGACCAGCGGGATCACAACCGCTGCCTGGATGCGCCGCTGCTGCAACCACAGCAGCTCAGGTGTGGGGGTAGCCGGATCAGCGGCGCGCAGAATAAGCGGCCGCTGGCTGATGACCGACTCAAGCACTTGCGGCAGGCGGTTAATTTCGGACATGTCGCCGGGCGAGGGCAGCAGCTCGCGAGCGTCGCGCACCGTCCCGACGCGATAGACCGTCAGCACGCGCGCCTGATCAGTTTCCGCCTGATAATCGAGGATCACCGCGCTGGAGCATTCCAGCGCCACCGCCATCGACTGCGCGATGTGTTGCAACACTTCGTCGCGGTCCAGCGTCGAGGTAATCGTCCGGCTGGCAGAGTAGAGCACCGCCATGTCGTCCGCCAATTGCTCAGACTGGCGGAACAACCGCGCGTTGTCCAGCGCCACCGCCGCGCGCCGCGCCAGACGTTCGAGAAAGTTGATATCGTTCTCCTCGAAGGTATCCGGATCAGCGGACGCAAGCATAATCACGCCCAGAATCTCGCCACGCATCGACAGCGGCACGGCAACCTGCGCCTGCGCGCCGGGCATCAGGTGCGCCTGCGCGTCATCCAGCGGGATTTTTCGCGTGACGATCGTTTGACCTGTCCGCGCCGCCTCGCCAACCGCGCCGAGCGTCAGCGGCCACGGGTTGCTCTGGTCGAACTTGTTGACCGACTGATCGAGGTAGCCCATCGTAATGAACGGGACCAGCCCGCGCCGGTCGTCCGTCATCAGCGCAAGCAGCCCGGTATCGGCCCGCGTGCGGCGCAGCGCCCAGTCCATCGTCAGAGTCATGATGCGATCCATGTTGAGGTGCGCGCTCAGCTCGCGGTCCGCGCGGTGCATCATGGATAGCTCGTCGACCTGCTCGGCCAGTGCCGCAGCAGACCGCTCCGCCTCGTCCAGCAGGCGTGCGTTTTCCAGCACGTACGCCGCCTGGCTGGCGAGAATGTCAAGCGCGCGCAGGTCTTCGGGGGTGGGGCGCAGCCCGTTGACCGGATCCTGCACGCGGATCGCCCCGATCACGTTGTTCTGCCCGAAGCGCAGCGGCGCGAACACCAGATCACCCGGCTGCCACGCGCCGCCATTTTGATCGGCGGGCACGTAGTACACGCCGGACACGCGCCGGTCCTCAAGCTCGCCCGACAGATACTGCTCCCAGACATCATCGGGGACAATCTCTTGCTCGCGGCTGCCCTGCGCGTCCTGCTCAAAACCGGCCGTCAGTCGCGCGACGATGGTCTGATTCTCGTCGTAAAGCGCAAGCGTCGCCGCGCCCCACCCCAGGTGCTGAAGCGCCTGCGTGATCTCCATCAGGTTCGCGTGCGTGTCGGGCTGTTCCAGCATCCCGCGCACGGCAACTTGAAGCTGCCGCAACCGCTCGCGCTCCTGCTCCAGCGCGGAAGCCAGCTCGTCCGCCGCCGTACTCGACTGGCGGGCGTGCAACACAACTCCGGCAGCCGTCGCCATCAGCGAAAACTTCCGCTGGACGCGCGCGCTAAACGTCTGCTCGGCCGTGTAATACGCCGCCAGCACGCCGAGAAACGCCCCATCGAACACCAGCGGCGCGGCAATTCCCGATGCGAATCCGGCCGCGCCCATCGGATCCTGCGCCGGAAACGCCGTTACGCCATTCGCCGTCACCGGTTCGAGCAGCGTCGCGCACTCATTCACCAGACCTTGCCCGGTCGCAACCGGCTCGCTGACCGGCAAGCCGCTTCCGGCCGTCAGCATCAGCGCCGGATCCGCCTCACCCGCTTCCCACACACCGGCCGCGTCGGCGCCGGTCAGGTGGCGCACCACATCCACTGTGCGCTGAAGCGCCGCGCCGCGCCCGCCCTGCTCTGCCAGCTCGACGGCAAGCTGTTCAAGCGCATCCAACACGTCGTCCCGTATCTTTGCGCGCATCTCCATAGAAGCCTCTCTCACCCGCTTCCATTACTCGCCGATGATCTGCACGATCAGGCGGCGATCGCGCGGACGGTTGTCAAAATCGATATAGATGATCTGCTGCCACGTACCCAGCGTCAGACGCCCATCCACAAACGGGACGGTCAGCGACGGGCCGAGCAGCGCCGCGCGCACATGGCTGTGACCGTTGCCGTCTCCCCACCGCTGGTTGTGCGCGTAAGGCCGGTCCGGCGCCGCGACTTCGTCAAACAGCCGCCGCAAGTCTGCCACCGCACCGCTTTCGTATTCGATTGTCGTGACCGCACTGGTCGAGCTGGGGCAGAAAACGGTCGCTGTGCCAGCCTCCAGGCCGGTTGACCGTACTGCTTCCTGCACGCTGGCGGTGATATCGACCACATCACCGTTGCCGCGCGTTTCCAGACTCAGAGTTCTTGTCTCGACCATGCCGGATTGCTCCCTGTTCCGTTTAGTGCACTGTTAGTGTACTGTAACCAAGTAAATATAGACCAGCGGCCGATCGGTCCGCGGGTTGATGTACTGATGAAGCTCCCCACCGGGCACCCAGGTCGGCAGATCGGCCACTTCTTCCAGCCGCCCCGGCGCAATGACAAACGCGTGCTCGCCCGGCGCAAGCTTTCCCGGCAGCTCTGCCACCGCACCAGTATACTCGACCCCGGCGTTTTCCGGCGTCAAATAGCGGATGATATCCGTCCCACTCATGGACAGCTCGTCCGACGAGAACGTATGCACCTGGTACTTCCCGTCGAACGTATCCAGGATCGCGGCGACCTCGTTTAGCTGCCGCGTGCGCTCCCCGTAGAGCAACGGGCGCGGCAAATAGTCGAATACGTAGACGACAAAGTTTGCCGCCGCCAAAGCGATCGCCAAGCCCACCGGAAGCGCCCGGCGAAGCTGCCCCACCCCGCGCGGCCGCATCGGAACCGCCCGCGCCACTGTCCGCGCCAGCGCCGTCCCAATCGCCACCAATCCGATCCCGACCAGCACGGCCGCAATCGGCGTGGCGATAATGTAGCGCGGGTAATGCGGCGGGTCGATCAACATCACCCCGCCCAGCGTCGCCACCGCCAGCGCCCACAGTGGCAGGATCAGCGCATCCGCCGACCACCAGCAACGCAGCGTCGCCGCGATCCCTACCAGGAACGGCACGCCCGCGAACCAGCCGAGCAGCGCGCCATAGCGCCCGTAGACGTCGCTCTCGTCTGGCTTCTGCACGTAAGCCATCAGCCCCTGATGAAGCTGCTGGCCCCAGAACTCTCGCGCGCGACCTTCCGACATGGCGTGCTTGGCCGTCTCGGTCTGCCACACGCCAACTGCATTGAGCCGTGGGTTGAGCGGCCGCGTTGTGTCTCGCGCTGCGCCGTAGAAAAACGGAAAGACCGTCACCGCAAACACTAGTACGAACACGATCAGCGCGCCGGAACGCCGCCACACCTCGCGCCACGACCGGATCGCCGCCAGCGCGAGATAGACTGCCAGCATCACGGGCACGATCCGCCCCGCGAAGTAGAAATACTGCGTCAGCCCGGCCGCCGCCCCGCCGAGCGCCGCATCCATCCGGCTGCCAGATCGCACCGCACGCGCCAGCAGGGCAAGCGCCAGCGTCGCAAAAAAGGCGTCGCCGGTCATGTCCATGCCGGTGCGGCTGAACTGCACATGCACCGGAAACGTCAGCATGAACAGCGCCGCCGCCCA
>Ga0134103_1002563_pt1 | contig 13782 bp, 24 predicted proteins | sample 14_taG_2_FD_94445 | JGI IMG/M metagenome (GOLD analysis project Ga0134103, IMG submission 94445) | Switchgrass degrading microbial communities from high solid loading bioreactors in New Hampshire, USA - 14_58_20_212_A1 metaG | ecosystem: Engineered > Bioreactor > Semi-continuous > Anaerobic >...
CTGCCCTCAGAGCATAGGACTTGTGGAGCATCCTATGGTGACTATATATTCCCATATAACGTAGCCCGATAGGGTTAATACCCCCTGGCTGAGGCTAATCAACTGAGCTTGTTAATCACAAGCTCCACCCTCTATAGGGTGGGGGTAGTTGACGACCCCTTCTATGGTGATAAACTATGGTGGTAAAATGGTTTCGAAACAAATGGGTTACTTTGGTTAGATATATAGCTAACTAAACTATACTATATTTATATTTCAATAATATAAAAGTTATGTAAATCTTTTGTTATTGTACAATATCTATTCCCAATAATTTTTTATAATCATCTTTTGATACTGACAATTTATATATATTACCTTCTGGAATAGAGTTATAAAACTCACTATTAACTATTCTATTTCGTTTTAATTTCATGACGCCAGTAAATTCTACAGAATCTGGGTCATAATCAAACATTGCCTATTCTGATAAATTGTATTGCGTTATTACTCGTACAGAATTTTCAGCCTATGTGGAAGTATCCAATTTTAATACATCGACATGAGCATTCTATAAAAACTAATCTTGTAATTTAATATCGATAGTGGTATTCTAACTAACATTTAATCTAGTAACTTGATTTGGTATTTCCTATATTCCTTGTACATATGGTGTTGCGCTTTTTATATTAAATACGGTTTCATTTCTATTTATATTACCACTATTGTCATATGGAAACTATCTATAATAATATAAAATACCATTTTCTACAGTTGGGTCTACTAAAATTGTTGTTTTATAAAAATCTCGTATTTTATTATCTATAATCAATATACCGTCATGTTCATCGATTGGGATTTCGTTCTATTTTCTAACTATATATGTACCCTACCAATCTTCATCTAGCGGGTCTCCCCATTTAAGATGGACTTCTCTATCTCCCTATTTGATAGTAAAATTGATTACATCACCAGTTGCAGTAATATCTTTCTATGTTAGCTATTGTGTTACTCCAGTTGATGTATATAATAATGTATTTTTTTCATATACCTAAAATAATTTTATATAATACCGTACTCCCACAGTAAATCCATCTTGAATTTCTATCGTATCTACATTTCCCTATCTAACTGATTTTCGAGTAAGAAATTTTATTTCATCATTATTTTGGCATTCTGCCATATTGATATTAGAAATATCAGTTAATCCTGCATACTAATATACATATCGCAAATTTCCTTGTGTAGTTATATTTTCAGATGGACAAGTAAATGTAATTTTAATTCCTTTACCGTTATTGATAGATTCCACAGTCATATTAGTTACATTTGGCCTATCTTCTAATTTAACTGGTCCTTTGGTAATATTGATATTATAATTACCTTTATCGTCGCCTGGGAATATACCATAATAATACAAAACATCGGGAACTACACTATAATCAACAAACCATTTATTTTTATACTATCCAATAGTACCAATCATGTTATATATCATTGCGCCATCTGTATGTGATAATGGCTATCTAGTTTCGTTTCTAATTATTTTAGTATTATACCAATCTGGGTCAGGAAACTCTTCCCATTGTAACTATATAAAATTATTCTACACTAAAACAGCATGTGATAATAAATTAGATGGCGGTATACCATACGGTTTCTATACAACAAATCTAATGCTTTCTAATGTATATATATTATCAATATCATATGTTATCTATCTATAATAATATGTAGTGTTTGGTTCAACATTTACATCTATAAACTATGTTTCATTGATATTTTCACTTTGAAATACAATTATTCCATCCGATTCAGATTCCGGGATATGAGATTCGTTACGTACAATTATAGTTCCTTTCCAAGTTGGGAATTCTGATATTGTTGGGTTTATCCATGATAATCGTACAATATTTTCTTCGCTAGTATCCGCTACAAAGTTTTTAACCTATTTAGGATCTAATTGAGGAGTGGCTGTAAAATAGTCTGAGTTGCGATTTACATTACCCTATTTGTCAAATGGGAAAAACCGATAGGTATATGGCATACCAACTGTTATATTTGTACTATCTACAAACCAATTATTTACATATTGATTTCTAATTGTATTTACTGTAATTAGATCTCCATCGGTTTCAGAAAGAGGAGGATTAATATTCTATTTTCTAACTATATATGTACCCTACCAGTCATCATTATCTGGGTCTTGATATTTGATTTTTACATATGATTCGAATACTTCGCTATCAATAAATATCTACTTTGATGGAGGTACAAGATCTACTAATATTACTGATACTTGAGTACCATTGGAATAATATATTGAGTTTAGAATATTAAAAAACTAAAATATTTTAAAGTATAATCTATCTCCGATTTCATAATGAGAAGAATTATATATAAATGTATCCGCATTGTTTGGTCCTGCACCATAGGTGTTATCTAATCTAATAACCTCAGGATCACTTAAACACATACTTCGAGTATATCCAGTTATTTCTTTGGCAGATACATATATTTCTCTACCTTCATAAATCATGCCTTCAGGTTCATCAGGGTTTGTAAATGTTAATCTAACTTGTTTGCCTTCATTCTCCGATTCCTATTTTAAATATAATACATCTGGTACAGTAAATGGAGAAGGATATGTGTGTATTCTATTTTCTTCATTGCGATTAAAATTGTTTTTATCATCATATGGGAATAATTGATAATAATAAAATGTGTTATTAATTAATCCTGTATCGGTAAATATCGTTGATCCATCAGTAATATCAAATACTGCGACATTTGGTCCTGTTTCATTTTCATGATATGGATAATATCCTGTTTTGCGTATAATTCTAATTCCCTAAAAATCTTCATCTGTAGGATTTTCCCATTGCAATATAATTGTATTATTTAATGGTATCTATATTAAATTCCTTACATTTCCAGGTGGAATAATATCTTTCTATTCTATACTATCTGAAATTCCATCACTATAAAATATATAATCATTGATTTTATATTTTGTAAATATTTTAAAATAATACATTTTATTAATTTCTACATCTAATATATATTCTTCATTGTTGCCCCATCCACTACCCATACCATCTGTTATTAATGTCTATTTACCTTGTCCAACAATGTTTTGAATTTCATCTCTAGTCATCTATGATATATCTATTTCAGATGACATATATAATTCTCTACCATTAAATTCAGCATTAACAGGATTTTTCCATGTAACTTTAATTGAATTTCCATTATTTAAGATATTTAAAGCAAAATTTAATACTTGACCAAATAATTTGCCATATAATTCATTAATTGCATTTACTACGTTATCTTTCTAATATGTTAATAATTCATTCAGATTGCCAATAATACCACTTTGAGATGCCTATACCCATCCATAATTCTAATCATAAATATACATTATAATATTATTAGGATCAGAAATATCAACCCATATATCATTAACCTATGCGGATGTTGGCTCGGTTTCTTGTGAATATACATTTACACCATTTATCCTAACAGGGTCATTATCTAATCCCATACCGATAAATAATTCTCCTGTATCAATAGCAAAAAGTGGTTCTCCTAATTCTCCTCTGGGTAATGTATTTTTATATCCACGTTTAAATTGAATAATCATCTATTTTTACGCACATAATATTTTATCCTATATTGGATAAAAACAAACGTGCGCCCACCTCCTTTTTTAACTAAAAAATGTTGATATATACTTAAATTTTAGATTGTTTAGTAATATGATTAATAGAACGAATTTCAATTTTATCATTTTTTGTGGCATAAGACCCCAACCTCTTAATAGGTTGGGGATGAATGCCATCAAACAATCTCTTTTCAGAGATAAATCAGCCTTGTGGCTGTTGGTCCACATCGTCAATGTTATAGCAGGTTTAATGGTAACAGCACTTCTCCTACCCCTCAGAGATGTTTAACCATTACCCTCAGAGCATGGGACTTGTGGAGCATCCCACGGTGAATATATATTCTGCTATAACGTAGCTAAAGAGTAATCCTTTTAGCTTAGGCTAATCAACCGAGCTTGTTTTTCTACAAGCCCCCGTCTCTATAGACGGTGGGTAATTGACTGAATTCAATTGTTTGTTCTATCGTTTTGATTTGCAAATCCACTTTTTCTAACGTTTTATTGATATCGTTCTATTTCTTTTTTGATTTACGATATTCAGAGATTGCTAAATAAAAAATCCATATACTTAATATATTTATTATTATCAGAATTCCCAACCATATCATTTATTGTGGCAAGAAATTTCTATTTAAATGGTACAGAAAACCCTTGCCTGTCACCTCCGTTTATCATTATTTTTTTAATTCCTACTTAATTTCGTTTAATGCAGTATTTATTTCTGTGTATATGTATATAGTATCATGTTTAAATTCTTGAAGAATATTCTATAATTTAGATAATAGATCTCCGAGTAAGTCTAATTCTTTATCAATTTTATCAATGTATTTAGTACGCTCATCTATTGATTTCTTAAGTAAATATAAAGTAAATATTGCTATTATAATTGGGAAAAATGTTAAAACCTATGTCATACCATTTTCTTTTAATATTTGTGTCAATAACTGGATTAATTCCATCAATTTTGTGGCAAAATCCTTCCATTTTGAATATGGAAGTTAATTTGCCTCTCCCCCCTTCTCAAAAAATATTGAGATTACAATGTTTGGGTTGACTTAAAATTAATATATTATAATCGTACTTTTGTGTTTATTTTTGGCAAAATTTCAGTTCTAATCTTATAATCTGTATATGCTTTGAGTATTTCTAATTCATCTTTGGTTATATTCGGTAATAAATCTTTTTGATATAGTGCCATCACTTCATTTACAAATGTAAAAATTTCTTCTTCAAAAATAGGATTGTTTTTCGATTGCGTATTTTTTATCCATACGGATACTGAATATATAACACTATCACCAATAGTTTTAATTATACTAATAACAAATGTATTTGAATGTAATATAATATGTATTTTATATAATATTATAATATCAATAATCATTGTTAATATCAGTAATAATAATATCATTAAATTTGCGACAAAATATTTTCAGAAAATAAATTGTCACTTCCCTCCTTATTATAAGGTTTAATAATCTTATTTTAATAAAGATTTCAAATTAATAGATGATCCTGTTTCCCACTATTTCTGTATTTCTGTTTTTAATTTTTCTTCATCAATTTGCGGATAATAATAAGTATTCATCCAGTTATCTAACCATACATCCTATGGTTTTGTAGTGTCAAGATCTCCATACCAAAATATTAACTTATTTCCGATTAATACTGTATTAATGCCAAATTTTTTTAATTCAGTTTGTAATAATTGCAATATTGGTATACCATTTTGAGATTTTATCTAATCATATATGGGTGTTATAACATCGAGATCTAATGATATATTTTCAATTTTGTTTAGGGGAAAAAAGATTTAGCATAGCTACTGCCTATTCAATCTAACTTGACAACATTTCATCTGAAATAATATTTTCTTTACCCAATTTTTTCAATATCTATTTGGCTCTATTCATCTAATATTGTTTTTTCTCTTCACTTGTCATTTCAGTAAATGTTGATAATTGTTCTGTTTCTTTTACTACCATATCCTATACTTCTTTTATTATCTCTAATATTTGTCTAGGCTTATCTTTTGTCAACAACCATCCTATAAACATTACAACACCAAAAAATATTAACCATATAACTATATTTGCCATATTACTTTCACCTCGCTATATTATTTTTTTATCTGGAATTTGATAATTTTGAGCAAATTGCTCATTTAATTGAATATAATATTCATTTTCATATAATTCTAAATCGTTTTGAAAATATAATATATGTATTATATAATGAATAAACTCATGCTATACACATTCAAATATTTGATAGTAAAATTTCTTATTTATACAGGTATTATAAAATTGTTGATTGATAATTATTAAATTAAATCGCCAATCATACATGCCTTTAATAAAAGTATTAGAATTATCAAATTCTTTAATATATATCTATGGCAAATTCTCTTCTATTTTCATTATATCATTTGTAGATAATTTATTAATTTGAGTTAAAATTTTATTTTTTAATTTCTTAGATCTTATATCTTTATTTCCTAATAGTATATCGGCATTCTATATATTATTAGATATAATCTTAACTTCTAATATAAATATCACATCCAAATATTATATTCTCAGTTAATTTAAATATCTCGCTATATTTTTTGTACAAAAATATATTACCAAATAAAAAAGGCATAGTCAAATTACTCGACTATGCCATAAAATTAATCAAATATAATATTAGTCTGCCATTTCAATAACAGGTGTTTCTTGAATAAATGCGCCAAAATCATCCATATCAGTAATTTCAATTTGTCCGTACCATGTTGGTCTTACATTTAATTTACCATATCTAGATAAGAATACAAATCCTTGATCTCCTTTACTATCAGAATAATATACCGCTTTTAAAGGTACATATGGAGCATAAATATAAGGAGAAGTTCTAATATCATCAGATTTAAATCCTAATATAATCTTATTATCAGGAACAACTGGAGATACAATAAGTTCAGCTACGCTAGAAAGATTTTCAATCTTGTATCCGCCTTGTAATATATCGTCATTTAATGTTACAACGGTTTTATATCCATATGATGCAAACGCAGCTTTCAATATACCTTCGACTCTTGGGTTAACAAGAATGACGTTCGCTTCTGCCAATCTTGTTTCATTCTATATTCTAGCTTGTAATTCTTTGATTAGAAGATATAAATCAGCATACCATTGTGTTCTAGTTCCTCTGAAACCAGTTGGTGCCTAATTTCTTGCCCATTGTAATTTATGAGCATCAGGAATTTTAGCTAAAATATCATAGAGAACTTCCATATTAATTTGCTGTGCTATAATTCTTGCATTGGCATCTTGTAATTCAGTAGATATATCTAATCCATCTAAGTTGCGGATATCATCTTCAGCTTGCATTGTCCATCTAGCTCTTAATTTCTTATCTTCTGTTTCAATTAGGAATTGTTCTAAATCAAAATGAACTTCAGGAATTTCGCTAGATTCAACACCTTCCCAACCAACCTAATAGCTTACAACTAATTTATCAGCTGCTAATCCTGTAATAGGTTCAGAAGATACAAATTTTAATACTCCTGTCTTATAATCTATAGTACCAAATATACTAATACCAGATCCGTTAGTATTTATAATTTTACCTTCGCCATCATCTTGGGCTAATACTGTTTCTTCACTAGAAACTAATTTTACTTTTACTGTATTCTTAACAACTGGTATATTTTCGAGAGTTGCACTATATACAGTATCTGTATTATCATCTAATCCTTCAAGAACAACTTTAGTTTTAACAGGATTTGCGTTTGTGTCTGGTACAATGCCCGGCAATTCTGTATCTTTATATATTGCCTTAAATAATCTAATGTAACCAGTTGGTCTATCTAATGTGACTATTCCAACTAAATCATTTAAAAACAGTTTTGGCCAAAATCTTGTCAATGTAGGTAATATTATTTTTGCAACTCTTGGAATATTATAAGATGAAGTTGCAGATTCATCTAATCTATTTAAGAAAATATCTCTCTCATTAAGCAAAGCTTGTTTATATGCCTATTTCTAAGATGGTTTTAATCTTCTAATCGCAGGTTTTTTTAACTCATTTTCGATTAATTGATTATACTATTGTTTATTTGTTAATAAAATTTGAAATTGTTTATCTATTTTTGACATTTTATCCATGTTATTATCCCCCTATTAATCAAAATAATTTGAAGAAGTCGTTATCTAAATTATCTTGCACTTTTATTGGTTGTTTTCCAACATATGTAGATGCATTACTATCAAACATTTTACTTAATTCTGGAAATACATTTTCTGTAACTTTAGAAGTAACTCCTTTTGATTTTTTAATTGTTTCTGTGATTTCATTAATCTTTTTATCTTTTATTTTGTTTTCTATTATCTTTTTTTTATTATCCATTACTACATTTCTGTTTTCAATTGTTCTATTTTTAGGTATCTATACTGGTTTTCTAGCCTCAATATTTCTCATTCTAGATGGCTATACAGGTTTTCTAGCCTCAATATTTCTCATTCTAGATGGATAGACAGGTTTTCTAGCCTCAATAACTCTAATTCCAGATGGATAGACAGGTTTTCTAGCCTCAATATTTCTCATTTAGATGGCTATACAGGTTTTCTAGCCTCAATAACTCTAATTCTAGATGGCTATACAGGTTTTCTAGTTTCAAGTACTGGTCTTGAAACACTAGATCTCATGTGTTGTTCTCTTACCATAGGAACTCTTTTATTCATTCTTCTATATTTATTTTCTCCTACTGTACTTTTATATGTTTTACCTCTATTCTTTCTTGCCTCTCTCTATAACACATTTTTCACAGCCTGGTCAACAATTGATTCTAATATCCCCTCAATCTGTTTTATATCTACATTCTTCCCATTGATATTAGATTTCAATTTGTTTTGAATATTTTTTGCCAGTCTATACTTCTCATAGTTTTCATTTACTACCCGAGCATTAGCGTTTGGTTTTCTAGCCTATACTTTTCTTGAATTCATGTTATTTACCCCCTATGAATTTAATTCATTTGATTTAAGATTATCAGTCTCTTTTTTTACCGTTTTTTTACATTTCTCGCTAATTGTTTTGATTATATCCATTTTTTCTTCTAAATTATCCTCATAAATTACTTTACTAATAATATGTTTGTCTGTTTGCATAGTTTCATTATTGGTATTATTTGCCATTTGATTATTCAATTCATTCTAAACCGTTTTTGCTATTTGTTCCTATAATATATTAGTATTTATCATAGTAATATTGCGCATAATACTCCATCATCTATATGACAGAGAAATATAGCGCATCCACCTCCTTTCGAACAAAAATATATGTTATACATTAAAAATTGATTCCAATAAATTTTGTACTAAATCTATATTCTATTGCTATATATATTGGTCTAAAATATTTATAATCTTTTGATCTTGATTCTTTACTTTATCCAATATCTACTGTTTTACTTCTTTAAAATTGGAATACTTTCCATATCTATTTTCAAATTCTTCTATATTAGAATATTTATCTCGTAATATATTAAATACATCTTTTGCAAATTTAATTAATTTTTCATACATATTATTTATCTATAATTGTTTATAATCTTCTTCTGACAAATTTTGGAATAATAACTAATTATTAAATGCAGTTAATAATATTTCTTTTAATTTGGAATATAATGTATCAGTAATTTCAGTGTTTACAAATGATGGTAAAATTTCAGTTTCTAGATCTGATAATAAAATATCATATGAAAACATTAAATTCTATTGTATATCAGATACAAATTGTTCATCCATATTTTTATTATTAACAAAATTTGCATATAATGATTCTTCTAATTTTTTATCAATATCATATCTAAATATTTTAATGAATTCATCAACCGCAGATTCTTGAATAGTATCTAATACCTATATGAGTTTTTGTCTCATTTTATATGAAAAAACATTATTATTAAATGTCTGTTTATACGAGTCTAAATATTCAATTATATTATCAATTGTATTTTTGGTATATACATTTTTTGTTTCTTGTTCTTTCAGAGTATGTAATACCGATTCAACTATTTCATTTAAATTAATATTATAATGTGATAAATTTATTTTATATTTATTCTATAGTATATTAGACACTTGTTCGACTAATGTTTGAATGTTATGCGGTTTTTTAATGTAATTCTCAATCAGATTTGAAATGGTAAAATTAGTGCTTTCATATGATGGATTAGAAACAATATCCCATGTTAATATTTCCAATGATTGAACTTCATAAATAGGATATCCATTAGAATCTACCGATTTACTTTCAACTAATTCTCCAAATCCACGTAATGATAATCCTAATACCACATTTTGTAATAATAGATCTCTTACTAATCTACCATTTGGAGTATTTAATGTTTCTATTACTCCATATAATGAAGTACCATTTAAATATAAATCGGAAATTAAATGTGACTATTCTTTCACATATATACTAGCAAATCTATCATCATCACCACTTGGATGGTCTAATTCACCAATTAACTCTCTATTTTTCTATTTTTGTTGTAATTCTGGCAATAAAGATTTAATAGCAGATAAACTATATTGTCTATTATTTTTGCCCGGAATATCACAATCTAATAATTTTACTTTAAACCTTAATATTCCATCTTTTCTTTGTGCATCATTTTCATTTAATATAGTAATATTATTTCTACTAATTGTACGTGTTTCTGTTAATAATTGTTTTTTGACAATTTCAGGCATTACTATAACCTCCTATATGATTAATCCAAATCTGTTTCTGATGATGTAGGTTCTGATTCAGATGACATGGTTTCTGGATTTGGTTCTTGTTGACTATTTTGTGGCTATTCTGTTTGTTGATAATTAGATACTGGTTTAGGAGATGATTTGACATAATGATTTGAATTAAAATCTGATTCTGTATCTTCTATTCCTTCGTCTGTCGTTTCAGAATCCATATTTTGTTCAAACTAACTTATATCTTCACTACTAAACACATTGAAATATTTTAATAAATCGTTAATATTATAATTTGTTAGATTATGTATTGTTTGTATCATTTCAAGTTTCTCAGGTAATGTCTCCATTTTTATCTTATATGATAATGATGTCAATGGTGGTAATGTAATTTCTAATTCTCTATTATCTAATAAAGTATATATTTGAAATGGAGATAATCCGTCATAATCTAATATTTGTGTATTATAATATGCAGACCAAAAGAATACTTTAATAAACAAATGTTGTAACCCACGGTTAATATCTTTTTGTATACGGGTAATTGTTTTCTATACTCTATTATCTTGTATAGTTAATACCGTTGCAACACCTGATGATCCATCATCAAACCCAAAATATGAAGGTGGTAATCCTAATGCGGTTATTAATTTTTTATGTAAATATTCTATATCGTCAATTTGCTATTGTAATGTACCGCCAGGTAACTATTCAACATCTAATAATTGGACACCATCTTTTACTAATACTAAAAAGTCTTCTAAACTAGTTATCTAATTTAATTGTTCAGATACATTTCCTTGTTTATCTATTTCATATGAACTTTTCATTTTTGAAATAATCGATTGAATATATTCTGGAATTTCATTGTCATCTAATCCTGTTACATCCACTTTGAATTTTCTGCGTTCTGGCGCTTTTAGTAGTCTATAAATAACCATTGAATATTCTAGTATAATAATTGATCCCTAAATACTTCTAACACTATCAAACAAAGATGCACCATATGGAAAATATTGAAAATTATTAGATAATATAAAATGTTGCATATTCATAGGTGGTACATATATGATTTTAGAATAATCTTCATCTGATATGAAAAAATCAAATCCCATCTAATCAAAATATTTTTCTAGATCTTCATCCATCGATACATCCTATCCCATTATAGATGTCATTCGTGAACTCATATCTTTACTCCATTTTTGGTTTATTTGTAATCCTGGTGAATATGATACTGGTATATCGAATTCACTTTGAATATGATATTCTTCTGATAATTTGGTATATAATGATTTCAAATATTTTTCTTGTCCTCGTTTGATTTTTGTTTCATCAATTATTGATCCATCCTTCATCAATGCCTTCTCTACAATATCCTAAAATTTCTATTCTAGCTGCGGATTTATCATAACCTCATTTACAATATCCGTTATATCCATTTCTTCTTCTGTGTCATCAAAGTCATCTATCTATTCATCTGTACCTTCATCAAAAAAAGGTTTTAAATCCTGTAGAATATCAGTACTTTCTTTAATCCGTGTTCCATCCTTATGTTTGATAGTTTCACTTAGTTTCTATATATCTTGAGGGGCAAATTCTTGCTATAATAATCCTAAAAATGATAATACAATTTTTTGTTCTTGATTAGATGTTAGTCTTAATGGATTTGGTGTGACTAAATATCCAAAATTGTCATTTCCTATATTAAGATTTATAACCCTATGAGGTGGAATATTTTGTAATACTATCTTTTTCAATTTATTATCAACTACAACTGGTTGTATGTATATATATGCATCTCCATATTTTTGTGTGTCAAATATCTATTTTAAAAGTGCTGTTTCTGTTTTATCGTTAGATATATATTTTCTAAATGCTTTTGAGAATTCTGACATTGTATCATCATCTATTTCTTGTGACATATTGTCAATATTTATTGTCAGAAAATGATTTGACGATAAATTATTCCATTCTGGTGATAATGTCATATCATTGATTATAGTTAACTATCTATTCTATTCTGGAATTTTTTCAATGATTATGTCAATATCCATATATCTATGTAATCTGGAATAATCATATTGTACATTTATATTTGACATTTTTTCTAAATATCGATTAATAGTAGAATATAATTTTGCTAATTCATTCTACCGTTGTTTCTTTTCATATTGCGACATTTGTTGTTTTAATTCGGATTCTATATTAGCAGTATTAGTATTTCTTCTAAATATATTTCCTATACGTTGGAAAATATTTTGATTGTTTACCATTATGGTTTTGATACCTTCCTTTTTTGATAGATTTAATACTTCATTTAATTTAATTGTTTTACTATAAAAAATTACCTTTTTTAATTTTGTATTTTTTTAGATATGATACTTAAATTAATTGATATGAATATAATTTGATTTTGGATATTTAAAGGAGATTGAAATAATTATGACATATACAGTGAATTTGATCGGGAATTTTGGTGGTGCCGGGAAATGGGCAGGATGCGCATTATAGCCAAATGGTAAGATATATGGAATACCAAATTACAAGTCGCAAATATTAGAATTTGATCCAGATACGCATTAGACAAATTTATTTGGAAATTTGGAAGGTCAGTATAAATGGCAGGGTGGTGTATTATAGCCAAATGGTAAAATATATGGAATACCACGTAATAAGTCGCAAATATTAGAATTTGATCCAGATACACATGAAATAAATCTATTTGGGAATCTATCGGGTTCTAATAAATGGCAGGGTGGTGTATTATAGCCAAATGGCAAGATATATGGTATTCCAAATACTTAGACACAAATATTGGAATTTGACCCAGATACTCATGAAATAAATCTATTTGGAGAATTTGGTGGAAACAATAAGTGGCATAATGGTGTATTATAGTCAAACGGAAAGATATATGGAATACCATAGAATTAGACACAAATATTGGAATTTGACCCAGATACGCATTAGATTAATTTATTTGGAAATGTTTCTGGTTATAGCGGAGGTGTATTATAGTCAAATGGCAAGATATATGGAATACCATAGAATTAGACACAAATATTGGAATTTGACCCAGATACACATGAAATAAATCTATTTGGGAATCTATCAGGTTCTACTAAATGGGATGGTGGTGTATTATAGCCAAATGGTAAAATATATGGAATACCTTCATAGTAGTTACAGGTATTAGAATTTGATCCTAATACACATCAAATAAATTTATTTGGAAGTGTAGGATCGGGTTTCTGGTCATATATATACGGTGTATTATAGCCAAATGGCAAAATATATGGAGTACCGTTTAATGCCACATCCATTCTTGAAATAGATGTTGGATAGCCACCAGTGTCAGATATTGACAGTATATTATATCCTCCATTCATACCA
>Ga0134103_1002565_pt1 | contig 13771 bp, 11 predicted proteins | sample 14_taG_2_FD_94445 | JGI IMG/M metagenome (GOLD analysis project Ga0134103, IMG submission 94445) | Switchgrass degrading microbial communities from high solid loading bioreactors in New Hampshire, USA - 14_58_20_212_A1 metaG | ecosystem: Engineered > Bioreactor > Semi-continuous > Anaerobic >...
ACTCCGTTTCTGGTTTAATAAGTTGAAAAAGTTTTACTACTTTATCTACTTTTTAAACTTTTTCAAAGTGATTGTACTTCATTTGCATCTATAGTTCTATGTGAGGTTGTGTTTGACGCTTACGACTCACTAAAGATTGTCGGCTAAATAATAGTTACCAAGCGGTTATTGATTTTGCGAAAAAATCTTGACGGTACCCGAACATGTATTAGAAGGTTATACAATGTTTCAATTCCTTATAGGTAGACTCAAAACCCGTCAAATGCACATAAAGATCCGATCTTAAAAAATATTATTTACAGGTATATTTTGTAAAAAATCCGGTAATAGCTGAAATTACTCATTTTTTCCGTCGTTTCTCTGAGATTTTACTAAATTATAAATTAGTTTTTACGTTTACCATTGGTTTTTTCTGTGACAATATGTTTTGTACACAAAATTAAGTAAATTCAATTTTCATAAATAATTCCATAATCTTTATCATAGTTAACTTTGTATATTGGAAGGTTATATTTATTTTTAATCTTATTATTTTTTATATATTTCTTAAATTTATTTATAGAAACAGGAACTTCATAAAGGGGTATTTTCTTAAATTCTTTACATTCATAAAGATTTTCTACTGTATGTTTATACATATCAGGTATTATTGGTACTTTAAATATATCAGTTTTTCTTGTAATAAATTCGATATTTCCACCAAAAATGTCTGTATCAAAAAAATCATACTTATTGTCTATTTCTTTAATTATATCTATAGCAAGTTTATAATCTTCGTTATAGAGTGTAAAATTTTTATAAACTTCTTCAACAATATTCATAATTTTCCGATATGTTAATTTTCCCTGATTTATTTTTATAGCATTTAAAGTTTTTTGAACAATGTCTTTTTGATTTTTATAAACAAGATCAGTTACAGGTGAAGATTTAAAAACATAAAATCTGCCAAATTCTAATTCACCATAACGATTACATCTTCCTGCTCTTTGTACTAAACTATCAATTGGAGCACATTCTGAGAATACAACATCAAAGCTTATATCAAGTGAAACTTCAATAACTTGAGTTGCAATAACTAGTTGATATTGATTATCATTATTAATCAATTGTTTTTCTTTATATTGTCGATCCAATATTGTGAATTCAGAATGTAAACATAACACTTTTATATTCTTATCAATGTAAAATCTGAATTCTTTTTTGGCTGATTCTATATTATTAACAATTAATGCAACTTTTTTCCCTGAATTAATTTCAGTAATAACTAATTCACGTATTTCTTCTACATGTTTATCTAGATATAGCCATTCATTTCGTGCTCTGTCAATCAATTCTTCATCAGTATAAATTTCTTTTAAATTAAGAATAGATTGGAAATGTTTTTTAAGAAATTCAGGCATAGTAGCACTCATCAATAAAACTCTTCCACCAAATTTCTTAATCATTTTAATAATTGATGTAATTAAACCTATTGTATAACTATCATAAGCATGAATTTCATCAAAAATTACTGCACTTCCTAATAAAGCATATTCTTTTTGATTCCACAAACCTATATGAAAACATGTTGTTAAAATCTGATCTACTGTAGCTACCATTACAGAAGGAATAAAAGCCTTTTGAAGTAATATTAAAGATTTATCTATTTCAATAGTTTTATCATCATTTATTTGATCAAAATATGTTTCAACACCTGAGTGAGAGAGTCCACAAATCTCTTTATCAAAATAATTCATAACAAATCTTTCATATATTGCATTTGATGTAACCATAGTTGGTAATAAAAAAATAATCTTTTTAGGTTTATCATTTAATGCCCACATTAAAGCTGCTTCTGTTTTCCCTGAGCCAGTAGGAGCAATCAAAACCATATCATTATTATTATTTTTACATACAGAATGAAATTTTCTTTTCAAGTATTTTTTATTGTTCTGCACCAATTTTTCTTTTAATTTGATTTCTATATCATCAGGACTTAAATCTATTAAGCAAACTTTGTTGTAATCTATATTTGATGAAGCAATCCAATCGCAGTTTTGCAACAATCCTTTAGAGATAGAATAAATTATTCTATTACTATCTCTGTCTTTGCTATATTCATTTATTGCATATTTCATTAATGCATCAATTGCTATTTTTGCTTTAATTCCCTTAAGATTAATATTATTGCCTATGTTAACACCATATTTTTTAGCTATTTCCATAAAACATTCTATTGCATTTTGAGATATTTCTGGCCACTTATTTTGCCAAATTCTTTCTCTTTCAAAGTTTTTTAAATCTTTTGTGAGTAATTTATGATGTCCCAAGACCGAAAGAATTTCATAAGGAAAATGTGATACATCCTTAATATTTTCAATTAAAAAAAGACAAGAAAGAAATTCGTGCCTAAAATGTGTAACTTTTGTTAATTTCTTATTTTTTATGATTTGCTTTATATAATCTTGAAAATATTCATTTAATTTGCCAAAATCATGAAAAATAATACCAACTCTTAATCTCTTAATAAAATCATTAATATCAATACCATATTTCTTTAAAACAAAATTCAACACATCATATTTAAATTTGATTTCGCTAGTAAAAACGTCCATACACCTGTTAACATGATATTCAAATGAGCCCTCAACGCTGCTTATAGCTTTAGCATAATAAAGCATTATAATATTCACCACCAAAAGTTATTCAAATCCAATTACTGGCGCACATTTATCTCCAAAAACAAGCAATTCTGCTTCTGTTTCTAAAACATGATTATCAGCAATAAACGTAATATCCATATATTTTGATCCTTTTCTAGCTCCATTTGAATCATATTCGAAATCAATAGGAAGCTTTTTTACAATCGGAGGTTTTATACTAATGTTCAGTTTTGTATTTCTAACCCTTTCCCAATCAAATTTCATTTTCCTAGAATAATCCCCAGGTAACCATATATTAGATAGAATCTTTCCACTTTTAGTACCTAATATTTCTACAATCTCAATTGAATCAATTCTGGCAATTTCATCACTGTTTCCTAAAGTTATTGCATAAACTGGATTCTTAAATGCATTATATAGCTTTTCTATTGCATATTTTTCTTTACTGGCAAAAAAAAGATCCACTTTTAAATTATACAAGAAATTTCTAATGACAATTGCATGAGTGTTATCCCCTGATTTTATTTTGAAATAATTCCATAGATCTTTTCCCTTACCTTCACTTCTACCATTGCAGCCTACCATAATATTATTTGACTTCATAAAACATAAAGCTTTTTCAAACGAAATACCTAATGCTGCTCCCGCTATACCTACTATAGATGTAGGTGTCGGCAAAGGCAAAGTTTCATGGTACAATTGTGTTCCTGGATCCCTAAAAGAAGCTGTTTTGGCAAATAGTGTTACAATCAAACCATGCATAAATAATACCCCAATTCTTTTATGAATAATATTTTTCTACCCAGCTTTTAATTTTTTCAAAGCTGTCTTTTAATGTTACTGCAAAATCTGTATCCTTAGGGAAAAATCCTTTTCTTTCACCAACAGTATAATCAGCTATTTGCGGAGAAAAATCTTCTATAGTATTTTTAATAAGTGTCATGTCGACATTTCCATTGCTGTCCAAAGCAATACATTCCATGAATATAGGATTTTTTACCTTCATTAAAGCTGCGGCTATAAATTTTGGAGATATATCAGTAAGGAAACGACTTTGTCTACCTACAATCCAGAGATTCTGTAATGCATCTATTAAAGCAATTACACGTCTCTTTTTTTCTATTGAAGGAAGGTTTAGTTGATATAAGTCACCTTCGCTTTTTTCACCTACTCTGTCAAGTTCAATCAAAATTGTTCCAGCATAATAACCTGAATGTATTTCAGTTTCAAATATATTAGGAGTACCACCAGATTTAACTGACATATAATTCGTTCCAAAATCCATATCTCCTTTATAAGGATTTAAAGCTATAAGTGGCGATACTCTTACAGGACTAGTTCTTTTTATCGTTTTTTTAGAATCTGCATTCATAAACCCAAAAAGGTCATCGTCTATATATTTAGATGGTTCACATAAAGTAGAAGCTGCACCCTTTTTCTGTTTTGCTACGGTGGTTTCTGACATTTCCCATCCCATTGTAGCCAACTGTTCTCTTAATGCCCTTCTTATTGCTTGTGATGAGCAATATGGATATTCTTTGCCATCATCCATTTGAATTTTTTTGATACTTACAATATTATCTGCTTCTTTATCTGCTCCATTCAATGATGAAAAAGATGCTTTTGTAAGATATGTAATTGTTATCGCTTTAACGTTCTTCATTATGTTTATCCTCCTTATCCTTATTTTTAGCATTATAAACATTTAAAGCACCTAGTATGCAATATGCTCTAAAATCTTCAAAATTTACTTCTTCCAATGTTCCTTCCAACAGACGATTGGATACAGATACGCCATATCTAAATTGTAAGTTATTTATTTGATTTAAAAAATCAGTTTTATTTCTCGTCTTTCTCAATTGGTACAAATCACCTTTTATCTTCTTCAATGCCTGTTTCTCATTTTCTTCTCCCATACCAGCAATTTCAACTGCTTGAATAACTATTTGTTTACCTAGGTTGACAGCTGTTTCAATTTGTTCTTTATTCATTTCATCACCCCTTATAATTTGTTCATATTCTATAGTAAAATTTAAAATATGTTTCATGGAAATAAATTGCTCAGTCATTACTTTTCTAAAACAAATCTGTTCGATAAGAAATAAAATACTATTCTTTTTCAATATGTTTCTAATAACCTTTTCTCGGTATGAAAAATCTTCTTCATATAAACTGTGGAAAAAAATGCGGGTATTAACTCCTATCTTTTTAAGATAGTGAATAAGCCTATAAAAATATCCCACTTCATTATATACAATAAGGTTTTTAGATAAAAATGTATCCCCACTATCCTCCGCATATAATACATAAAATTGAACAGGCGTGTTAGTAAATTTTTCAAGAAAACTGCTAAAAAAACTATCCAAAAGCGCATTATCAAATTCATTTTCACTGCATTCTTTAAGAAGCAAGTTATATTTATCCTCCATGAAAGACCATAATAATTCATAAGGTGCTGAACAATATTTTATAAGACTGTTGCTTTCATGTCCTATGTTTGAAAGGTAGTATTTATCATCCAACAATCGTAAACTTGATAACGCACCAAATTCTTTCTGCATCTCTAATAACTTCTCAATATCTGGTGAAGATATTTGTATTATAAAAATTGATTTTTTATCTTTTTTATAACTTGCTGATTCTACTGCAAACTTAGATATAAATTCACACTCCCAACAAATTTTTGCTGGATTTTTTCCTTGGGAATTAAATGATTTTGTCGCATTTGAACTAGCGAAAAGCAGAAACGAAGGTAATCCTATTTCATTAACGTATTGTGAAGATTGACCACATACTGAACATATATCATATTTTTTTCTATTATTAGTTTGTGGTAAAATTGTAAGCTTTTGATGGCAAACAGGTTGGTTAAAAAGCAATAACTTATTCGAACCCCACAGTTTTGATTTAGTTTCATTCAAAAACTGATCAACTCTACTTTTTAACGGCTCTTTTATTTCATTATACGGAATCCCTTCACCCTGCCAACTTCTTGCACCAATAAACAAGCTAACAATTGGTGTAGGATTTCTTTTTGGCAATAAGAGAAGTTCATTCTTCATTTTGTTATACACTACTAATTCCGGGTTTTCTTTTTGTTTTATTGTAGAAACATTCCAATACCTTTCTGCTAAAATTTCATAGCAAGTCTCAAAATAAGATCTAAGTTCAGATATACTGTTATATTGAAATACTAATGCTTGCTTTTCATTATCTATTTTCATTTTTATATTAAACCCATTAAGTCTTTCATCTTCAATTGAAGCAATTGAATATAATCCAGCTAACCCTGCATCAAACCACCAGTGTTTTCTCATAACAATGCTATACTCCAAAATCATTACCCCCTTGTATATATAAGAAAGGTAATAAGTTCTTCATAAAAAACCCAATAAACAGGAAATTATTAACAATAAATTTTCTCGATCTTATTTCATTAATATCACAACTCTTTTAAATATAGTTGACATAAAATGTAATTTGTTATTTTATTTTGTGCCAAAATAGTATAATTTTCTATTTCATACTTAATTTTATCATATATACATGAAAATTTACATCAAAAATTTTAATATAATGTTATAATAAGGTTCAAAATTCAATCCAATGTTAAGATGAGTAAAGCTATCGCTATTTAAGATGATTACTGATGTTTAAATTCCTTATAGGTAGACTAAAAACAAGGAAAAACCTATCCAGATGGGTGGCCAGGTTAGTTTCAATTCCTTATAGGTAGACTCAAAACAGGCCGGCTTCATTTGCAGTCCTACCATCGGCAACTAGTTTCAATTCCTTATAGGTAGACTCAAAACGGTAGCAATATTCTACAGCCAGCACTACAACGCCCAGTTTCAATTCCTTATAGGTAGACTCAAAACGTCGAAAGATTTTTGAAAGGGTGACACCATGGTAGAGTTTCAATTCCTTATAGGTAGACTCAAAACGCAGAACCCGAGGGTTGAGGTTGAAATTGTTGATATGTTTCAATTCCTTATAGGTAGACTCAAAACGGTCGTGGAAACATCTTTGTGTCCTAAAAGTTTGCTTAGTTTCAATTCCTTATAGGTAGACTCAAAACTTATGCCCTGGAAAGTGAGGTTGGATCATGAAAATTCGTTTCAATTCCTTATAGGTAGACTCAAAACAATGCACTACCGCACAAGCGGTACCGGTCACAAGTCCGGTGTTTCAATTCCTTATAGGTAGACTCAAAACGCTATTTGGTCAATATTCTGCGAAAACATCGGTGTGTTTCAATTCCTTATAGGTAGACTCAAAACTCAGTATTATTTACTTTACAATTAGCAATTGCATAGTTTCAATTCCTTATAGGTAGACTCAAAACGGTTCAATTCCAAGTTCCTTAAGCTGTTTCATATGTTCCGGGTTTCAATTCCTTATAGGTAGACTCAAAACCCGTCAAATGCGCATAATAAGCGGTCTTTAGAAAATATCATTTGCAGGCATATTTTGTAAAAAATCCGGTAATAGCTGAAAACACTCATTTTTTATTTCCGTCGATCCCCCGGGGTTTTTACATTATCGGAGATCGACGAAAAAATTAACGTGCTATTTAAATATTAACTTACCAAAAAATATGTCTTTTTTCAAATACTTTTCATTCATAATGGGTTTCATGGTAATTTTTTCTGCTTTGTCAACCTTCCACAAGCCTTACGCAGCCGAAGCCCTGGCTGTTTTTGCTGCCCAGGCCGGCGTCAACCGCCATCTGGAGGAGTTCTCGCGGTCCTTCAACGCTCAGTTTGCAGGTATAGCCCTTAATTATAAATCCTTTGTAATTAATTATATGCAGCCTGGGCTGGGTGAGCGGCTTAAATACCATTTTGCCGTCAGGAGGTTTTAACCCGGTAAAGGCATTGTATTTTTTCCTCAGGTTTTCTTCGGCAATCCGGTTAAAATCATCTTCTCCGGGCTGAAAGAAGCAGGTGTATTTTCTCTGATCTGGTCTTAGCAGGGTGCTGTATGCGGTTATCGGCGATAAAGTCCTGAAAACCGCTTTGTTGTCCAATATATCCTGCCGGTTTATTTCGATGCTTTCAATTTCCAGTACGTTTTTCCCGAGCTTTGCTTCCTTTTTCAGTATAGTATTGGCAAAAGATTCGCAGAAACGTTCGTCCGGTGATGAAATTTCAAGTTTTACAGGCGGTTTGAAAATGATATTGTCATTATCCTTGTCTATTACTGGTTTTCCGATAATATTTGAAAAACAGAACAACTTGAATTTTCTCTGGCTGCCATAGCCCGTACCGTGCAGGAATTCGGCAAGCTCCCTGTCTATCATGTTATATATGAAACCCTGCACAATGTGGTTATAGTGAAGCGGAAGAACGATGTCATCCGGCCCGTTCAGCTGTATGCATATATGCATATGTCATCTCCTGCCAAACAAGATTTATATTACATATATTTCGCCAAAATATGCCGGAATCCTTCCTGTTATTGCATAATTTTATTCATGCAGGTGAAAAGCAGGCAGGATCAATTACAGTTCCAGGCTTTCCGAAAGGCTGCATTCATCACCTGCAAAAGATTCATTTTCATTTTCAGTTTCCTTTTGCCTGATTTTCCTGAAGAACCTTACCGCGAACGGAATTGCAGTAATCATGCTCAATATGTCGGAGACGCTTTGGGTAATCTGGATTCCGAGAAATCCAAGAAATGACGGCAGTATAAAAATAAGCGGTATAAAATACAGGCCCTGCCTTGTCATCGCAAGAAATGCAGCTTCCTTGTTCTGGGCAAGGGACTGCATCAGCATGTTTGTGCTAACCGATACACACATGAAAGGCATAACCACCGACTGCAGCCTTAAAATGAATGAACCAATGTTTATTACGTCAGGATCATCCGGACGGAAAGCAGCCATTATGCCAGGAGCGAAAATAAATGAAAGGGCTGCTGCTGCAGTCATCATTGCACAGCCTATCATCAGTGTCACCCGGTATGCCGACCTGACACGCTTATAGTTCCTTGCGCCGTAATTATAGCCGGCAACGGGCTGAAAGCCCTGCCCTACGCCAAGCATAACCGCCATAATAATGAAAGAAACTTTTCCGACAATAGAAAATGCAGCCACTGCAGAATCACCATACACTGCAACCCTGTTGTTCAGCAGGGATGAAGAAATGCTTGTCAGGCCCTGCCGAAGGAAAGAAGGCGCACCAATACGGATAATCACGGAATAAACGTCAAATTTCCGGGAGATCTTGCTCGGGTTGATTGACAGGACGCTGTGCCTGCCGGTTACAAACAACAACAGAAGAACGAGGCTTACTGTCTGGCTCAGGATTGTTGCTATCGCAGCACCGGCAATGCCGAGATTGAAAACAAAAATAAATATGGGATCAAGAATAATATTCAGTATTCCGCCCGCAGATATTCCGATCATTGACAGGGCGGTTTTTCCCTGGCACCGCAGCAGATGATTCATTACAAAGGAAGCGGACATTATCGGAAAACCAAGCAGGATCCAGTTTGCATAACTTTCAGCATACGGAAGGATTGTGTCGGTAGCACCCACAAAACTCAAAACAGGCGCCATATAAATTTTCAATAACAGTGCAAGAACAATTCCGCTGATCACCGATGCGAAAACCGCAGAAGAAGCAACCTCGTCGGCTTCCTCAGATTTTCCTTCGCCAAGATAAATGGAAATCCTGCTCCCTGCACCGCTGCCTATCATGAAACCTACTGCCTGGAGAATGGCCATAAGCGGAAATACCACTCCGACTGCACCGCTTGCGCTTGTTCCCAGCTGAGAAACAAAAAAAGTATCCGCGGTATTATAAATGGAAGATATCAGCATACTGACTATCATAGGTGCGGACAGCTTCAGTATAAGCTTTGTCATTGGCGTTTTTGTCATCAGGTCATGCTGTTTTTGTTTTGATCCGTCCATTTTCCTCTTCTTTCCCTTTCAGGCACTGTTATTTATATTAAACACCAATCTGAGCATACGGTCAATACCGGCAGCGGAGGAATCAGTTCTTCTGCGTGTCTTCCCGGTATTTCGGCAGCATAACCGTAAAGGTCGTACCGGCACCGATCCTGCTGTCGACGGTGATTTCTCCCCTGCACAGCTCAACTATGCGCCTGACAATTGATAGGCCAAGCCCGTTGCCATGGGTTGAACGGGATTTATCAGCCTGGTAGAATTTGTCGAATATGCGTTTTATAGTTTGCTCATCCATGCCCTTCCCGGTGTCGCTTATGCTGAAATAAATCTTGTCTGCCGTTTCATTAAGCGTGATGGTTATTTTCCCGTTTTCATCGGTGTATTTTATCGCATTGTCGATTAAATTAATCCACAGATGGGAAAGTAATTCCTCGTCATTGAAAATTCTTACCTTTTCCAGGTTTAAACTTATTTCTATGTTTTTCCTGCTCCACTGTTTTTCCAGGAGTATAATACAGTTCCTTATCTGCTCATCAAGATAATACTCGGTCTGATTTGTTATAAACTGCTGATTCTCTATTTTTGTAAGCAGAAGAACGTTTGACGACATTTTTGTAAGCCTTTCGGCTTCAGAAATTATTATCTCGGTATATTCCTTTCTTTTTTCCTCGGAAAGGTTTTCATTCTGCAGCTGTTTTGCAAATCCCCTGATTGATACTATGGGGGTTTTGAATTCATGGGAAAAATTATTGATAAAATCATTCCGGAACATTTCAATGCTGCCCAGTTCCTCGGCCATGTGGTTGAAATTCCTGAGCAGCACGGCGATCTCAGAGTCACTGTTTATTTCAGGCACGCGGACGCTGAAATCACCCTTTGCTATTATTTTCGTCGCATTTATAAGCTGGTGCAGCGGTTTCAGGAACTTTTCACTCACCATTGCCGAAAGCGACGTTCCTATGATACTGCTCACAAGAAGGGCAATAAACGGAGAAAGGATAGGTGTAAAAAACGGAAAAGGGAAAAAGTCCATTGCATAGAAGAAAAGAAAACATACCGATGTCAGCAGCCCTGAAGCCACCATTATAAAAAAAATGAAAAGTACCATCATTATATTAAGAGACTTTATTCTTTTCATTTCTTACCACCGCCTTATAGCCAAGGCCTCTTACCGTTACGATTTCAAAATCGGTATTGTCCCGGAACCTTTCCCGTAAACGGTTTATATGAACATCCACCGTCCGTTCATCTGTTTCCGAGTTCATGTCCCAGATTTCATCCATCAGGCTGCGCCTGGTGAAAATTTTACCCTGGTAGGCCAGTAACTTGTACAGCAGCAAAAATTCCTTGTTAGGCAGTTCCTGGACATTGTCCCCCCGCCTGACGGTAAACGAATCGTAATCAAGTACCGTTTCGCCGATTACCAGCCTGCGCTCATTGACAATCTGGGCACGCCTGAGCAAAGCCGCAATCCTGAGTATCATTTCCTCTTCGTCCACCGGTTTTACCATGTAATCGTCAGTACCCACGATAAAACCCTTCTTTTTGTCTTCAGGGGCTTCCTTTGCCGTCACCATCAGTATAGGTATGTTATTGTTTGCTTCCCTTAATGTTTTCGTAAATTCATATCCGTCCATGCGGGGCAGCATAAGGTCCAGGACGATTAAATCCACATGATGGCTGTCCAGTTTCTCCAATGCCTCTATTCCGTCATTTGCAAGGATTACATTGTACCCGTTCTGGGTAAGGACTGCTTCCATGAGCTTCCTCGTATTATAGTCGTCCTCCACAACCATTATGCTGAACACCGTATTTTCCTCCCCCGTGCGGTTAAATTACATTGATTTACTATTTTATCAGCAAAATATTAATTGATTATTAACAAAAAATCACAATAAGCGTTAGATAATCTTAATTTTGTTTAAATTCAGTTTATATTTACTTTTTATAATATCACTGTCCGGGTATTGCGTACAAATAATTTCGGAAAATCAGCAATTCCGGATAGAATTGGCCCGGGTTCCGTGCTATAATTACTGATTGGTTCCTAAAACTCAGAACAGGGAGAGAGAACGATGGGACACTTCAGGGAAAGACTTATACGGTTTATGTACGGAAGATACGGCACAGACCAGCTGTATTATGCCATGGGCCTGTTATGCCTTCTTCTTATAATCGTCAATTCATTTGTACGTTCTCCGGTAATGGCAATTATAATATGGCTGTTACTTTTGCTCATGATTTTGAGATCTTTTTCAAAAAATATATACAGAAGACGCATGGAAAACGAAAAATTCATGGCAGCGTGGAACCTGATCAAAAGGAAGACGCTTTTTACAGTCCGCAGGATCAGGGAAATCCGTACGCACCGTTATCACAGGTGTCCTCACTGCAAGGCTATGCTGAGACTGCCTTACAAAAGAGGAAAGCATACGGTGCAATGCCCGAAATGCAATAACGAATTCAAAATGCGTGTGCTTATTTAGACTTCATGATCTTTGCAAAAGGAGCTGAGTACGGTGAGGATTGTGGTTGATGCGATGGGCGGGGACAATGCCCCGAAAGAGATTGTAAAGGGATGCATTGAAGCAATTAATGCACAGGATGGTTTTGAAATAGAGCTTCTGGGTGATCCCAGGAAAATCGAGGAATGCCTTAAAAATGAAAATTTTGACAGGAGCAGGCTTTTCATTACTGAGACATTTGATGAAATAACCAATTCCGACAAGCCGACAGAAGCAATAAAAACGAAACAGAATTCATCAATGATAGTCGGAATGAAAAAAATAAAATCCAAAAATGCTAATGTATTCATTTCAGCGGGCAGTACCGGTGCATTGCTTGCAGGTTCACTGCTGATAGCAGGAAGAATCAAAGGAGTTGTACGGCCCGCACTGGCACCCGTTGTTCCCTCTCTGAAAGGACAGACGATGATCATAGATGCAGGAATGAATACCCAGATTAAACCCATTAACTACCTCCAGTTTGCAATAATGGGCAGCGAATACATGAAATATGTCTATAATATTGAGAATCCTAGGATTGGCCTTTTGAACGTCGGTACAGAGGCCACAAAGGGAAACGAAACGGTAAAGAGCGCTTATGAAATTCTTAAAAACTCAAACCTGAACTTCGCAGGAAACATCGAAGGAAGGGACATCTGCGAAGGAAGCGTGGATGTTGTGGTATGCGACGGTTTTGTAGGCAACACAATGCTGAAGGTGATGGAAGGCACCGGAAGCTATATCATGCACCAGCTGAAAAAAATATACTCCGGCAGTATATGGGGCAAATTGAGCTACATGATGATCAGGCATGAACTGAAAAAACTGATGAAGCAGATGGACCCTGAAGAAGTAGGCGGAACACCGATACTCGGGGTTAACGGGATTATTTATAAATGCCACGGCAATTCAAGGGCAAAAGCGATTAAAAACACGATACTCAAGGCATGCAGCTCGGCCTGCAGGAATTTCATGGATCGTCTCACCGTTACTTTTTCGCAAATGGAAACCGGTAAAGCTATATAGCTTTACCGGTTTTTTGTTCCCTGTTTGCATAAATCGTATGAATTTTCATAAATGCGCCTGCAAATCTCTAAGCAGCTTTTCAACTTCCACGGCAACGTTATTAAGTGCTCCGTCTTTAAAAGGAGATACAAGTCCGGCTTCTTTAACCAGGTCTTCAAAAAACGCCTCTCCGCCCTGCGATGCGAAACGTACGTATTTTCTGAAGGCTCCGTCGTAATCCTTAAGCAACTCAAGCATAAATCCGAATGCCACAACCTGGGCAAGGCAATAGTCTATATAGTAGAACGGGCTTTCATATATATGCATCTGGTACTGCCAGCGTGTCCCCTTTGACAGGTAGGGTATACCTTCTGTGCTTAAGTATGGCCTGAATTCCGCTTCAAGCCTGTTCCATGCATTATTTCTTTCTTCGGGTGTCATGCCCGGGTTGGCATAGACAATATGCTGGAAATAGTCCACAATCGTGCCGTAAGGAATAAATGACAAGGCATCAAAAGCATGCATATACCTGTACCGGTTTGCATCTTTCCCGAAAAACTTTCCCATGTATTTCTCCGCGAAAAATTCCATGCTCATCGAATGAGTCTCGGCGGTTTCCATTCCGCCAACATTCAGCTCCAGGGCAAACCTGTTGTCTTTTATCAGGTACATTGCAAATGCATGGCCGGCTTCATGGGTTACAA
>Ga0134103_1002579_pt1 | contig 13697 bp, 13 predicted proteins | sample 14_taG_2_FD_94445 | JGI IMG/M metagenome (GOLD analysis project Ga0134103, IMG submission 94445) | Switchgrass degrading microbial communities from high solid loading bioreactors in New Hampshire, USA - 14_58_20_212_A1 metaG | ecosystem: Engineered > Bioreactor > Semi-continuous > Anaerobic >...
ACCCTCACCCTGCAGCTTCCGCCCTGGGCGCGCCTGACGCACCCCGTTCTGCGGACTGTGCTCCAGCGCGACCAGCGGCGCCACACGCGGGGCGCGCGCCTTCTGGCGGCGATCACCGGCGTTCTGATGGCGCTCGGCGTGCTGTATTTCGGCATCGACAGCTACCAGCGCGACATTTCGCTGGGCGTCAGCGGGCAGGGCGAGTCGCCGATCTTCTCGGTTCTATACGTCTTCCTGCTGTTGCTTCAGCTTTTCGCACAGATTGCCGCGCTGTTGCTGGCGTCGAGCTTTCTGGCGAGCGAGCGACGGCGCGAGGCGTGGGAGCTGGTCAAGATCACCAGCCACGGCGCGGAGCTCTCGGTCTGGGCGCGGTGGGCGGCGGTGATGTACCGGCTCCGCTGGATTCTGGCCGCGCTGTGGATGCCGCGTCTGTTTTTCGCAGGGACGATGCTGCACGACCTGACTGGCTATCGCGGCCAGCAGCTTGACCTGGCAATCGCCGGAGTTACCCCCGCGACCTCGATTCCGGCGGCGATCGGCTTGCTGGCGGCGGTGATCCTCGCCGTGCTGCTCCAACCGCTGGCAGCCGTGGCGCTGAACGCGAGCGCTGGACTGGCGATTGTCGCGCTGACGGGCAGCGGGCGCGTCTACCAACTGGCGCGGGGCGGGGCGCTGGTGGTGCAGGTGATCGCGTTTGCGGTGGCGCTGTCTGCCGGGTGGCTGGTGCTCAACGGCGATCCGTGGTCGCTCGGCTACGAGACGATGTCCATGCCGGAGCGGTGGACGAGCCTGCTGGCGCTGGCAGTCGCGGGCGACCAGGGGCTGCGCTTTATGAACCTGCAGACGGTCTTCCGCGCCTGGATCGACGTCGACTTTGGCGTGCTGCTTGGCGCGGCGCTGCTGGCGCTGGTGATCATCGAGCTGGCCGTGGCGCACGAGCTGGCGCGTTGGGCCGGTTCGCGGGCGGGGCGGCCCGCGCGCGGATGATGCGGCGCTGGGTTTTGCTCGCGATTGCGGGCGCGTGGATCGCGCTGGCGCTGCTGGTGGCGGGCGCGCGCTGGCTGGGGCAGGCGACCGCGCCGCGTGGCTTCCCGCTGCCAGACAACGACGGTTGCTGGCAGACGTTGTGCATGTTCGGCCTGGATCCGGACGGCATCCCGGCGGCGCTCGGCGCAGAAAAGGGCGTCGTCTCTGGCAGCGTGTACCGCTCGCCAGGCGTCGTCGGCATGGGCGAGACGCGCTTCCGCTTCGATTATGTTGCAGGGCGGGGCGGGCGCCAGACGGTCGAGTTGGTGTGGGATCCGCTGATCTTCCTGTTCACGCCGGTGAATCTCAGACCGGATGGCCCCTGGCCGCGCCTGGGGGATGCGGTCGCGGTGCTGGGCGCGCCGGAGCGGGTGATGCTGCTTGGCGACCAGATCAGCTTGCACTACGCGCAGCACACGCTGGTGATCAACAGCGTGCGCGGGCCGGGGCCGCCGTACCGCCTGTCGCCGGATGACACGATCGCGGGCATCTCCGTCATGCGGCGCGATCCGGCGCCCCCCGGCGGGCGAATGTATCTGCTGCCGTCGTCCGAGTGGCGCGGCTTTGCGTTCTACGAATTTGAGTAATGCGCACCTGGAATGAGAGTTTTCGATGATGCTGACTCGCGGGGAAAAATGGATTTACGGGATCACCTTCGCCGTGCTGATTGTCTTCCTGGCGATGGGCGTACTGGTCGCATACGCGCCAACCGACGCGCGTACCAGCGTGTTTAGCGTGATGCTGTACGTGGTACTGGGCACCGGGATTGCGTCCGGACTGATGGCGGTGTACGCCTCAAACCGGCGGCGCTAGCGGCTGACGGTAACCGGGCGCTCTGTGTCGCACGACCAATTCGGCGTCATGTAGGGGCGGAGCAAGCTCCGCCCGTGAATTGTCGTCGCTTTCGAGCGCAGACGATACACGCGCTCGCTTACCAGCCGTAGGCCGTTTCCCCGATCAGGTGATCGACCACATCGAACAGCGCTTCCCGGTTCGATTTCCCCTCGTCCAGCGCGCGGTGATAGACGGCAAGCTGCCGGTCTGCGCTGGTGCCGCGCTCGAAAATATGCATGATGCGCTCGACTTCCTGGCGCGAACCGAGGTCGTCCACCACATCGTCGACCAGCTCCAAAAGCTCGGTAGCAAGCTGGCGCATCGGTACCTCGCTCTCGATCCCGAAGTCGATCAGGTTGCCGTCGATGCCGTAGCGGACCGCGCGCCATTTATTCTCGTCGATGTACACGCCGCGATAAATCCGCCACGACTGGTTCTGGTTCCGCAGCCGGATCAGCTTGGCGACGATCGCCTGGATCAGCGCGGCGACCGCGATCGCGTCGTCGATGTGCGTGCACATATCGCAGATGCGGACCTCAAGCGTGCCCAGGTTGGGGTGCGGGCGCGCGTCCCACCAGATTTTCGTCGGATCGCCGATCCCGCTGTCTTCGGGAACCTTGCCTGTGTCTGCCTTGCGCCCCAATGAGCCGACTCGCCCCATCAGGTTGACGTAGCGGTCATATTCGCGATAGCCGTAGAAGTGCGGCGGGATGCCCGTACGGGGCATGTTCTGAAAAACCAGCGTGCGATAGCTCTTGATGCCGGTGTCGCGCCCGTGCCAGAATGGGGATGAAGTCGTCAGCGCGAGGATGTGCGGCAGGAAATAGCGAAGCTGGTTCAGCACGTCGATCATCAGCTCGAACGCTTCGGTCGATTTGCCGAAGCCGAGGTGCACGTGCATCCCGAAGATCAGCAGGCGCCGGGCGGCATCCTTCATTTCGCTCGCCAGATCGTCATAGCGCGCGCCCTCGCTGATCTGCTGGTCCATCCAGCGCGAAAACGGGTGCGTCGAGGCGGCGACGATCCGGCAGCCGGTTTGCTCCGCGACCTCGGTGATCGTCCGGCGCAGGCGGATGATCTCGGCGCGCGCCTCGTGGATGTCGCGGCAGATCTGGCTGCCGACCTCGATTTGCGACTGCATAAACTCTTGCTTGAGCTGGTCGCCGAGCACGACGCGCCCATGATTCAGCATCTGCTGGATGTACGAGGTCAGCTCCCGCGTGTCGGGGTCGACGATCTGGTATTCTTCTTCGATGCCAAGGGTCAGCGGCGCGGTGGGCATGGTAGTCTCTCCGGGCAGCGTGCGCAATTTTCGGGCGGTTACTATACCGGAACTGGCTCGCTCCGCCAGGGTGAGATTTCGTCGATTCTCACGACTGCCCAGAGGCAACCGCGCCGTGTGTGCTTCCCTCACCTGATTGGTCCGACAGCGCTCACTTGTGTACAATGGATCTCTTCTACGGATACAAGGGGGCTAGGATGGCATTCCGACTCGTTGCTATTGAAGACGAACCCGAGATTGCAGAGTTGCTGCGTGTCGTGCTGACGTCCCCGAGCGTGGAACTGTCGTTCGCGGCGACGGGTAACGAAGGTCTCGCGCTGATTCGCCAGGTCCGCCCAGACCTGGCGATCCTTGACGTGATGCTGCCGGGCGAACTTGACGGGTGGGATGTTTTCGACACGTTGCGCGCTGATCCGGCCTTCGCGAGCCTGCCAGTGTTGATGCTGACGGTGCAGCGGCACCCGGCGGAGCGCGCTCACCTGTTTGCGGACGACGGCATAAACCAGTACCTCACCAAGCCGTTCGATCCGCTGGTGCTGCGCGACCGTATCGAGCGAATGCTCGGCCAGCGCGATCTGTGGCGCAAGCCGAGCATGTCCGTGCGGAGCGTGCTGGGCGTGTTGAACCAGGCGGCCGAGGCATTGGATCTCGACCGGCGCGTTGACCTCGCCGAGCCAGGCGATCCCGAAACCGAGCTTCGCTAACGAAAGCGTACAAGGCTATGTCTGAACAGACTCTGGATGCTGCACAGTCCGCGCCCGGCGAGCGCGTGATTACCGTTGACGCCGAGCACTTCAAGATTCGCCTGCTGGTTCCTATTCTGACGATCGCGGCCACGGCGCTGGTGCACTTTGCCGGCGTGCAGGTGCTCGGCGCGTTAATCGATGATTTCAGCCCGCTGTGCATCATGCTGCCGCTCGACCTGTTGGTTCTGCTCGGGGCAGGGACGGGCATCGAGCGTGTCCTCAAGCGGCTGATGCCCTCGAAGCGCACCGCTCGCCTGAGTGATGAGAAAGTAGTGTTGAGCGATGCGCGTCGCGACCCGCCCGAAGTGCGCGAGATTTACTGGGACCGGATGGTGAATGTCAACACGTGGTACTTTATTATTCGCCGCCGGACGCGCGTACCAAAGGGCTGGTATTGTATGGCCGCGCACCTGCTTCAAGATGAGACAGAATTAATTTTTTATTCATTCATAGCGCCGAAAGAGGCCGAAGAACTCCCCGCGTTCAACAACTTCGTGCGCCTGCGCCCGCGTAAGGAGGTCGAGACGCAAACCGATTTGCGCCAGCTTGCGATACAGCGTCGTTTGCTAAAGCTTGAGGATGCTCGCTGGATGGACGGCGCGGAGATCGAGGCGGACGACTTTATCGCGCTCCTCAGGCAGATCGAAACCCACGTGCCTGACTGGGCATGACCAGCGTACTATCACAACTCAGGCGGGGTTACCACATGGCATGACCATCGTACCATCGTGCTAACGCTAGACCGTTGATAACTTTGTGGTACAATGACGGATAGACAACGCTATCTTAATGGAGTCCGTCTGTGCCACCAAAGTTCACCCGAGTTTTCATCGCCCTCAAGTTTGTGGCGGTGGCAATCACACTCCTGATCACAACGACTGGTGTCTCCTATGCCATGCCGGATAAGCAGGGTATTGCGGGGCACCTGACGGTATTTGGGCCGGCCGTGCAAGGGGCGCTCGATGCCTCGAACCCCAGCGCGACCTACAGCTTCGACGCCTACGCCGGGCAGCCGATCTCCCTGCGGAGCACGGCCCTCAACGGCGAACTCATGTTTGACCTGACGCTCTCCGGGCCGGATGGGTCCGTCCTGATGCGCGGAACGACCGCCATCGACGGAAGCACCCGCGTGATTGACGCGTTTGTTCCCCCGGTTGACGGGACCTACTACGCGACGGCGACCGCGCTCAACGGTTCGTCCGGCACGTTCACCCTGTCGCTTCTGGCGGGGTACGCCGAGCTGGCCGTGCTCGATGATTTCTCGAGCGCCAACGACTCGCTGCATCTTTCGTGGAGCCCGTTCGTCTCGGTGGACGCGGCGGCGGATATAGTGAACGGCTCGCTCGGTATTCAGGTCATCAACGAAGGCCGCCTCGGTTTCTTCGAGCCGGACAACTGGATGGCCTTTAGCGACCTGTACATTCAGGCCGACTTCCTGATCGAAGAAACTCCGGGCTATCACGAGTATGGCTTTGCGCTGCGCAATTCGCCTGGCGCGGATAGCTTCTACACGGTGATGTTCAGCAGCAAGGGTGATTGGGCGCTGTTTTACTTCAACGGCGCGTGGAACGTGGTCCAGAACTGGACCCCCTCGCCCGTGATTGACGGGGCTGATACCACACCGTCCGTCGGCGTGTTTGTCGACGGCAACACCTTCCGCGTGTACTTCAACGGACGCGAAGTTGGTTCTGTGTCCGTCGCGGGGACGGTCGCGCAGCAATCTGGCGGCTTCGGAATTGTGGCTGCCACATCGCCCGAAGACGATGGGGTTCTCATCGCCTACGTAGATAACCTCACCGTGACCACGCCAGCGGAGCCTTACGGCGCCATGGCGAGCCTACCGAACAGCAGCGCAATGGTCACCACGCCGTAACTTGGACGGGCCGGGTGGTGGGCCCAATCGGTTCACCCACCATCCGGCCAGTCCACGGCGCCTCTGCAAATCCCTTCCCTGATTCCGTGCGATCATCTTTGGGGAAGGGATTTCCTTGTGGTACAGTTGAAAGCGGTTAGCCGTTGAGCGAGAGCATGGTCGTATTTGCGCGCGACACATGCTTTCGGCGACCGGCTAACCGCTAACTGCTAACCGCTCAACTCCAGTGAGGCGTCATGGCTCACAAGCCTGTGTCAATTCTTCGTCACAGCCTGTTGCTCATTGCGGCGCTTGTGGCGGTTGCATCGCTGACCGGCTCCCCGGTCCGCGCGCAACCGGGCAGCGGCAAGGGCATCCTGACGCTGTTTGAGCCGGTGCGCGGAGAATTGCGTGCGGGCCATCCCTCAGACGATTGGGTGCTTGAGGGCCGTGCGGGGCAGCCGGTCGCGCTGCTGGTCACTTCGACAGGCGGCCTCGACCCGACGCTTGAAGTGCTCGCGCCGGATGGGACGAGCGTCGCCGCCAACGATGACCTCGACTCGCTGGTGCGCGATGCCGGGGTGGAAGCGCTCACCCTGCCAGCCGATGGCACATATACGGTCCGCGTGGCGCGCTATGAGGGCGAGAACGGCGCGACGGAAGGCCCGTATGAATTGCTCGCGCTGCCGGGATACGCCGACCTGGTCCGCCGTGAGGATTTTTCCGGCTACGAAACGACGTGGATCGCTGCAGACAGCGGATCGGCGTCACTGGCGCAGGGGCGGCTCCGCCTGCGCGCGCCAGAAGGCGGCGGCCTGGCGATGGCGTCTCCCTCAGATGCGATCCCGCTGCGTGACTTCTATTTTCAGGTGGATGCGCGGGTGTTCGGCACGCCCGCCTATGCAGAGTTCGGGCTGGTGGTCCGCATCCCGACCGCTCCCGGCGCGTCCAACCAGGGCTACACGTTCAAAGTGAACACAGCCGGGCAGTGGTCGGTGCTGGTGACTGATCCGTCCGGCCAGTATGTGCTGCAAGGTTGGACTGCAGACCCGGCGCTTGAGGCGGGGGAGTGGACGATCGGCGTGCTGGCGCGCGACACGACGCTCAGCTTCTACGGGAACGGCGCGCTGCTCGGCTCGGTGACCGACGGGCGTCTGACCGAAGCAGGCCGGTTTGGGGTGATCGCGGCGACTGACGCCGCTCAGGATGCGGAAGCGGTCGTGCTGTTTGACAACGCCGTGATCACGCGGCGGCTTGGCACGACCTATCGCGGGATGCCGCTCGCCCTGACGGCGTGGGACAACCCCGATCCCTCGCGCGTGGTGGCAGAACTGGCGAATACCGGGCTGGTCACGCCGAGGCCGGTGCACGACCTCTACATCCCCGCGCGGGCGCTCGACGCGACGACGCAGCGCTCGTTGTTTGAGCTAGTCGGCTCTGAGCAGGCGCTCTACGACGATTTCATCATGGGCGCGTCGGTTGTGATCGGCACGGATGAAGGTGCCAGCCCTGGCTGCGGCGTGGTGTTCCGCTATCAGGACGAGCGCAATCTCGGGCTGGCGTATGTCGACGTGGCCGAGGGCTTCGGGCTGGTGCAGGCGCAGGACGGCGAGCTGACGACGAACATTTACGATCGCGTTCGCCTGAACCAGACGACGCCCGATGCGCTGGGCCAGCGACGGCCCGACCGTCTGCTTGTGATCGCGCAGGGCGAGCAGGTCAGCGTGTACGTCAACGGGGCGCTAGTCGCTCAGGAGACGCTGGTCGCGGAGCCAGGGCGCGCGGGGATCGCGCTGCTGAACTATGAGAATGCTGTGACGCATTGCGTGATTGGGGATTTGTGGGTGTGGCCGCTGATGAGCGAGGGCGGCGATGAATGATCCGGTAAATCCGCTGGGGTGGTCAGTTTGGAAGCGCGGCGCCCGGCTGGGCCTGATCTGGGCTCTGCTGTTTTTCGCGATGACCGGCGTCGTCTTCGCCCTGATGAGCATCCTCGGGTGGAGCACAACGGCCCGCGCGATCTGTGCGGCCTTGCTCGGCCCGGTGCTGGCGTCGGCGGTGATTGGAGCGTGGTGGCTGGCACGCCGCCCGGTGTTTGCCGAGGCGGTCGAAGTTCAGCGCGCAGCGTCAGAAGAACCGGAAGAGGCGCATGACGAGCCGGATAGACGCGGCGACACTCCAGCAGTATAAGATCCTGGAAGTGCAGTTTGATCGCGCCGCGCGTTTGTACGACGCGACTTATGGTCCGGCGGATGGCGATGGCAGCCACGGGAATCCGCTGCTGGACTGGCTGCGTGCCGAGCATTTGAGCGTCCTGCGTGGCCTGCTGCCGCCGGGCGCGACCGTGCTCGACATCGGCTGCGGCACGGGCGAGGAAGCGCTCGCCCTGGCGCGCGAAGGATACGGCGTGCTGGGGATTGACGTCAGCCCGGCGATGGTCCGTCTGGCGCAGGCCAAAGCCGCCGTTCACGGCGTCGGACGCCAGTTCCACGCGCACGCATTGGCGGCGGGCCAGCTTGGCAGGCTGGACGAGCGCGGGCCGTTTCAGGGGGCGTATTCCAGCCTGGGGACGCTCAACACCGAGCCGGATCTGCCGACGGTCGCGCAGCAGCTTCACGAGTTGCTGGAACCGGGCGCGCCGTTCGTGGCAACCGTTATGAGCCGCCGCTGCCTGTACGAATGGGCGCGAGCCGTACGGCGCTTGCGCCCCGGCGAGGTGATGGATCGCCGGCGCAAGTGGGCGGAAGGTCGCGCTGGAGCAAGCGGGGTGATCGCGCCGGTGCGCTTCTATTCCCCGCGCGAGTTCGCCGCCTTTTTCCGCCCGCATTTCACGGTGGAGAGCGTGCGCGCCTTCCCGCTGTGGCTGCCGCCGGTGCATCTGCACGAACTCTACCGGGCCTCGCCGGATCGTTTCGCCCGCGCCAAGCGGTGGGACGCGCGGATGCGAGCGTGGCCGGGGTTTCGCGCGTGGGGCGATCACTTCCTGATGGTGTTACGGCACACTGCCGCTCCACCAACCGGACGGCTGAGCATTCACAACGATGAGGACGCCGATGTCACTGGATAGCAGCAGTTCGTCTGACGCCGCCGGGGATGCGTTTCACCGGCGCGGCCCGCAATATCTCCGCCTGCTGACGTGCCCTCTGGATGGCGCGCCGCTCACACGCGAAAACGGCGATGTCGTCTGCCTTGAGGATGATGGGCACCGCTACCCGCTCGAGCAGGGCATCTTGCGGCTGAGCAGCGCGGACCAGCGGGCTGCGCTTGACGCGCAGTCCGAGGCGCATGAGGCGCAGGCCAAAAAGAGTGGCTGGCGCTCGCCCGACGAGGAAGCGTTCAAGCGGCTGCCTCAGACTGGCCTGGGCGGTTTCCCGGAGCTTTACTGGCCGCAATATGCGGCTGCCACGGCGATGATGTGGCGCTTTCTGGAAGCGATCCGCGTGGAGAATGGCGCGCTGCCGGTCGGCCCGATGGGTGAGGCGGCGGTGATCGGCGCGGGCATGGGCTGGCTGGCGTATGCGCTGGATGTCGCGGGGTATGCGACCGTCGCGATCGATGCGCTCGCCGGGCCGCAACACGGGCTCGGCGTGTTTCCGATCGCTCGCTTTTTCCGCGTGCAGGCCGACCCGGTGCATCCGCCCCTGGCGCGCGAGGTGTTCGACCTGGTGCTGTTCCAGGAAGGGCTGGCGCGCTCGCGCGACGAGGCCGACGAGGAAGCGGCGCTGGCGCGTGGCGTGGCGGCGCTCAAGCCGCGCGGTGTGCTGGTGGTGATGGACGCCTTCCCCGAGTCGCTGGCGCGGATTGAGGCGCTCCAGGCCCGCCTGGAAGCCGCTGGTCTGCGCGTGATGGACCTGCCGCCGCGCCTGACGTGGCGCGGGCGCCTCGCGGAGCGGGTCGATCAGGCGTTGGGGCGCAACGGCACGCTGCCGCAGGTCGTCGTGGCGCGCAAAGGGACATAGCGCGGCGCAATACCCCGCACGGAAAATAGATTTATGTCGAATTCTTCCGAAGATAATCAACCCTGGTGGCGTGCCGCGCCGTGGCCGGTGTGGGCGTTTGGCCTGCTGCTGGCCGTGCTAGTGACGCTCCCCACCGTCGCCGGGATGGCGCGTACGCCGGATGGCTGGGTCTTCACCGGCGCGCCCGCAGTTCCCGGCGGCATGCAGTGGGACTATAACGTTCAGGTGGCGCGCATGTGGCAGGGCTATGAGCCGACCGGGTCTCTGTTCAAGCTGCCCGTCACGCATGAAGACCACCGCGCAATTCCGCTCGTCCAGGGGTTCTACGTCGCCCTGGGCGTGATCGGGCGCGTATTGCCGGTGGGGATCCCCGCGCTGTACCACGCGGCGCGCTTTGCGCTGGCGCTGGGGTTGGCGCCCGCGCTGTGGGTGTTCAGCGGGCGCTTTTTCGAAGACCGCGCCGGGCGCTGGCTGGGCGTGCTGTTCGGAACGGTCGTCGGCGGGTGGAGCTGGATTCTGCTGGCGCTGGCGCCAGACATGACCGCGAATGTCTCGCCGATCGAGTTCTGGCTGACGGACGCGTTCAATTTGCTCGGCGCGCTCTATTTGCCGCATTTCACGGCCGCGATCATCCTGCAAATCGCGGCCGTTCTGCTGGCGGACACGTGGATCGTGCGGGGCGGCGCGGGGCGGTTGCTGGGGCTGACGCTCGCGCTCGCGGCGTTGAGCCTGATCCAACCGTACATCGTCCCGCTGATGGCCGCGCTGGTCGGTGGAATGGCGTTGCTGGCGCTGATCGAGCGGCGGCTGACGGTGCGGCGGGCGTTGTGGCTGGCGCTGCCGTTTGGCGTGCATGGCGGGCTGTCGCTGTACCAGTTTCTCGCCATGCGCAGCGACCCGATCTGGCGCAGCTTTGTCGAGCAGAATCAGACGCTTTCCCCTGCGCCGATCTACTATCTCACCGGCTATCTGCCGTTTCTGCTACCCATTGCGCTTGGCGCGCTGCGGAGCGGGCGGGGCGCGTTTGGACGGCGCTTCTTCATACCGGCGCTGTGGGTGATCACGGTCGTCGTGCTGCTGTATCTGCCGCTGCCCACACAGCGCCGCTACCTGATGGGCGTGCAGACTCCGCTGGGGATGCTGGCGGCGCGCGGATGGATCTGCGGTGTGCTGACTCGTCTTGCGCCGCGACGCCGCCCGCTGGTCACGACCGTGTACCTGATGTTCGGCTCGATTGCGCTGTTGCTGATGCTAGTCGGAAATATCCGCGCGTCGTCCCCGGCGGAAACCCCGGCGCTTTACCTCAGCCCGGACGAGCGTGCGGCGCTGGCGTGGCTGGACGAGCACGCGGGGCGGGATGAGCTAGTGCTCACCACGTCCAATGGGTCGTACCCCGGCAGCGGCGGGATGCTGGCGTCAATGGCGGGGCGGCGTGTATATGTCGGGCACTGGATCGAGACGGCGGATTTCGGCAACAAGCTCGACACGCTGGAGCGGTTCTACGACTCTAACACGTCCGACGCGTGGCGGCGCGAGTTTCTGGACGAGATCGGCGCGCGCCTGATCTGGTATGACGCAGATGCGCGCGCATTGGGCGCGTGGAATCCCGCCGATGCCCCGTATCTTACGCCGGGCTTCACGTCGGACGACGTGACGGTCTTCCTCGTCGATCGCGCCGCGCTGGCGCAGCCTCGCTAGTCTGGCAGGCCCCATAGCAGAAGCGTGTCGCCGCGCTGGCCGCTCAACGCGGCGAGTTGTCGACCGTCTGGCGAGAAGCGCAGCGCGAAGTGCGCCGGGTCCGCGTCGAGCGAGGCCAGCATGCTGCCCGACTCGGCATCCAGCAAGAAGATGACCGCGTCGACGAGGCTGCCCACGGCCAGCACGTCCCCATTGGCGCTGTACGCCACGTCGAGCGGCTGCGCATCCGCGTCGGCCTCACGGAGCGTCGCGACAACCTCGCCCGTTTCCACGTCCCACACCTGCACCGCGCCGTCGAGGGATGCGGTCGTTAGGCGCGCGCCATCCGGTGCGAACGCTATACCGTTGACCAGCCCGCCGTGTTCCAGGGTTGCAAGCTCCTCGCCCGCCTCGGCATCCCACAGGCGGACGATCCGCTCGCTGCGCGCTGCCAGGATGGCTCCGTCCGGCGAGAATGCGACGCCTTGCCCGGCCGCGCCGAGCGCAAGCTGTCGCTGCTCGTCTCCGGTGATCGCGTCCCACACGCGCACGATGCCATCCGCGCTAGTCGAGGCGATCCGCGCGCCGTCCGGCGAGAATGCGAGGCTCAGCGCGGGGGAGTCGTGCCCCTCAAGCGAGGCGATCTGCTCGCCGCTCTCCACATTCCAGACGGTGATCGCGCGGGCGCCCACAGCCAGCAGCGCGCCATCCGGCGAAAAGGCCACGCTGCGCACCGGCTCGTTTTGCTCCGCCAGCGTCGCGATCAATTCTTCCGTCTCGGCGTCGTAGAGCGCCACGCGGTTGTTCGCCGGTTCCGGCACGGCGATGATTTCGCCATTGGGCGACCACGCAAAACTGCGGATCGTGTTCTGCGCGTCTGGCGCGCCTTCGAGCGCGATCGCGCCGCGCTGAACCAGTCCGGCAGCGTTCGCGGCAGTGATCGCGTCGTCCGCCGCCAGCGCGACGGTCGTGGGCGCGGGCGTGGTGGTTGGGCGAGGCGTGCGCGTCGGCTGCGGGGTGATTGGTGTCATGCCCGGCGTGAGGGTGGCGCGCGGCTCGGTCGGCGCAGCGGTGGGCGCCTCGGTGACCTCTGCGGCCGGGGTGGGTGTGTCTTGCCACTCGGTCACGATCAGCATGGTCGCCACGCCGACGGCGACCAGAAACACGATCGAATACGCCAGAATTAGCACGAATCTCACTCGTTCCATCGCCTGCCGAGTCCTTTCTCCGCTGTGCGCCGTGCGCTCTGCCGCTCATTATAGCCTGTGCGCGCATCCTGCAATACCGCCGGAAATGGTTGACAAAAGAGGATAATCTGCCGCACACTGAACACGGTGATTCTCGCATCTGACCGCGTATGGCGGCCCCTCGCCAGAATTGCCGCTCTGCAGACCGCTCACAGCCAGGAGATAATCAAGCATGTTCGAGGGAACGCTGGTTGATCTCGTTCCGTTTGAGGATGACTTTGCAACGTACCTGGAAAGCTGGATGAACGAGGAGCCGTGGTTCCGCGCGCAGATCTGGGATCGCCGCGAGCCGCATGCTGAAGCCGACGTCAAGAAGTACATCGAAAAGATGGAAAAGAACGAGCACGGCGGGCTGATCGGCTTCCAGACGAAGGCGGGCGATCCGATCGGCGGTCTGATCTACGACCACGAATGGTCGCGCGTGCGGAAAGTCGACGTGATGTTTTTCGCCGGGGATACGCGCTACGAGGGCACCGACGAGCTGCTCGACGGCCTGCTGATGCTGGTGCGCTACCTGTTCGAGACGCGGAACATGCACCGGCTGGATGCCGCCGCGCTGGCGTTCGACGAGCCGAAGATCGAGGCGTTGCGCCGCGCCGGGTTCGTGCACGAAGGGACGCTCCGCCAGCACATCCGCTGGGATGGTGACTATGTCGATGTCGAGTTGTTCGGATTGCTGGAAGATGAGTGGCCGGGCTACGCCGCGAAGGTCGCGGCGCTGAACCTGCAGCCGAGCGGCCTCGAGCCGAAGCCCAAGCCCGAAAAACAGCCCGAAAACGAGAAGAAGCCCGCGTAGCTAGCGGCGAGCGTTTGGCAATACCGCAGACGGTCTCGGTTGCCCACAACGCGAAAGTGCGCGCATGCTTTCCTGACAGGCTGCATTTGCTAACCGCTAATGGCTAATCGCTAACCGCTGATTTCTACCGCTCCCTTTCACAAGGAGATCTGATCGTGCTCGAAGGGTTGTTGGTCGATCTGGTTCCGTACGGCAAGCGGTTCCGAGATCTGGAGCATATCTGGCGCAACAACGACTCGGCTTACTGGAGCAGCGGCGGGAACCGCCAAATCGTCTCG